>Ga0154657_1162_pt2 | contig 18984 bp, 15 predicted proteins | sample Rifle2008BG13ft_FD_116086 | JGI IMG/M metagenome (GOLD analysis project Ga0154657, IMG submission 116086) | Nitrospirae bacterium RBG_13_39_12 | reverse complement strand
CACATATGAGGAGAAAAGTGTAACCTATGTACCTGGAACAAAATGTAACCCATGTACCCGGATCGTACCCCAAGATTTGCTAACAAATCGCTCCACTGGGAGGGATTCCGCTACGCTCCATCCCTCCCAGTGATCTCGGCGTTATGCCATAAAACGGACAATTGACAAAAACACAAATACATAGGTATGATATAAAGTAATACCGGAGGTGTTTTTATGGGCAAAACAAAAATTGCGATTACCTTGGATGAACAATACATTGATCAATTGGACACATTTGTGAGTAAACGTATTTTTCAGAATCGCAGCCAGGCTATTCAGGAGGCTGTGAAGGAAAAACTTGCACGGATAAAACGCACCCGTCTTGCAAAAGAATGCGCAAAGCTTGATCCGACCTTTGAAAAGGCAATTGCGGATGAAGGATTAACTGGGGATCTGAGCCAATGGCCCGAATACTAAGGGGTGACATTCGATGGGCCGATTTGAACCCTGTGCGGGGCCGCGAGCAAGCAGGCTTACGGCCTGTTTTGATTTTAAGTCAAGATATTTTTAATGAACGGTCGGGAACGGTTATTGCCGTAGCTCTAACCAGTCAGCCTCAGAAAGCAGGATTTCCTCTTATCCTTGAATTAAAAACCTCAAATTTACCCAAACAGTCATGGGTAAAAATAAGCCAGATTCGGACGCTTTCCGTTGATAGAATTGGAAAAATAATCGGAAGAGCTTCTCCTGAGGAAATAGAACAGGTTGTTGACGGACTGAATGAGATAATAGGCGCATAACACTTATGCGGACTTCGTCTCACTACGCCGCACAGTTTAAGCGTTAAACAAGCATGACTGAGCAAATCAAGAAAGAAAAAGGCGTCTACGGAACGCACTGGGATACCATGCACGGGGGCTATTTTTCCGATCCCCTGGTAGCTGCTCCGCTTGTCCAGAAAATCAAGGATCTCTCCGGCAAGTCGAAGGTTGAGGTGATTGTCGACCTGGGTGGCGGCACCGGGTTTCTGCTATCGCAGCTACTAGTGTCTGGAGTTGAGCCTGGAGTCTCTCTCGTGAATCTTGATGATTCCGCTACCCAACTTGACGCCGCAAGGTTGACTGGAGCTTCCTGTATCCGTGGTTCAGTGGGTACATTCTTAAGGCGAGAGGTAGGGCCTCAAGAAAGACGCTTCTTGTTTATTATGCGCTCCGTTCTGCACTATTTCGGAGAAGACGGTCTAAGTCCAGTGCTTCGGCACTTGCGTGCCCAGGCAAAGCCAGGAGAATTTTTCGTGCACCAGACGGCATCGTTCTGTCGCCAACAGGATGCAAATTGCCTGAACAAGATTTACAAGATGATGAGAACGCGGAAGTGGTATCCAACAGTCGATTTTCTCTGCGGGTGCCTGAGAGCGGAAGGATGGCAGGTGCTTGAAGTGCTGCCGGTATTACCTCTTCAGCTGACGTGTGATGACCTCATGCAGCGATACCATCTCGATCAGAAGGAAGTCCTGCATATAAGAGACCGACTGTACCAAAACTCCCTTGTGTCAGACGAAGTCTTTAAGAAAACGGATGACGGCTTCTGCGCCTTTCTTCACTATTGGATCTATGTCTGTGCAGCAGATGTCCCAACAAACTCGACAATGACAACTGACCACAACTCTCTTTGATTCTGGTCAAGTCAAAGGGGGAAGGTCGGAGGGCAAAAATATAGGAGGTAATATGAAAAAATTTGTAATGTACTTATTAATAGTGATCTTAATGACCCGGCGGCTCATGGCTGCCGTTGAACCTGTAGAAAAAGTTCTGAAAGTCTTATAATATATCCATAAAAACAATTGCGGCATAATTTTACTCAACTTTTATTGATTATCTCTATCGCCTTTTCTAATCTCCTTAAAGTCTTTTCCTTGCCTGCAATCTGAAGCACCTCAAATATCCCGGGGCTTTCTGTCCTGCCAGTTATTGCAACACGCACAGGCTGAGCTATATTGCCAAGTTTGATGCCCTGCTTTTCAACAATGGACATAAAGACCTTTTCAATTTCTGGTGCAGTAAAATTATCAAGTGTTTTGAGCGCTTCTTTCGACTCGATAAGATTATCAAGGTTCTTTTTATTCAAATATTTTTCTTTTGCCTTCAGGTCATATTCAATATCTTCTGATATATAATATCTCAATGAATCAGCAAGTTCTGTAATAGTTTTGGAACGTTCCTGTAAAGTGATTATTGCCTTTGAAAGCCATTCTTTATCAATTGTTTGGCCCTCCTTAATAATATTTTCTTTTTTTAAAAAAGGCATGACAAGTTCTACAAGGTTTTGTGGTTCCGATTTAATTATGTATTGGCTGTTCAGCCATAGTAGCTTTTCAGGGTTAAAGACAGCAGCCGATTTCCCGACATTGTCGAAAGAGAAATGTTGTATCAACTCATCACGTGTAAAAACTTCCTGGTTACCATAAGACCAACCGAGACGGACCAGATAATTAACGAGTGCTTCCGGAAGATATCCCATCTCTTTATACGCGATAACTGATGTTGCACCGTGCCTTTTACTGAGTCTTGTTTTATCCGACCCCAGAATCATCGGGAGGTGCGCAAAAATCGGCACTTTATAGCCTAAGGCATTATATATGTGTATTTGTTTCGGGGTGTTGTTAAGATGGTCATCTCCTCTGATAACGTGAGTAATTCTCATGTCTACATCATCAACGACAACAGTAAAATTATATGTAGGTGTTCCATCTGACCGCATGATTATAAGATCGTCAAGCTGGGTATTTTCAAAAACTATACTCCCTTTTATCAAATCGCTGACAGCGGTTTCCCCTTCATATGGCATTTTAAAACGTACTGCCGGTTTTCTTCCTGACAACGGTTGTTTTGAATTTCTGCAAAGGCCATTATACTTTTGTGGTTTCCCCTGTGTCATTGCCTCTTTTCTTCTTTGATCGAGTTCTTCAGGTGAGCAATAACAATAGTACGCTTTACCTTCATTAAGAAGTTTTTCGGTGTACTCCCTGTAAATATTAAACCTGTCTGTCTGCCTGTATGGCCCTTCGTCCCAATCCAGGTTAAGCCATTTCATTCCCTCAATAATCGAATCAATATACTCTTCAGTCGAACGTGTCCTGTCGGTATCTTCAATCCTGAGTATAAATTTGCCGTTATTATTTTTTGCGTAAAGCCAGTTAAAAAGAGCCGTTCTTGCTCCGCCTATGTGCAGATGTCCTGTGGGACTCGGTGCAAATCTTACTCTTACCATTTGCTTTTCTCCGGATTAACCATGCTTATTCTTTTTCAGCCTCTTAAAGATATTTTCTGAATGCATTGCAAATATTAAGACACAATATTATTCTTTACAGTAATAAACGGAAGTAACCCGTTTAATCATAGAGATATCTTAAGCTCCATCTTCAAAAACAATTTTGTGTCATCTGATATTTTAAATCTTTCATCTCCTCTGTATCCAGCAATCCATACAATATTATTTCCTGAAATAACTATCGGAACTGAATCCCGTTCATCTCTTGGGATCTTCTCGTCCACAAAATAATCCTGGAGCTTCTTTTTTTTGCCGAAACCCATTGGATAAAAGAAATCACCATTCGCCCTTGCTCTAACAGTAAGTACAGATCCTGTTTTATCTAAATCGAATACAGCTGTTGTTTTTCCATTGCCATAATTATCAACCTTATCTTCCGAGGATGCTGTTATTACAGCACCTCTTTCCTTTATAAAAACCTCTCCAGGTACATTTAGTGTGAATGTGCCCATTCGCGAGGGGCTTTCGGATGTTATCATTAATGTTGAGTAATTTTTTATAACCCTCAACCCTTTCGGGAGATTGAGCCTGTTGCCTTGTTTCCCGTGTTTTATTAAATCAATGATACTTTCAATATGGATGAATTCCATACCCCGGAGACCTTTTGTTTCATCTATTGCCCTTCTCAAAACCCTTCTAAGTATAACCTTATCCATTGCTTCCATAGGCGAAAGAAATAGCTCAATCCGAAAATCTGTTTTCCTGGTTATTAACTTCATGAGGGTTTTTGTTACGATGATGTCAAAGTATTTCTCTTCTTCCCTCAAGATGTCCATTGTTCTTGAAGCAGTCAGTGCGATTAGAGGGTTAATCTTTTTTATCTCCGGAATGAATGAAAGTCTGAGCCTGTTCCTGAGGTAGTCTTTTTTTAGATTTGATGAATCTATAATATAGTTCAAGTTCTGTTGTTTGAGAAATTCCTCAATCTCCTTCCTTTCAATCTCTATAAACGGCCTGATGATATTACCCCTTACCGGAGGTATTCCTGAAAGACCTTTTGGTCCTGAGCCCCTGAAAAACCTCATGAAGAAAGTTTCAATCTGGTCATCTGCTGTATGCCCGAGTGCAATTTTATGCGCTTTGGCTTCATAGGCAGTTTCATTGAAGACCCTGTAACGCAACTCCCGGGCGGCATCTTGTTTGCTGAGTCCTTCCTCCCTGGCAAAAGATTTTACATCAATAGCCTTTTGAGTAAAAGGAATCCGGAAACTCTCACAGAGTTTTTTGCAGAATTCTATTTCCTTTGTTGTTTCTTCAGGTCTTAACCCATGGTCAATATACACAGCATTTAACTCGAGCAAAAAAGTGTTTTTTAGGTTGTAAAGAATGTTAAGCAGACATACCGAGTCCGGACCGCCTGAAAGTCCAACAAGAATTTTTTCTTGTCCTGAAAGCATGGAGTATTTTCTGATAGTGGCTGTTACTTTATTAATAATTTCAGGGGATGACACTGTTTCAACTCCAGGAATGATTGCCTAATCTTTCAAGGTATTGTTTCCATTCAATTGGCAGGAGGTACTTTTTTTGGTTATTGCATTCCTTACATGCTGGAACTACGTTTCCTTTAGACGATTTTCCTCCCCTTATCAATGGAACTAGATGTTCCATAGTAAGTTCCTTTGGGGGTATTTTTTCCCTGCAGAAGTAACAGATGCCCTCTGCACATTTTCTTTTCCACCATTGTGACTTTCTCAGCCTTTGTGCCTTTATCTTTTCCCTTTTTATATCTTCTTCAGTAACATCTGAAATAAATGGTTTCATAAAGAATCAAAAAAGCTTTCCAAGATTGCCTAATCCCGGCAACTGTAACCCTCCTGTCAGCTTAGACATTTCATTATTTACCATCTCCTGCGCGCGGCGTAATGCCTCGTTTACAGCAGCCAGGATAAGATCCTGAAGCATTTCGACATCGTCAGGATTGACAACATCCTTTTCAATTTTTATTGAAATGATATCCAATGCACCGCTTGCTACGGCAGTAACCATACCACCACCTGCAGTTGCCTCAACTGTCTTTTTTTTAGCTTCTTCCTGCATCTTTGCCATTTCGGCCTGAAGTTTTTGTGCTTCGCGCATTATATCTCCGAGCATCTTTTTTGACATTTCAACCTCCGTTCATTTAAGTATACAAATTAATTATTTGTGAGTTTATATAAATACAGATGAGGCATAGCATTCAGAAAGCTTTGAAATTATTTTGACAGACTCATCTAAGGTTATATCGGAACTGGAATTAGTTAGGATACTTTGCCCTGCCTGTACAACTGTAATTCGCTGATAATCCAGTTTAAATAAAGTTTCCATCGTATTCATTCGCTTTTTCCATTTATTGGATTAACATCCACTACACGTCCGTCAAAGAGTTCGAGCACCTCTATAATTTTAGGATTTGACATCACTTCTTCTTTCAGGTCTTTTTTGCGGACTGTCTTTTTCTTGAAGGTTTCTATGTCTATCTTAATGTTAATGCCGATTTCTTCTGAAAAAATTTGCTCTATTAATCCTGCGTTCTTTCTGATGGAATCTGCAAAAAGCGAATCTCCGCCGTTAAAGGTAAGAACCAGTTTTTCCCCGATAAGCTTCATTTCCGCTTTTGATAATTTTGAAGCAAGAGGGGGATCCATCTTTTTTATGGCCTTATCGATAATTTCATCTGTTAAAGTATTTTCTTCATCAGGTTTCTCTATGGATTCATCCGCAACAGAGGGTGTCGGAGGTGTAATTTTCAGATCTTCATCTGACGGTTTCTGCTTGAAAATATTGTTTTTGCTTTCTGATAGCTTATGATTGGTATCTTCTGCAATCCCTCGACTGCATGTTACGGAATTTTCTGTATCTGATTCCAGCTTCAGGTATGATTCGATATTTTCCATAATCTCATTTAACGGTTTAATCCCGCTAAGGAAGCTTGCCTTTATCAGAGACATTTCAAAGGCAAAGCGCGGAGATGATGAATTTCTAATATCGATCTCCGCCTTCATTATTTCTGAAAGAAGAAGAGTAAGCTGATCCTCGGATGTCTTGGATAAGATGTCCTTGATGGTGTCCATCTCTTCCGTACTCAGGTCAAGTATTTCCTCGGAATTTTTTACAACGCTTGCAACAAGCATGTCCCTTAAGAACTGAACAAGCTCTTTGATGAAAGATCTGATATCAGTGCCTTTTTCCATGAGATCGCCGGTAATCTTAAGTATCTCCTCTCTTTTCCCTTCAATAAGTGCCACTGTCAGATTAGAAAGAGTGCCAAAGTCTGCTATGCCGAGCAGGTCTTTAACGTCAGACTCGCTTATATTGGATGAAAAGGATGATATCTGATCCAGAATAGTGAGTGAATCCCTCAGACTTCCATCAGCAGCCCTGGCAATTATTTCAATGGCTGGGCCAGAAATGTTAATAGCTTCGGTATCTGATATCTTCTTTAAACTCTCTTTTATTTTATGGCTGGAGATCCTCCTGAAAGGTAGATGCTGACAACGTGAGAGTACTGTCGAGGGTATTTTTTTAGGAGCAGTTGTTGCAAGGACAAAGACAACATGCGGTGGCGGCTCTTCAAGAGTTTTCAAAAGGGCATTGAAAGCGGCATCAGACAGCATGTGAGTTTCGTCGATGATATAAACCTTATACCTTCCGCCTGAAGGTACATATTTCACCCTCTCTCTAAGGTCTCTTATGTCGTTAACACTATTATTCGATGCACCATCTATTTCCATTACATCTATGGAAGAACCATCTGTTATTGATTTGCAAGATGTACATAATCCGCATGGAGTGGATGTTGGTCCATTTTTACAATTTAATGCTTTTGCAAATATCCTTGCTGTAGATGTTTTACCAACTCCTCTGGGACCGGAGAAAAGATAGGCATGTGCAATCTTTCCCTGATCTATTGAATTCTTAAGGACTCGAATTATGGGTTCTTGCCCTATGAGTTCATCAAACCCCTGAGGCCTCCATTTTCTTGCCAGGACTAAATAGCTCATATTTTCTTTATACCAAATAATGCAATTAAAGTCTGGATTTAAGTTTTAATGAATTAGAAGTTACAGCTGTTTCCCCTGAATTTAATCATTTTTGTTTTGCTGCAACCAGAGAACGGCTACCTTCGGCACCCAGGAATAATGCTTACCGCTGCTTCCTTCCGGACCTGACGGAGTTCACATCTGCCTGCTGCGAAGGGCCGTTCCCAGGCTGCAGCAAAACATCCAACTAACTCTTATAGTTTGGAAGTTTATTTAAAAATACAGAGTGCTTTAATTTTAAACTCACTACGCATAACTTTCTTAATGGCGGAGAGAGTGGGATTTGAACCCACGGTACGGGTTTAGCGTACACACGATTTCCAGTCGTGCTCCTTCGGCCTCTCGGACATCTCTCCAAGCATCTGTTGTACGATATTAAATAATCTAACAACAAACTATTATATAGCAATTATTTAAATGGTTCATATTAAGATTAAAAGAAAGCGGCTATAAAATCAAGGTTGACCCCAAGGGAATAGGATATAAATGAGATAAAAAATAAAAGATAGAGGAACAGGAGTGTTCCCATAGATTTTTCAGTAGGTAATTATAGGTTTTTCCATGTCAGTTTCTTTCTTAAAAGTTCGTTTACCATCTTCGGATTAGCTTTCCCTTTAGTCAGTTTCATAACCTGTCCCACAAAGAATGCTATGAGTTTTTCCTCGCCTGCCTTGAACCTTTCAACCTCTTTCTGGTTTTTTGATATTACATCATCAACAAGCTTTTCTATTTTACCTGAATCGCTTATCTGTATAAGTCCTTTTTCCTTAATAATAGCTTCTGCAGTTACTTCCTTCATTTCCATTTTTACTTTTAACATTGGTAAAGTAACATCAAGTGTTGTTTTAGTTTTTTTATACATTTCCTCAAAAACAGTCTTTGCTATCTTCCCGCTGATTGTACCGTTTTCTATAAGTTTTAACATGCCAACAAGTTGCTTTGGTTTCAAAGTGCACTCTTCGATTGATTTATTCTCTGTATTTAATAATCTCAACAGGTCGCTCATAATCCAGTTGGAAACAGCTTTAGGCTGTCCTCCGAGTTTTACTGCATCTTCAAACCAGTCAGCAAGGGCTTTTTCAGATACTAGTAAATCAGCATCATATTCAGGAAGCCCATAATCTGAAACGAAACGCTCCCGTTTTATGTCAGGAAGTTCTGGTAAAAACGCTTCCATGTCATCGATCCATTTTTGTTCAACCATAATAGGCACAAGGTCTGGTTCGGGGAAGTAGCGATAATCATGAGCCTCTTCTTTCCCTCGCATGGATTCCGTTATGCCCCTGTTAGAATCCCATAACCTCGTCTCCTGAACAATTTTCCCATTATCTTCTAAAACCTTTATCTGTCGACGTATTTCATAATCGAGTGCCTTCTCAACAAACTTGAATGAATTAATATTTTTTACTTCTGTTCTTGTCCCGTATTCTTTTTGTCCAGAAGGTCTTACAGATATGTTTGCATCACACCTTAAAGAACCCTGCTCCATATTTCCATCGCAAACACCGAGATATCTGAGAATAGCCCGGAGTTTTTTCATGTACTCAACTGCTTCGACGGGACTTCTGATGTCTGGTTCAGATACGATTTCCATGAGTGGAACCCCAGCCCTGTTTAAATCTACAAAACTGAAATTTCCTCCGCCTGAAGTGGATTCGTGAATGTTTTTCCCGGCATCTTCTTCCATATGAATTCTTGTAATACCGATTTTCTTAATATTTCCATCAACAACTATTTCTATATATCCGTGCTCGCATATCGGGAGTTCATACTGACTTATCTGATAGCCCTTTGGAAGATCCGGATAAAAGTAGTTTTTTCTTGCAAACCTGCTGTATGTAGAAATATTACATTTTGTTGAAATCCCGGTTTTAATGGCAAACTCAAGAGCCTTTTTGTTTAATACTGGAAGCACACCCGGCATTCCAATGCATACAGGACATATCTGGGTGTTAGGTTCAGAGCCGAATTTTGTTGAACAGCCACAAAATATTTTTGTCTCTGTCAGCATCTGTGCATGAACCTCAAGACCAATGACCGGCTCGTATCTCACAGGGCGGGCTTCCTTCTGTGCCAATCGGTTTCCTGCTCATATACATATGCGACTTTTAAAATGGATTTTTCATCAAAGTGATTTCCTATTAACTGAAGCCCTATCGGAAGATTATCTGATGTGAACCCGCACGGGATAGAAATACCGGGAACTCCTGCGAGGTTAACAGAAATCGTAAATATGTCAGACAGATACATCTGGAGAGGGTCTGAAATCTTTTCGCCGATTTTGAATGCAGCAGTTGGAGAGGTAGGAGTTGCAATTATGTCTACTTTGTCGAATGCTTCCTCAAAATCCTTTTTAATCAATGTCCTGACCTGCTGAGCCTTCCGGTAATATGCCTCATAATATCCGGCTGAAAGGGAGTATGTGCCAAGTATTATTCTCCTTTTGACTTCAGCACCAAAACCCTGTGCTCTTGTATTCATATACACATCCATTAAATCCCTTCCCTCTGCCCTGAAGCCGTATTTAATACCATCATACCGTGCGAGGTTAGATGAAGCCTCTGATGTAGCAAGGATGTAATAAGTTGCGATTGCATATCCGGTATGTGGTAAAGATACCTCAACAGGAATTGCACCGAGTGTTTCCAGTTTTTTTATTGCTTCTTTTACTGAAACCTCAACCTCTCTGTCCATGCCTTCAACAAAATATTCATTTGGAATCCCAATCCTTGTCCCTTTTATATCCCTGCCGAGGGCTTCAGTAAAATCAGGGATTGGCACATCTGCTGATGTTGAATCTAAAGGGTCGTGCCCTGAAATTACATTCATAAGTATTGCGGAATCTCTTACATTCTTTGTAATCGGGCCTATCTGATCAAGTGAGGACGCAAAGGCAACAAGGCCGTATCTTGATACCCGTCCGTAAGTTGGCTTTAACCCCACAACGCCGCATAGGGCAGCTGGCTGTCTGATTGACCCACCTGTGTCTGACCCGAGTGCAGCAATACATTCATCAGCAGCAACTGCTGCTGCAGACCCGCCGCTGGAACCTCCCGGAATTCTCTCAACATCCCACGGGTTTTTTGTTGTATGAAAACCTGAATTTTCTGTTGAGGATCCCATTGCAAATTCATCCAAGTTTGTTTTCCCTATGAGTATATACCCATGCTCGATGAGTTTTGATGTCACAGTGCTCTCATATGGTGGTACGAAATTATTTAGTATTTTCGAAGAGCAGGTAGTGCGGATGCCCCTTGTGCAAATGTTGTCTTTAACAGCAATGGGAATTCCCAATAAGGAATTTTTGTTTTTTGATTTTTCAAGATCGGTATTCTTTTGCGCTTTTTTAGCCGTTTCCATAGCATGGTCTTCTGTTATTGTGACGAATGCATTTATATTATTCTCGACGGAATCTATTCTCTTATAGATTGAACTGACTATATCAGTAACCGATATATCTTTTTTATCCAGCAGATCCCTGATCTCGGATACCGAAAGACTATAAAGCTCCAATGTGTCCTCCTATATTGGTCATATAATATCAGAATATCATTCCTTGAAAGGTTTCTATGATGCTGATATTATAGAGCATAATAACTTTATTTGAATAGTGAATGAAAAAAGAAAAACGATTAGTCTCTATAATTGTCAGAACAAAAGACAGGCCAAAACTTTTAAATAATGCATTACAGAGCATTGCTTCTCAAACATACAGGCCAATAGAAGTTGTACTTATTAATGACGGTGGGTGTGGCCTTGAGGTAAAAGAAACAGAAGGCATCCTCGGTGATGTGCGATTACAGTACATACGACTTAAAAAAAATACTGGAAGAGCACATGCTGGAAACGTTGGGATAGAGAATGCAAAAGGTGAGTACATAGGGTTTCTGGATGACGATGATGAGTACTATCCTGAACATATAGATACGCTTACCGGTTTTCTCAACAAGAGCAACTTTAAGATAGTTTACAGCTTGGTTGAGAAAGTAGAAAAAGTATACAATCCTGATTTATCATCTTCTGTCATTTCCAGTAAAAAGCTTTTTTCTGACAAGGATTTCTCATTCGATGAACTCCTGGTTGAGAATTATATACCTCTTTCATCTCTCCTTTTTGAATTCCAGGTATTAAAATTCCTGATGTTTGACGAATCGTTCGAACTCTTTGAGGATTGGGATTTACTCATACGCGCAGCAGAAAAAACAAAATTTGGTCATGTAAAAAAAATCACCTCTTCCTATAATCAGTGGGGTCCATCTCAGATTGCTTTTCGAAGTAAACCTGAAGACCTGAAGAATGCTGCTATAAAAATTTATGAAAAACATCTCAATAAGTTTACTCCACAATTAATCTATCGTCTCTGCGTTGATGTCTCAACAAAATATACTGGAGACACCGGGTACTTAAAAGGTTTGCTGTCTGAAAAAGAATCTCAGATTCATGCTATGGTAAATACAAGGGGATGGAAATACCTTGAGAAATATAGGCGGATTAGAGAAAAAATTAAGCGTCTATTCTCCTGACTTATTTTTTCGGATCCTCTGATTTATCTTTATGAAGACGTTCCTGAAACGGTATGCAAAGTCAAAGAGATGGAAAAACCTGTGTGCAGAAAAAGCGATTGCTGTTCCGAAGAGATAGGGATACCTTACAATATTACTGCGTCTGAACTTACCAGTAATTCTGTGAACCGATGAAATAACAAGAATATGAAATAAACTGCAAGTGTTTAAATCCTGATCTCTTTTAAAATATGGTTGTTTCATTACTTTTGATATCCCCATAGGAGATCATATAGTCTTAAGACAAGCGTGATTCCCGGTATCTTTGATGACTGAGCTGTTCCATATGCCCAGTTTGATTGTTCTATCTTTTTTATAAGTTGCTTGGGTTTCAGGATAGTCCCGAGACTCTCTATTTTTTCATTATTAAAGTCCATAACATTTTCATATCCGAAATCTTCAGCGTGTTTTAGGTTCATAAGGTTGTTTACTTCTTCTGAAGTAGGAAATGCAACCAAGCGCTCTATCATGGTAAGTATAAAGGGCTTTATGTCCTGGAAGTTATAGCCTGTCAGGTCAATAGCCCGAATAAATTCTTCAGAAAAATCAAGGACTCCTCTGTGGAGTTCTTCAATCTTTTCATCAAATAAACTCTCTTTTATTCTGTCAGGGGCGTTATCATCCTTAAATACCGGCTCCAAGACACCTGTTTCAATGTTCTTGATATATCCTATTGTTGTAGGATGAAGAGCACGTGCGCCTTCCTCAAATATCTCTTCAAAACGATTCATTGTTTTTTCAGCAGGGTTGTTCAGACGGTCATCGTAGAGCATACCAATAATGGTGTTTTTTGCCTCATTAAATGTATGCATCATGCCATTTCTGAAACCGAGATAAAGTCCATATACATTGGGATAATCTTTTCTGTCAATAAAAGCATCCTGAATAAATTTCTGTATAGTCGCATTCCAGCCTATATCTACTAAAGCAACTGTGGAATGACTAAAAAAACCAATCTGGGTTAAATACTCTTCTAAAAGTGCCTTGTCTTTTTGCGCATATTTAAACACCTTCTCCTTAACCCATTTATCGTTCAGGAAAAGTTTAAACCGTTCGTCGTTCCAGTTATGGATTGGAGTTTTTATGTCTGTGAACCCGTACTCTTTAGCTTTTTCTATAAATTCATCATGGGGCAGACCAAAAACATTACATAGGGAATAGAGTCCTTGTTGTCTTGGATTATAGAGCGGTAGGATTGCTTTTTTATGAGAAAGCCCTTTGCATAAGGATGCAAGTGCTGTTGACTTTCTCGAGAGATAGATATACTTTGTTGAGGGAATCTGAGTTTCCTTTAAAAAATGAGGTGCAAATAGTTTGAAGATACGAAGAAAGAGTTCACCTTCTCGAGCTATGAAATATACGGTTTTTAGCTTATGATTTTTTATGGCTTCGGTTACACCATATACAAAGGTTGAGTATACCGGCCCCAGGAATGAGAACCCAAAATTGTAAAAAAAACTATCTTTTTCAAAAGGAGGCCTGATTAACTGGAGAAAATATCTTCCCCGCCAGTAGGGATTGTTTGACGCTAACTTGTTATATGTTTTTAAAATGTATTTTTTCTTAAGATGCTCTTTATCTTTAAGGTAGATTGTATTAATGCCAAATTTTGACGGTATTCTGTGATCTGAGCTTTTATTATCTCCTATGTGTAACATTTGAACAGGCAAAACCTGTTCTTCCATTAAGACATGCTTGAAAAGATTCCCGGAGTATTTGCAGATTGACAACTCAGATGAAACATATATATCGTCAATAAAATGATGTAATGATTTATTCCGGATGATTTCTTTTATGTACTCACGATCAAGGTACATATCTGAAATTGCGATTATTCTTTTACCTTTATTTTTTAACCATTCCAATATCTCCAGCATGCCTTTTTTTACATATAACACTTTATCCTCGATCTCGAGTTCCTGTTTCATCATGGTCATGGCCAGTTCAGCATCATACTTGCCCAGAACTTTTGTTACCATTTCTTTAACGATATCGCTGTAACGACACTCAAAATCTCTTCCTGAAGATAATGCCTTATGTCTTAATTCAAGTTCAGCAGCATCCCTCAACTTCAGTAATTCCATAGGTGAATAGCGAATTTTATAAGTGTCCAGAAGGTTATCTGAAAGATATCTTGCCACGATCTCTTTTACCTTGTCAGGAGGTTCGATGTCCCTTTCAAAAATCGTATCAAAAATATCAAAAGATACTAGTTCAATTTCTTCTATAATCTCATCAAGCTTGGTGTGTAATTCATTTGCCCCTATTACAGTTGTTTTTATTGGTTTTAAAACATTTCGTCGCGGTACTCTGTTTGCCAACATTCTGAGCGGCGCAGTTATCATTCTGCCAATTCTGAAACTGTAAGAATTCTTCAGGATGTACATTTCTTCAAGCATTTTTTTATTATGATTCAGTATGTTTGACAATTGCCGGTATTTAAGCTCTTGATATTTAAGGTCAAGCTCTTGATATATAAGATCAAGTTCCCGGTATTTAAGATCAAATTCAATTTTCAGATTATTTGTTTCTTTTTTATACCTTTTATTTAATTCTTTTGTTAAATACCGCTTGATATTGTTAAGATGATCAACAGGAATAGATATATCTTGTCCATAAATATCTTTGATAGCATCTGTCAGGAAAGAAAAGGTTTCAAAATTTGCTACCAGAGGATTTTTTAGAATAGTATTCTCCCCATGAAGCCTGTATGAAAGTAATTTTTTGTCATGCAAGAACTTAAAACTTTTTGGTTCAAGTTTTGCGGCTCTGAAGACAAAATCGTAATCGATGATATATTTTAATGGCCTGAATAAACCTATACTTTCAATAATACGGGAATTGAAGAAGAAATTAGATGTGGAAATTGAGAAGTTTCCAGCGAGTAGAGCTTTTTCTGGAGAGTCAGACTGTAAATAGACTGACTTCAGATATTCATACCATTTAATCCACCAATGATCAGGGTCACTTATTGTGTTGGAATTATGGTCTATCAGTTCAATATCGGTTATGATGAAATTTAAATTATCTTTCTTTGCCAAATCCAGGAGAACTTCAAGCCTTTCTCGGTGATATACATCATCGGAGTTTATAATAGAAATGTACTTGCCTTTTGATATATCTATCCCTCTGTTATGGGCGTTGAAGGCACCATGGTTTTTTTGATAATAGTACTGTATTCTTGAATCGTTGTATTTTTTGATTACATCTTCTGTATTATCAGTTGAGCCATCATTTACAATAATAAGTTCGAAGTCTTCAAAAGTCTGGAAGAGAACACTTTCGATTGCCTCCCCTATAAATTTTTCATGATTGAAGGCAGGCATAATTACGCTTATTTCAGGATTTTTCATAATATTGGTTAAATCAAGACCTTTTCATAGCATCAAGGATTTTTATTCATTACAAATTCCGGATATATGCTCCGTTTCATATTTTTGAACCATTCATACTGCTTGACCTTTTCTATTACATATGCAATCATGTCTTGTAAAAGCAGACCGGGTGATTTTAAGTAGCCGGTTTTCCTTTTTCCATGGTTGTTTTTTGTGCATTGGGAAGGATTGCTTTTTTTATACATTTGCTTGTCCAAACGCACTTAACTTTACACCACTGACCTTTTTTGTATATTTTAATAAATAAGGTTAGAAAATTGAAAGATAAATCAAAACATACCGTGTCCTTCATTATCCCGAACTGGAATCATAAAAAGATACTTTTTGAATGCCTTTCGTCCATATATAATGCCATGGATACCACCACCCAGGAAATAATCGTTGTTGACAATGCTTCAACAGATGGCAGCAGCGAGTATATTAGAAATACATTTCCAGAAGTGATATGGGTTCAAAACGACACGAACCGCGGGTATGCAAAAGCTGTAAACCAGGGTGTACACTTGTCACAGGGTGATTTCCTTTTTCTGTTGAACAATGATGTAAAATTAATAGACAATACCACAGATAAACTATTAGATTTTCTTATCAAAAATCCGGAAGCAGTAGCTGTTGCACCGTTGCTTTATTATCCTGATGGTAGGATACAGATATCCTGCAGGAGATTCCCCACGCCATCAGCGCTTCTATTAGAATTTCTCGGGATTAACAAAATTGGTCCATTTCGCCGTTGGAAACTACCTGAGGAGGAACATCTTCACTCAGGCATAGTTCTTCAGCCGATGGCATCAGCTTTAATGGTTAAGAGGCTATGCTGGGATACGGTAGGGCCTCTGGACGAACAGTTCCCAATATTCTTTAATGATGTTGACTGGTGCTACAGGCTTTATAAAAATACAAGATATAAAATCTATCTCTACCCTGAAGCAAAGGCAATACATCATGAAGGTGTGTCAGTTAAAGACTTAGGATATAAAAAGAATATTGAATTCTACAAAGGCATGATACGTTTTTATTACAAACACTTTTGGTAGGATTAATTTTTACTGAAGGGCTTTAAAATATGGCTGTACAATGATTAAGCAACAAGGCGTATAACAAAATGGATTATTTATATATTAATTTAGGCCAAATATTACCAGAAAATATAGTAACGCTGATTGTTTTTTTATAGTTTTCACGGAAAAGGTAAACACAAATGGACACAAAAGATCCGTTAGTTTCGATAATTGTCAGAACAAAGGATAGGCCCAAACTGGTAAAGAAGGCATTACAGAGCATTCCTGACCAGACCTATAGACCTATTGAGGTTATCCTTGTGAATGATGGTGGCTGTGATCTTGATATCGATGAGTTTAAAAGTATTCTCGGAGATATATTTCTGAATTATAAAAGACTGCATAAAAATATGGGACGGGCGCATGCCGGAAATGTCGGGATTGAGAATGCGAAAGGAGCATATGTAGGGTTTCTTGACGATGATGATATTTTGTATGGAAATCATGTATCAACCCTGGTCGGATATTTAGAAAGCAGCGGGGAGGATGCTGCCTATACAGATGCATATGCAGTGAAAAATATCTTAACGAAGGAAGGGTATATCCCTCATTCGAAGGAGATTGTACATGCAAGAAATTTTAATAGAGACTGGCTTTTATTTCAAAATTACATTCCATTGTTATGTCTTGTTGTTAGAAAAGAATTATTAACAAAAGAAATTTTTGATACAGAATTCGATATATTTGAGGATTGGGAAATCCTTATAAGGCTTTCTCAAAATCATAATTTTCACAGAATTCCCGAGGTAACTGCAGAATATCACTTGAGGGACGACAATGCTACCATTGTTTTTAATCCAGGCACCTTAGAACATGTTGAAACCCGATATAAGGTGTACCGAAAACACATGAATTTATTGAGAGAAAGAGGGATAGGAATATTTGAATTATTATATTCAGAAAGCGAGCGATACAAAGAACTTTATAATTTAAAAAATCAGGAATTTGACAGGGTGAATATTTATATGCAGGAAAAGGAAGAAGAACTGAGTAAGGCATGTAAATATATCAAAGAAAAGGAAGAAGAACTGAGTAAGGCATGTAAATATATCAAAGAAAAGGAAGAAGAATTAGAAAGTGTTAAAGCCTATGCAAGAAAAAAGGAAGAAGAACTGATCAAAGTAAATATTTATATTAAAGAGAAAGAGGAAGAATTTAAGCGAAAAAAAGAAGGAATGGTATCGGTTATTATTCTGACATATAACGGAGAATATTTTCTGAAGAATTTATTGGATTCCATTTATTCTCAGGAAATAGACCAACCAATAGAGGTTATTTTGATAGATTCTTTGTCTGAAGATTCTACCTGTAAGATTGCAGAGACCTATAACATAAAGATTCATGCTGTTGAGAAGAAATCATTCAGCCATTCTAAAACCAGAAATTATGGAGTATCCCTGTCTAAAGGTAAATACATTGTCTTTATAACTCAGGATGCGATTCCCATAAATACTTTTTGGTTGAAAGAACTTATCAAGCCTTTTGAAAATTATTCTAATTTAGCTGCCACTTACAGCAGACAAGTCCCGATGGCAGATTGTAACCCTCTTGAGGCTAAAGATATCTATATAGGGGCACCATGCATTGACGAGGTTCGATATTCAGATTTAGATTTAGATTTAGATAAAAAAGATTACATGGGGAATATCCATCGCTATATCAGATTTTCTAATGTAAGCGCATGTTATCGCGGTGACTTACTGCGGAATAATCTGTTCGATGAACGGCTTAAAATGGTAGAGGATCAGGAATGGGCCAAAAGGATGATCGAAAAAGGATATGCAGTATATTATGCTTCGAAATCAATCGTCAAACACTCTCATGATTTCAGTATTAAAGAAATCTATAATAGGTTTTTCGACTACGGATCTTCTTTCAAGAAATTTCTTTTAAACAATCCTCCCAGGAGAACATCCTGTATTAAAGCTACAATTTATGATTCCGTGAATGATATTTTTTATATTCTAAATGACAAGAGGCGAATGCAATCAAAGCTGAAATGGATATGTCTGTCACCTTTTCTAAGATTTTCTGCCAATTATGGATTGTATAGAGGTTGGAGACATGGATAGTATTTCGATAATAATAAGATGTAAAAATGAACAGAGATTCATAGGGAAAACGCTGGAGAAAATTTTTGAACAGGAAATCAAAATCCCGTTTGAGGTTATTGTTATAGATTCCGGTTCAGTAGACCGCACTATTGAAATAATTAAAAAATATAATGTTAATTTATTTCAAATACCGCAGCAGTCTTTCACTTTTGGTTATGCATTGAACTACGGGATAGAGAAGGCAAATGGCAATATCATATGTAATCTCTCTGCTCACTGTATTCCGGTAAGCAATTCATGGCTTAAAAAACTGGTAGACCCAATTGTAAACTCAAGTTCTCATGCGACTTTTGGAAGACAGGTTGCTATAAAGGGCATGAATGCTTTTGAGGAAGTTGCTTTAAACAAGCATTTCCCCGACCATAAAGAAATAAAGGGCCGCATCCCTTTCTCGAATGCAAACTGTGCCTTTCTGAAAAAGATGTGGATAGAAAGAAAATTTGACGAGGACCTCCCAAGCTGGGAAGATTATCTGTGGTATTTTTTACAAAAAGATACTTATATATTCCAATATTGCCCAAAGG
>Ga0154657_1111_pt1 | contig 19093 bp, 11 predicted proteins | sample Rifle2008BG13ft_FD_116086 | JGI IMG/M metagenome (GOLD analysis project Ga0154657, IMG submission 116086) | Nitrospirae bacterium RBG_13_39_12 | reverse complement strand
AGCTCTTTCTCGATGCTTTCCTTGATCTTGTCTTTAGTGTCCAGACCCGGGAAAAAGTTGTGCATCCTCTCTTTGAGGACAGTTCGCACTTGTTGATAAAGTCTTTCCTCTTCTGCGATCATCATAAACTCTGTGATAATTTCCTTAATGGACGCATCACCAATAGAGATTTTGTTGATTCCTTTTGATATTGAATTGATCTTTCTCCTGCCGTAACTTGTAATATATTTATTAATAAGCAGATCCTTAATAAATATATTTTCAAAGAGTTTAATGTCGAGCTTGTCAAATTCGTTCTTATTTCCTACCAGGCTTCTAAGGGAATCCTCCGAGAGCATAACATTCTCCATGAATGCTACCTGACTTAAAATTGAATAGACATTATCATATCTGTCAAAGTACGTGACAATTGATGTAAACTCCTCAAAAAGGCTGAAATCATTATTTTCACGTGCTATCTCGTCACATGCCTTTACTGTATCTAAGAGGATATTTTCAAAACCCTTGTCATTCTTTGAATATGCCAGCTGTTTTGCCTTTATCAGCCTGACTATGTCTTCATTTATTATATGTTTTTTAAGGGATGTGTCCTTGAAGAACAGGCTCTGAAGTATTGACCTTGTTTCCTTGAGATACTCGGCCTCTTCTATCTCTTGCATCTTTTTGCCTTTCAAAAGCAGCCCATCAAGGGTCTCGAAGAGCACAGATGGTATGTTATTTCTTATGGCGAGTGAGCGCAACCTCCTTAGTCTTGCAGACTCTGCATGTTGAAAAATGTCTTTTGAAAGTCCGCTTATGAGTATGTCCCTATACTCATCTACAATGCTTTTATTGTTGGGGTGCCTGTACATTATATCTATTTTCATCCTCTCTTGCTGATAACGGTCTATACTGTATCTTGTTACAACATCGTTAATATGTAGTTCGTCGTCGGATGATAGTGATCTTTTTTCAGAATATAAGTTTTTGAATGTCTCATAAAATTGCTGGTTGCCGGAATGAATAAGCTTAAAGATAAATATTGTCGAATTTTGCTCTTTCAGTTCGGACAGAAAACTATAGAGGAGTTCTGTGTCCATGTCAGCATGTATAAAATACGTTCTTTTTAGAAACTTACCAACAGCCTGGAGTATTTTTTTCTGCCTCTTTATATAATCTCCGCTGAAATCGGATGAAACAAAGAAGTAATAATTTTTCACAGCATGGCCATGGAAGAAAATATGATAAAAAGATTCCCCGCCTTCTATATCGTTAGTAAATACAATTTTTTCGTCATTATCAAGAAATGCACCGAACATGATAAGCCTGTTAGTTATTGTACTTTTCATTGAATCCTTAAGTGGTTTTTCTACACCAAACATATACTCGCAGAAGCTTCCGCCAGTACCTTTATAGTGAACGCCGTCGTTTGTCATTGTGAATTCATTGCCTCTTGAGAAAAACCTGATACTCGATGGTCCTTTATCATAAAAATAGGTATTGTATACACTGGCTCCACTGATGAGGGCAAAATACTCTACAGGCCCGATGCTGCCGTGAAGTCTGATATCACCGATCATAGGAAAAATATAACACAGGCATATAAATTATTCTATTGGCTTGTTACCCGGATTGTTTCGTTGTAATAGTTTAGGAATCTAAAAGGAGATTAATGAAAGGATTTGTAGTTGAGAAATCGAAACGACAGAAACGCTCTCACATTTGATTACGGTGCATTGATATGCATTGCTGAAAAGGAATATTTTAGTTAATATATTTTTATGAGATTTCTTTTATGCCTAATACTGTTCTTTACGTACTGTTCGCCTGTTTATGTTGGTGAGACAGATGGTAAGGCGTATCTTGTGAGGGGCAAAGACCAGCTTGAAAGCGGAAAATATAATGACGCTATATTAAGTTTATCTGCCGCGGAAAAAGAGTTCCCTCTTCTGGGGGATTATGCTTTATTATGGCTTTCTGATGCCTATCATGAAATCGGAGATCATAAAGAGTCTCTTAATATAATTCATACTCTGACAAGCAAATATCCTGCTTCGCCGCTTATAAAACAATCCCGCATAAGAGAAATTAAAGAGGCAGAAGAAGTTTCGGAAGAGAATATTCAGCAGTTATACGAATCGTATATAAAGGACTACCCGGATGATACAGAGATTAAGTATTTATATGCCCGGTGGCTTAAGAAAAATGGGAAGGATGACATAGCAACGCAGGTCTTTAAGGACATTTATTTGAGTGCTGGATCCTTTTCAACGATGGCATTAAGCGAGCTGAAGTCCTCCGACATAACCGCAGAAGATCTGTTTAAAAAAGGCACAAACCTTATGAACATGAGGGATTTCAAAAGTGCGGAATCTGTTCTGAGGGCTGCGATAGTAAAGGATGACGGAAGGTTGAAAAACAAGATTCTTAATAGTCTGGGAATGTCCCTTTTTAAGCAGAAAAAATACCATAAAGCTGCGGAAGTCTATAGTAAGGCTAAAGATAAATATTGGCGGGCACGCTCTCTTTACCGTGAAGGAAGAAAGGAGGAATTCGATTCTGCTCTCAGAGAACTGTTGAGGAGCAGAGATAGAAGAGCAGGTATAATTCTTGTTTCAATTGCCTCTGACAGAAGGAGAGATGGAGATACTGATAAGGCAGTAGAAATGTATCAAGACGTTATTGAACGGTTCCCCTCAGAGACTGAAGATGCATTATGGGGAATTGGATGGACTTATTACTTAATTGGAAAATACAATGAGGCGTCCAGGGTATTTACAAGACTGTATGATACTTACGGCGATACAAAATACCTTTACTGGAAAGCTCGCAGTTTTGATGCATGTGGAAAAGATGCCCTCGAGATTTATTATGAAATTATGGGGAAAGGGCGTGATTTTTATGGCATCATGGCATACATAAAAGCTGAAGAATATCCTGAAAAATCCGGCATGACTGAAATCAAAAAATTTTTAGGTATTAAACCATCAGACACAGACGTCCCAATTACCCATCCTAAAAATGATCGCATAGAAGCTTTATTGGACATTGGTTTATCCAGAGAAGCGTTTTCAGAACTGATATACATTTCAAGACGCCCCAGCACAACGGAGGAGCTTTTGTATATCTGTTCAAAGTTTCAAGAACTCGGTAAATATAAATATTCTGTAAATCTGGCTTTAAAAGTCCCCCAAATAGAAGAACTGTACCACTTCAGGTATCCGATTGCATATGGGGATATTGTTAAAAGTCTTTCAGATAGATATGATTTAGATCCACTTTTAGTTCTTTCAGTTATAAGAGAAGAAAGCAGATTTGATCCTGAAGCCAGATCTGTTGCAGGTGCCTTAGGGTTGATGCAGATCATGCCCTATACTGCATACAGACTTGATAATAACTTGAAACTGGGCATAAATGGTTCACATGAAGTGCTCGATATCAGAAATAATATTCACTTTGGCATATATTTTCTAAGCAATCTTATTAAAGAATTTGGCTCTTATTCTTATGCACTTGCTTCTTATAATGCCGGGGAATATATTGTGAGAGAGTGGTTGCAAAAAGGGAAATATAAATCAATTGATGAATTCATTGAAGACATTCCATATGGAGAAACCAGGAACTATGTTAAGAAGGTTATAACCACTTTTTTTGAATATAAGCGTATTTCGTCATTAGAAGACGACAATATAGAAATTTCCCTTGAAAAGTTGTAGACTTTAACTTAATCTTCTGTTATTTTATATAATGGTTTCGAAGAAGACCCTCTTTGATGACAACCAGGTTATTGATAATTCTTCAGGTATAAGAAAGGAGGTTACGCCATTGGAAAAACTTAAGATTCTCGAAGATAAAATTGCAGCAACAATTGAGAGGGTCAAGGCTCTTAAGGAAGAAAGGGTATTTATGGAGAAAAGGATAAAAGAACTTGAAACCCTGTTAAATGAGAGGAATCAGGAGATTGACCATCTCAAGTCAGAAAAAAACTCGGTAAAAAGCCAGATTGAAGGGTTACTGACTGAGCTTGAGACGATAGAAATAGAGTAAAAGGCTATGGGGAGCGTAGAAGTATACATTTTAGGACAGAGATATACAATAAAAGGGGATGCTCCTGAAGAACATATAAGAAAGCTTGCTTCCTATGTTGATAATAAGCTTAAGGAAATCTATAACTTGTCACCTAACATTACGCCTGTAAAGGCATCCATCCTGACTGCACTGGACATAGCAGATGAACTCTTCAGACTGAAGAATGAACAGGAGGAGATGAATAAGTATATAGATGAAAAGACGAGGACACTGACTGCATTGTTTGATTAAGCTTGTAATAAGTCTCTTATCTCTCTTCTATGACTTTTTCACCAATTTCACAATTTTTATAGATACGCCGAGTATGGAGTATCATCGCTCGTTCTTTTCCCAAACCCGAAAGCTTTCGAGATCGGGGATAAATCCGTTCCACGGTTTGTGATTTTCAATTAGTAAATAGTCCGGGTTAATATTTATTCTTGAGACAAAACTTGTTTTCCGTAGTAATGTCCCAACGCTTTGAGTTGCTGACAAGTTTTAGTGACAATTCATGGCATCCATCGGTAATCGTGTTTCTTTCAAACTCAACCTTCCATCCAACAACGAAATTTTTGTAATATTTTTCACCAAGACTGAAATACCTTGCTACGTCTGGTCTGTTAAAAATAAAATTGGCTTTCAATGCAGTTTTGTTGTCAATTACTATAAATAAATCCTCTGCAGGTGAGTTTCTGCGGGCGTCAAATGCCCACCCATCTATCAATATCTGTTTTGAATTTTCAGATATAAATATTTTATTGTCTCTATCGAATTTTTTACCGTTTACATGGTCAATCCAGAATTCGAGATTGCCTTTGTTATCAACATATTCATGAGTAATCCAGTATATCAGATTGTGCCTATTGTGAGTCCGTTGTGTTTTATTCAGCCATTGCTCATACATAGAAAAAAAATATGGTCCTATTGACCGACGAAACGGGAGAACTCCATGTCTCCATGAAAATTGCTTTTTTACTTCAGAAAGAGGGGGATCACATTCAATTGCTAAGGCTAGGGCACTTACCATTCCAGTTCTGTCGACACCTCTTAGACAGTGAATCAGGACAGGCTTTTCAGATGTTGATAATATGTCCAGTATTTTGATGAGCATGCTGTATCCCGGCAGATCATGCGGGGGTAGCTGAATATCATAGTGTTTTACATTATATTTTTTTGATATCTCTCTTTCTTTAATATACCATTGATCGTCTTTATAGCTTCCTCTCAGATTGAGTATTGTTTTAATGCCCTTTTCTTTTAAGTTTTTATCAAGAAAATCGACTGAAGGTTGGGAACTTCGGTAGACCCTGTCTTTTACAACAGTATCTATCCTCTTATGGAAGTATGCATAATAAAACACGAACAGAACTAAAAGAAAAAAAATAAGAAGGAGAAATATCTTTTTCCGTGACAAAGGCAAATTACTCCCTTATTTTGTTACAGTACATAAGGCTGATAGTTTAACTTAATCTGAATTTTATCACAGAAACATTTTGAAGGACAGACAGTAAAACAATGAAGGTGCTTTTCAAACCCCGCGGGCTTAAATGGGTTAAATAAGTGTTTTAATCAGTTTTCTCCTGTCTATTTTTTAAGGGGTTGGAGATCTGGAAAATCCCTTTTAAAAGAGGATATCCATGCACAATCACGTATGGAATCAATCTTAATCTTTATTCAGTATTTTAAATGCCGTTACCACACAAATAGTTCTTGTCAGTATTATTGGTATAAGTTATATTATTAACATTAAGAAATGCATATTGATAAAATTGAGTTAATAGGATTTAAATCCTTCGCAGAAAAAACCACATTTAACTTTCATTCAGGTGTTACCTGTATTGTCGGACCAAACGGTTGCGGAAAGAGTAATATTGTCGATGCCTTCCGATGGGTTCTCGGCGAGCAGAGCGCAAAGAGCCTCAGGGGCGAGAGAATGGAAGAGGTTATTTTTAATGGTTCTGTATCTAAAAGACCCAGAGGTATGGCAGAGGTTACCATGGTTGTTTCCGGGATAAACGGCTCACAGCAGTCTTCCCCCAGTGAAAATGGGGAAGGCTCATCAGATATAGCATCAGTTACGAGAAGGCTTTACAGGTCCGGCGACAGTGAATATATACTTAACAAAAATCAGTGCAGGCTAAAGGATGTAAAAGACCTTTTTCTAGATACAGGCCTTGAAGTGAAAAGCTATTCCGTGCTTGAGCAGGACAGAATTTCAGAAATACTTAACTCAAAGCCCCAGGACAGAAGATTTTTAATTGAAGAAGTAGCAGGAGTTATGAAATATAATGTCAGGAAGAAAGAAGCTCAGGCAAAACTTGAATCATCCAGGACAAACCTGCAAAGAGTAAATGATATCATCACTGAGGTAAAAAAACAGATCAACCTCATAGACAGGTTGGCTAAAAAAGCTGAGAAATATAAAAAGCTTTCTTCCGAACTGCGTTTTATCGAACTGAAGATTGCGAAAAAAGATTATCATGCCTTGAAAAATTCATTCGAGGAAATACTTTCAGAGTACACCAAATTAAGGGAGGAAGATTCTCTTAAAAGAGCGGAGCTTGCTAAGACAGAAAACGAAACTGAGACAAAACGGCTTGAACTCCTCGAAAAAGAAAAAATTCTGGAACAAGTACAGATAAAGTTCCAGAACCTGGAGAAGGAGATTGCTGAACTGGAAAAGATTATAGCAGTTGCAAGGACGGAGAGAGATAATCACAAAGAATATCTTATTAAGCTTTATCAGCAGGAGAAAGAATTTAATTTAAGAGGAGAAGAGCTATTAAGTAAACAGAAAGAGCTGGAAAATATTGAAGCGGAGCTCTTGTCAGAAATAGAAAAAATGAAAGAACTGCTAAAGGACAAAATCGATTTCCTGAGGTCCACGGAAGAAGAACATGTGCAGAAAGAGGAACTGCTTGAGGAAAGAAGGCGTGAAATATTCAGGATTACAGAAGAACTCAGCAGTCTCAGAAATGATCAGAGCCGGCTTCAATCTTCTTTTGAAAGCCTGAACCAGCGTGAAGCAACATCTGTAAAAGATACTGAGAATTTGAAGATCGCATTAGCCGATATGGAATCTTCTTTAAAGAATTTAGAGTCAACGCTTCTTGAGAAAAATAACACTCTGTTACAGTTTAATGAGAAAAAAGGAATAATTGCAGATCAACTCTCTGTAAGCAGAAACAGGATCGAGAGTCTCAAGGAGACCTTGTCGAAACTCAAAGAAGAGCTTGCATCATACACATCACGTATTGAGTCTCTGAGGGAAATTATATTTGATGGATCAACAAAGGATCTGCTCTCAGAAGATTTGAAATTTAATCTGATTGAGTCAATTTCAGATGTTATTGAGATCGAACATGATTATGAAAAAGCTATTGAGAGTGCCCTTTCTGACAAAGTGAACTCATTCATACTCTCGTCATTCGATGACATTGAGGTTGCCATATCGTTATTAAAAGAAAAGGGTTTAGACAGAACAGCATTCATACCGGTTACTCCAGCCATTAGTAATGTGAAGATAGATGTGCCCGAGGGAGTTATAGACAGGGCACTGAGTTTTGTACGGACTAAAGATGAATTCTCAGGTGTGGCCAGAAGTCTGTTTGAAAATATCTTTATAGTCAAGGACCTGAAAACAGCCCTAAATTTAATTTCAGCAGGACATAATTTATATTTTGTGACTCTTAACGGAGAGGTTATAGAACCATCAGGTGCGGTTATCATGGGTGGAGTAAAAGAAGTTTTCAGGAAGAAAAGAGAGATTAGAGAACTCGAGGAAGCCATCGGGAAAAACAAGACTGCGATAGATCATACACAGGCTGAATTAAGTTCTATCCACAACCTGATTGAAAGAAAAGAAGCAGAGCTTAAAAGCATTGAATCCAATATTGTGGATACAGAAAGAGAATGTTCACTCTTGAGGCTAACAGCTGACAATAACAGAGAGGAAAAGGAACATAAAAGCAGAAAACTTGCTTACCTTATTATGGAGATGGAACAGATAATTGATGAGAAAGAGTCTATAGAAAAGCTAATCAGGGAAAAAGACGCCGAACTCCAGTTAATGGATTTAAAGAAGGTGGAATTGGAGAAAAACGGAGTGTCAATTCAGGAGGAAATAACACAAAAAAGGTCAGATCTCGAGGTGTACCGTGCAGAGGTAACTGACATAAGACTATCAATAGCATCTCTTAAAGAGAGAATAGAATCAATCAATAAAGAAAGGGAAACTGTTTACACAAATATAACAGCTAACGACCAGAAAAAAGAGTTCTTATCGGCTGAGATTTCTTCAATAAAGTCCCGTATCCTGCAGCGCGAAACAGAAATGGCTACGCATGAGGAAAAAACAAAATCTCTGGTTTCTGTTGCGGATGGGTTCAAGACAGAAATAACTGAGAGAAAAGATGTTATAGATACTGAAAATCATGAGCTGCTTGCAACTGAACAGGGGCTGAAGATTCTCAGGAATGAAATAAATTCACTTTCACAGAGAGTATCTGAACTTGACATTAACAGGACAGAGTACAAGTTGAAATTAGAAAACCTTTGTGAAAACGTGAGGCAGAACTACGGTTCAGAGCTTGATACTGTTGAGATAGAACCACTTACAACAGAAGATGAAAATCGGCTCGTCGAGCTTAAAGAAAAAGTTCAGGACCTCGGACCTGTAAACCTTGGCACTTTAGAAGAATATGAAGAACTGCGTATACGGTATGAATTTCTTACTAATCAGCAGGAAGACCTTAACAGATCTATTGCTGAGCTTGAAGAGGCAATAACCAGAATAAATATCACCACACGTAAAAAACTCAGAGAAGCTTTTGAGGCATTAAAGATAAAATTCTCTGAGGTATTCTTTGTTCTTTTCGGTGGTGGAAGGGCTGACCTGGTCATGACAGATGAAGACAATATCCTTGAGACCGGTATTGATATAATAGCTCAGCCTCCGGGTAAAAGACTTCAGAATATAAACCTTCTATCAGGTGGAGAAAAGGCTCTTACAGCGTTGTCCCTTCTTTTTGCCAGTTTTTTAATAAAACCGACTCCTCTTTGTATTCTTGATGAGGCAGATTCACCGTTGGATGAGGCGAACACAGAAAGATTTGCAAGGATGATACAGGGACTCTCTAAGGATACACAATTTATTGTTGTAACTCATAACAGAACGACTATGAGTTCGGCTGACTATTTATACGGAATAACTATGGAGGAGGCTGGCATCTCTAAGGTAATGTCCATGAGACTTGTTGAGGCTTAATTCATATGTCAGCAAACAAATCTGCAGCAAATACAATCTCTGATAAATTACCTGATATAAGGGTCTCGACACAGCCGGAAGATTTAATATGCTACAGCTTTGATGCATCTGGTTTTGAGTCATCTCCTTCAGCGGTTATATGGCCTGATAACACAGAGGATGTTGTTAAGGTAATGAAATATGCCTATGGAAACGGCATTCCTGTTGTTCCGCGTGGAGCCGGTACAGGCATGACAGCCGGCGCTGTTCCGGCAAAAGGTGCAGTAATCCTGAGTTTTGAAAAAATGAACAGGATACTCGAGACAGACTCTGAAAATCTTAATGTCTTATGTGAACCCGGCGTAATAAATGGGAAACTTCAGCGTGAGATCGAGCGTATAGGATTGTTCTATCCACCAGATCCTGCGAGCATGAATTTTTGTACCATAGGCGGGAACGTTGCAGAAAACGCAGGCGGGCCCAGGGCTTTAAAATACGGTGTTACAAGGGACTATGTAATGGAGATAGAGGCTGTACTTCCAAATGGCGAGATAATAACCGTTGGAGTCAAAACGTCAAAGGGTGTTGTGGGGTATGATCTGGCGAGACTCCTTGTAGGTTCGGAAGGAACTTTGTCAGTATTTACAAAGATAAGGCTGAAGGTTCTCCCTCTGCCTGAATCAGTTGTAACGTTGCTTGCAATTTTCAATAATCTTGAGTCATCAGGCGAGGCAGTCTCAAAGATTATATCTGCAAAGATTATCCCGAGGACCCTCGAGTTTATGGACCGGGAAGCTATAAAAGCTGTTGAGAATTACAGACCTATAGGGCTTCCTCAGAATGTCGAGGCGATTTTACTTGTAGAATTAGACGGACATCCGTCTGCGATAACAAAAGAGGCAGAAAAGATATCCGAGATATGCCGGGGTCTTGGTGCAGAGATTGAGATGGCTGAGGATGAGGATGCGAGAAATGACCTGTGGGCTGCAAGACGTGCAGTATCGCCTGCCCTTTATAATATAAATCCTACGAAGATAAATGAAGATATTGTTGTTCCCAGAAATAAGGTATCTGAGATGCTGAGACGTTTGAGCAAGCTTTCAGAGAGAAGTGGTGTAAAGATAGTAAATTTCGGCCATGCAGGCGATGGAAATATACATGTAAACATAATGGTGGACAAGAACAATAAAGAGGAATATGAAAAAGGATTGAGACTTGTAGAGCAGGTTTTTAAAGATACCCTGTCGCTGGGCGGGACTATTTCCGGAGAGCATGGGATAGGGCTTACAAAGTCGCGTTATATCGGAATGGAGATATCTAAAAAAGAGATCGAAATTATGGAGTCCATAAAAAAGGTATTCGACCCTAAAAAAATACTGAATCCCGGCAAAATCTTTCCTAAATAACAAAATTATCATCATTTCAAATTGTCCGGATGCAGCTTTCTTCTTAAGGTCTTCAAAAGAAAAACCTGTTATAATGGTATTGATTCCAGGTAATAATCAATATCAGCAAAAGAAAAGAGGAGATGAATCGGGTGAAAATACTCCTCATTTACCCTAACTTCCTTGACGACAGGCTCCACGCTGAAGATGTGCGTGTTGTACCAATCGGCCTGTATTACATTGGGGCACTTTTAAAGGAAAATCATTTTGATGTTGAAATATTGAACTGGCATAACATCAACAAGACACCCCACAAGATCGAGGAGACACTCAAAGAAAAAAAGCCTGACGTGATAGGGTTTTCCATCGTGCATGCCAACCGGTGGGGTGGGATTGAGATTGCTGCGATTGCAAAACGGATTCTTCCCGATGTAAAAATTGTTTTTGGTGGAATCGGCGCTACCTTCCTGTGGGAGCATCTTATGAAACACTTCAGGGAGATCGACTATGCGGTCATAGGGGAAGGGGAATACAGTTTTCTCAGTCTGGTCCAGTGCATCGAGAAGAAACACAGCTACGGAATTAACGAGATTAAGGGAATTGTATTCAGGCAAGGTGAAAAGGTTGTAAAGACGAGCGATGCTGAGGTAATTCAGGATTTGGACCGATTGCCGATGCCGTCAAAATACTTCGAATTTCAACACCTGTCCTCTTCCCGCGGCTGCCCCTCCAACTGTACCTTCTGCGGCTCCCCTAAATTCTGGGGGCACAGGGTCAGATTTCACTCTTCAGAATACTTCGTGGAGCAACTGGAAAGCTTATGCCGCAAGGGCATTACCTTCTTCTATGTTTCAGATGATACCTTTACAATGAGGAAGGATCGGGTGATCGAGATATGCAAAAAGATTATCGAAAAGGACCTTAAGATAACATGGGTCGCCATTTCCCGTGTAAACTATGTAAACGAAGAGATGCTTTGCTGGATGAGGAAAGCGGGTTGCATTCAAATAAGTTACGGGGTAGAAAGTGGCTCAGAGAAAATCAGGGAAGTGCTGAACAAGAATATCAAGACTGGTATGATCAGGAAGGCTTTTGCCCTGACTACCAGTTACGGCATCCTTGCCCGCGCCTACTTCATTTATGGGTCACCCGGCGAAAGCTGGAAGACAATACAAGAGACTATGGATTTAATCCACGAGATAAAGCCGCTGAGCACTATTTTTTACATCCTGGATATCTTCCCCGGCACAGCCCTGTATGAGGATTTTCAGCAGAAGACGAAGCTTGGCGATGATGTCTGGTTGAAGAGGGTTGAAGACATAATGTACTTTGAAACTGATCCACGGTTAACTGAGGACATGATCCTGGCCTTCGGGAAAAAACTCAGATCTGATTATTACCTCCGTCTTCCCGGGTTTGCGGATACCGTTCAGCTTGTTGATAAGAAGGATCTCTTCGAATACCACGCCGATTTTCTCTCAAGGCTTGCCATGACATTCAGCCATGGAGACTATGCTGCAATCGAAGCCATACCTGGCAAGGAAGAAATTGCGCAAAGGCTGTATGAGAGATCATTGTCATACCATCCCACCCAGAGAGCCTATCTGGGGTTAGGGATTATCAGGCAGAAGCAGGGGAAATACGATGAATCTCTGCAGATATTTTCCGAAGGAACAAAACGATTCCCCGGGGACGGATCATTAGCCATATCTCTGGGCATAAGTTACATGAATCTGGGACAATATCGAGAAGCGCTGGAATGCTTTAACAGGTTTTCGGATTCACGGGAAGCACTGAAGTACACTGCCGCCTGTTATCGCGCGCTGGGGGATTCTGAAAATGAGTCGTCAGTTCTCAGAAAACTGGAAAGGCTGTCAGGCTCAGACAGGATTTAACAAATTTCCTTTAGTTTATGGCATGAGAAAGCTTTTCGGAGTAGCAGAAAGTTTACTCTGTTTAGATGAATAAGACTCTTAATTTGCTTTTTTGTGTATTCCTATTGCGCTTAAAAATGGCTTAATCGGACTTTCAGGTAGATGCCAGGGAGCATCGATGGCAGCAACAGTCCAATGAGATTTGCTTTCGGCAGTTAATGATGTTCCCCCTATATCTGTCCATGTGGTATCTCCTACAATAGCAAGTGCCGTGACATCGCCTTTTCTTCCGTAAACTACATAATGTGTAGCTCCGTCAACGGCATTCCATCTAAGCATTACCCCGCCTTCATCCCCTGTCATTGTAATACTTGTTGCAGATGATGCTAATGTCTGGTTTACCGGATTCAAGGCTGAAACGTGGTATGTATAAGTATCTGGAACAAGATTACCGTTAGGTACAGAAGATAATGTAAGTCCTGTGGGGTAATCGGTTTCTTCTAATGGAGTGTATTCGAACTCCTGTATGTAGCCATTAGGCAGGTTGCTGTCTGTAATATTAATAATTCCCACAACCATCTTCTCTGTCTGCCAATCATAATCGTAGTGTGTAGCTGAAGGATTATGCTGTAATAAATATGAATAAACTATATTGTCGCCATTAAGCTGGCAGGACACTCCGAATAACCTGTCACCCCATTGCATCGTTTCAAGTATTTTTACCTCTTTCAGAACACCATGTGGCTGAGTCCTGTAAACAAGATAATACTCAATAGGAAATACTCCTAAAAACCCACCTGCTTCAAGGGGTGTTGATAACCGCTTTATCTTATAAAACATTACAAATAGCTCATCATCTACCAATTTGCCCTGAGCTAAGTCCTCTTCTGTAAGAGTACTTCCGTTTTGAAGGGTGGTATGGTCAAAATCAATAACTTCCATAGGAGAATCTACAAGAGTAGACTGAATTAACAACCTTCCATCTGGCAAGGTATGTGTATATTCCTGCTGTGCACTATCCGACCATTCTTTTGCATCCTGCATCATCTCCCAGTATGCATCTTCACACCCAGAGATTAGAGATGAATAACTCTCCAATTTAGGTGTCCTCCAGTTACCCCACATTGATTTAGCAGAGTAATCTAAACTCTTAACAAGGGTATCGCCAAAATAAAGTTCCTGTTTTCCTTCTCTGGTAATCCTAAAAGTATGGTCAGTTATCCCACAAGCACTAAATGTCGGGCCAAGCTCGATATTTGTATCGTAGGCATATAAAACCCTAAGTGCCTTTGTGTCCAAAAGCGCTATAACAGTATTTCTTTCAATATAAGAATCCCAAGGTATAATATCCCAATACTCAGGAAAAGCTGAAGGGTCTAACCCAATATTCTGTACTATTATCTCATCATTATGAACGTATCTGTAAGGACCACCACCCATTGAAGGTGTGTAATCAAAAACCTGATATATATAATCCAAACCATGCCCTCTTCTTGAAGCAGCCCAGGGTCTTGCAATATCTGTCTGAGCATATATGCCATATGAGAAATTATTTATTTTTGTAAGACTTGTAAATCTGCCTGTTGGCGGAGAGTTGTAATAGCGTAGCCCGTAGTTATGTAATGCTTCACCTCTTTGCCACTCAATACCACTTCCCCAGTGCCCTGATTCATCACGTCCAACATCCTGCATCACATAGCTTATCTCATGCTTATCTTTGGTCGAATTATTGTTAATGACAAGAGAGGAAGTATAATAACCATCAAAATACCTGGTGCCGTTGAGAGTAAAACTATCAACAGGTGTTAATGTATATGCGCTATTTTCAGGTATCATATCAAATGGTAATATTGCGGTTATATATGTACGGTATCCTTCCTGCGTATGTCCGTAAGGAGCGGCACTTACAAAAAACAGGTATTCATCGTCTTTAAAATCAAATTTGAGACTCCTTCCTGCCACTGCGTTTTCTTCATTCCCAAGTTTTCCCCTGAATACAAGCATATATTTACCATCTTCTTTGGCATTTGTCGGTGGAGTAAAAATAATATTTGTGCTTTTATTATTACCCGAGCTTTTCTTGTGGATGCTTAGATAGCTGCTCCATGCTTTGACTCTATCATCGTTTTTATTGTCATACCAGAGTTCAAAAGTCCCGCTCATATCTTCATCAGTGTTGTTCACTATTACATAGCCGGAGCCGGTTCCATCATCAGGAATCACCTCAATATCGCCTCTGAAGAAATAATTCAGCAACCCTGCCGAGTAACCAACAGCGCGGGGGATAAGAAGTGAGGCATACTTCTCATAGCACTTATCATCTAATCCAACGGGTAAAAAACGATTATATTGAGGGAAGTACTTTAAGCGGTCATTATATAATATACTTGCAATGGCCAGATGGGTTATTGCATCTCCATCGCCTACCTTTCTAAGATATCTTCGATTATTGGAAGAATCGGTCCAAAGAATTGCGTTGCTTCCCTTTGGATATGGTGCATAATGTCTGTGACTTGAATATAAATCATCTGTGAACATTGTATCCCGACTTAAGAAGTTGGCGTTTGTATATTCGGCTATGCCGATTCCTGAGTTAGTGGTTATTTCAGGGTTTTGGCCATTATAAAGATCTGTATCGATAATTCGTGAAATAGGGACTGGTGCTGAAGAAACTGTTGGAATATTGAAGTTTGATTTGTCAAATATAGGGTTATTTATCCAATTATTCCAAAAAGTAGGCCTCATTTTTTCAACGTATGCTTCATAAGCCGGAAGAACATGAGCATCATTCCTAACATGTTCTGGGACGGAGGCATCCTGAACAAGGTGCATAAGCTGACCTACTGCCCTGAAGGTTCTGGCAAAGTATTCGTTCCTTTGTGTTTTATTCGTTGAAGTAAGTGCTGAATAAAAATAATTTCTTGCATCAGACCATGACCACTTTCCGCCTATATGCTGATTCGGATTCTGTGACCAGAGAACTGACGATTGCCCTGTATAGAACCCTAAAAATTCATTCAAACCAGCTTCTGACCAGTACTTCAAGGGATTATGAAAATGATTAACCGAACGTGTTGGTTTATTTTGAATATAATCCGTGATTGAACCTGGACGGTCTTCTTGGATACCACCGTAACCAAGCCACTCAGCTATACTTTGATTTACTCTTCCACCCGATGCGTTAACACCGCCAAATTTTTGTTTGTACCCGTCTATAAAGCCTAAATTATGTATCAAGTATGTATCTAACGAGAAACCATTAATGGTTCTCTCCGCTATATTTATATTAATCGCCCTATGCGTCTCTTCTTGTAGAGCCAAAACGTGTGAATAGAAAAAGCTAATTAGGAGAACTATCAAACAAAATATAATGAGTACCCTTTTCCTCATTTTTCATACCTTTTAAGATCATCGTATTCAGATAGTCCAATATTGCGACTTTCCTCATTAATCAATTTTATAAATGCCCCTTGCTTACTATAGAAACTCCCGTCACCATCCTTATGAAAAGGCGATGGCAATGAAAGTTTCCTATCCTCCTTATTTGTAAGCCCTGGTAATTCAACAGTTGTTCCTTCAGCAACTTTATCATTACCTTCCGGTTTAAATTTTCCTTTACATGCATCGATGCCAAATTCCGCGGGCCATGAGCAATATCCCGGTTTAAAAACAATAAAATGAGGAGGATTCGTGATGTATATACCTGTTAGAAGGGTAAAAATAGCAGTTATGTTACCCATCTCTCTTCCTCTCGGACCCTTTATCACCCATTCACCGTTCTTGTCTGTTAAAGTCTCGACAACATCTTTAAGTCTTGAAGTAGAGCCGGTCGGTGTTGCCCGTTCTTCATGCCATGATACTACTACCACAGCGCCTTCAATAGGCTGTTTTGTATCGGCATCTATCACTTTACCCTGAAAGGTGGCACACCAAGCACCTTGAGTAAACAAGAAGAATAAGAATACAACCATGAAAATTCTCATTTTTCCTCTCCTCTCTTTAAAAGAAAAGTATTTTCCAAAGACCACCATCATCTTTTATGAACTCCACATAAAAAGAGTATCCCGTACCATCTTGAATTGCGTTCATATGGTATTTGGCAACCCCATCCTCCAGTTCATCCAAATTAATATCAGACATTGACTGAACAATAGACGGCAAAATGTCCTTCATCAATTCGAAATTATAGCTATACATTTCCTGTGCACTACTGCTGATATATCTCAGTGCATAGTTTGTATCCCCTATAACCATAGCTTCTTTCATTCCCTCCCACTTGCCTTTTAAGAGAGTGTCAATCTCTGTCTTTGACATTATTGTTATAGCAATTGTATCAGAATATGTATTTCCCTGATCGTCTGTAACTGTCAATGTAGGATAATAAATACCTTCTGATGTATAGGTATAATTTATGTCTTCAAAAGTAATTCCTGAATGATCAATCACTCCATCCCCTTCAAAATCCATCTGATATGAAACAGGGGTTAATGATATTGAAGAAGAGAAATATGTTGTAAGGGGTGGAATTCCGCTTGTTATATCTGCAGAAAGCTTCACTGTTTGCGTTACATCATTAGTATTGATAGTTATCGTATTTGTATCTGTGTTTCCATAAGTATCTGAGGCAATTGCTGTTATTGTATTTTCTCCCACTGTTAAAGGCACATCATTAGCTATCCATTCTTTTCCCATTATCTCTGCAATGATTCCATTAACTGTTATTCCAATATCTCCGGTATCTGATTTGATTGTTCCTTTTACCATTACCCCTTCTTTATTGATTGTCTCTCCACCTGATGGTGATGTTATCTCTATCTCAAGGGGGAATCTTATTATAAAGATAACTTTATTTGAATTCCCTCCACCAGGTGGAGAATTATAAGCCATTATCTCATATTGCCCCGGGGTTTCCAGATCTTCCGAAGTCAAATTTAACAGCAGTTTGGAGTTATTTACATATGCAGTTAACTTCTTTGTGTTCCCCAAAAATATCTCTGTGTCATCAGAGAATCCTGTCCCATATATTGAAATTGTTGTGCTGTCTCCTGCCATTGCTTCAGCAGGTTCAATGGCTGAGATTGAAGGTACAGGGTTATTTATAGTGAAATAATGGCTGCTCGACGTCCCTCCTTCAGGTTGAGGATTTATTACAGTGACAGGGAAGATTCCGGCTATTGAGAGCAGTTCATTTTTTATAGTTGCCTGTATATGGTTATTGTCTATAAATGATGTAGTAAGAGACTGGTTATCGAAATAAGCAATTGACGAAGTTATAAATTTTTTGCCCTCTATGCTTATTGAAATATCACTGCTTCCCTTTTCTGAATTATCAGGAGTTACAGACAGTATTTCAGGAATAGGATTTGGAAGCTCTATTAATGTGAGGCAGTCAGTCTTGTCGTTGACTATTGCTGCTATATTGGTAAAGTTATTTACTGCAACACCTTTTGGAAGTTTATTTAATGCATACTGCCGGACAATTATACCCGTATTAAGATCAACAAGAAACAAGCTCCTGTCCTCGTCACATATTACCAGTGCACGGTTGTCTAAGGAATTGATAGCTATGTCTACCGGGTGTTTTCCTGCGGGGATTCTTGTCATCTGCCATGTTTGGAGGTTTATAACTGTTACAGAGTTGTCTTTTTCATTAGCAATTACTGCAAGATGTGTCTCTGGATTTATATCTATTGCCTGGGGTTTTTGTCCGACAGACACTGTGCCAGTCACCTGATGTGTGGTAAGATCGATTACTGAGACAGTACAATCTTTTTCATTTACAACAGCGGCAATATCAAGCTCCGGGTCAACTGCCACGTCCTTTGGCTCCCTGCCAACTTGAACGGTTTCTATAATATCCATTGTCAGCAAATCTACCATTGAGACTGTATTGTCTTGATGATTTGTAACAAGCGCAACATGATTTGCAGGATTTACTGCTATGCCCTGTGGTTCTTTTCCGACTGCTATAGTTAACCCTGCATGGAAAGTATTCAGGTCAATTATTGAAACAGAATCATCATGACTGTTACTAATAACTGCTAAATTAAGACCTCTGTCAATCGCAACCCCTCTCGGCGCCTTTCCAACATTAATAGTAGAAAGGACTGTATTGTTATTAAGGTCAATTACTGATATTGAATCAGATTTTTCGTTTGCAACAACTGCAATATTATTGACAGGATTTATTGCAATGCCATATGGGTTTGATTCAAGAGGTATGTCAGTTGTATCTGTTTCAGAATGGAGAAGGTTTTTAAAAGAAAGAACTAAGAGGATGATGGTTAGAAACAGAATGAAAATAAATGTGTGAGGATTGCGCTTTCTCACATGAACACCTCCTGTTGAAAAGCGCAATCAATATAACAACAACGTTTTAAACTTTTCTCATCATTTCTTGCTTTTTATTAAACATTTTGTCACTTTTTACATCTCAGACATTCAGGGTCAATTCATGCTTTATTTGGCATTGATGGAATATGTACGATTGAAGAGAGAATAATTGAAAAAAAAACACAGACAACTCTTCAGCTCTTAACCCG
>Ga0154657_1141_pt1 | contig 19815 bp, 20 predicted proteins | sample Rifle2008BG13ft_FD_116086 | JGI IMG/M metagenome (GOLD analysis project Ga0154657, IMG submission 116086) | Nitrospirae bacterium RBG_13_39_12 | reverse complement strand
TTGAGAAAAACAAAAATGTTATAGAGGGAGTACGCGCTACTGCAAAAAAACTTCTCAGAGCCAGAAAGGCACACTGAGACTCATTACCAAAAATCTGTTGCAAATTCTGTCTAAATACCTTTAAATAAAATTCAAAACTTAAAGAAGTATATTACTTATTTAAGTTTAATAATCAGTATAAAGGGGATTACATTGCTTAGGAAGTTTAAAGTAGAAAAGTTCCATGCGGATATCATTCCGGAGTCAACTTTGTTAAGGGTATTAAAACATCTTGATAAAAAGCATATTGAAACGCCTTTTCTGCTGGTGGACTGCGAGAAGGTCAGAGAAAAAGCTTTTATGATTGGTCGGTATATCAAAAATTCAAAAATGTTCTATGCTGTTAAAGCAAATCCTGATATAGAGATACTAAGATTTCTGAATAAATTAAGACTGGGATTTGAAATATCATCTGAGGGTGAACTGGAGATACTTTTATCATTAAAAGTAGAGCCAGAAAGGATTATATCAAGTAATCCTGTAAAATCTCTAAAATTTCTGAAAATGGCTGCATCCTGTAATGTTAACTATTTTTCTTTTGATTCTGAGGAAGAAGTTGAGAAAATGGTAAAGTATGTACCCGGATGCAATGTATATGTCAGGCTTTCAGTCCCCAATGAGGGCAGCGAATGGCCGCTCAGCAGGAAGTTCGGGGTTGAACTTGATGAAGCTTTAACTCTTTTATGTTATGCAAAAAAAAGGAAACTTAATCCGGTTGGCATTACATTTCATGTAGGCTCCCAGTGTACAAATGTCTACAGTTGGAATATTGCTCTTGATAAAGCAAAGGCTTTATGGGATATGGCTGATAAGAACGGGATAAAACTAACGCTTTTGAATATTGGAGGAGGATACCCTATAAAATACACAAAAAACGTGGTCAGCATTGAAGCTATAGAAAAAAATGTAAACAGTCTTATTTATAAAAGGTTTCCTAAAGATACAGAGATACATATCGAACCAGGCAGGGCAGTTATCGGAGATGCAGGTGTGTTAGTAGGCACTGTAATTGGCAAAGCTAAAAGAGGTGATGAAGACTGGCTTTATATTGATGTAGGTGTTTTCAACGGGTTGATGGAAAGTGTCGGGGGAATAAAATACACTTATATTGTTGAAGGCTATAAAAATACGAAATATAAAAAAATGTGGACAATAGCAGGTCCGAGCTGTGACAGTTTTGATATAATAGACAATAACGTCGCACTGCAAGAACCGGAGATCGGTAATCTGATACTGATATTATCAAGCGGCGCATATACTATATCATATGCGTCAGAATTTAATGGTTTTTCTATCCCGAAAACAATTCTGATTCCTAATTAGAAAGGACAATAAAAATGATTAAATTTTTTGAAAAGGCACCATACTCACCGGTAGAATATTCCTATGATGTTGAAGAGATTCTTTATAAGGGCAAGAGTAAGTATCAGGAAATCAAGGTAATAAGAAATCTATATTTTGGCAAGATGCTTATACTTGATGATGTTGTACAAATAACCGAAAGAGATGAGTTTTTTTATCATGAAATGTTGACACATGTCGTAATGCACTCACTTCCAGAACCTAAGAAAGTTGTTGTTATTGGTGGAGGAGATGGCGGTGTGGTAAGAGAGGTGCTTAAGCATAAAAGTGTTGAAAAAGTTTATTTTATTGAAATAGACGAAATGGTAATAAACGTTTCAAAGAAATATTTTCCTGATGTAGCCTCGGGGATTGATAATACACGTGTAGAAATAAAGATTATGGATGGCGCAGAGTTTATAAGAAAGAGAAAACTTTCTGACATTGATGCTGTTATAATTGACTCTACAGATATTGTCGGTTTTGCAAGAAGTCTTTTTACAATAGAATTTTTTACCAATGTTAAGAACTGTCTAACAGATAAAGGAATGTTTGTTACACATACAGAGTCGCTTCATTTTCACAAGGATATGGTTGTTGAAATTCAGGAGGTACTGAAGAAAGTATTTCCGGTAGTTGATATTTATACTGCTCCGATTGCAACATATCCGGGGAACTGGTGGGCCTTTGCAGTAGCATCAAAAAATCTTTCACCGCGTGAAATAAGACGAAAGCCTAAGATTAAAACAAAATACTACAATGACGAAATACACCACCAGGCATTTATGCCAAAGGGCTTATATGAGAAGCTGATGCAAAGAAAACTGCAATGGTAATAAGATATTGAAAGGACACATAAGTTATCGGCAAAAATTAATCATAATATTACTGTTATTAAATGTGATTTTATGGTCAAATAATCAGATTCTATATTTTTCGCCTTTGTCTAATAAACATTATTTTGCTCATTAGTAGTGTCAAGAATCTTTTGAACGCGGCCACATCCCTTTTTTGATAACCATTTGAAGCGGTGTTGTGCTATAATAAAAAATTATTGGGTCTCAGGGAGGTTTTAAGGAATGCCGATATACGAATATGAATGCCTTAACTGCGGCAAACAATGTGAGTTGATTCAAAAGTTTGATGAAGAACCGTTAAGTGTTTGTTCTGATTGCGGTGGGCATATGCATAAACTAATATCGCATACTTCATTTATTCTTAAGGGTAGCGGTTGGTATGTTACAGACTATGCACGTCCTGATAAGAAAAAATCAGAAGTGTATGGGGAAAAACCTTCTGCAAAACCCAAAAGTAAAACGGAAACCAAACCAAAAGCCGAAGCAACTGCAAAGAATTAATGATAAATCCTCACGTCCATGTTCCCTATCACAGGATAGAGGATTACCTGCATTTTTTTAAAAAAAACAGTATTAACCTCGAAATATATTTTTCCTCAAATTCCCTTGACACGATAAAAGATTCAGACATTATAAGCCTCAGAAAAAACCTTGATTACAATCCTTCTTTAAGCATTCATGCTCCGTTTATGGATCTGTCTCCAGGAGCAGTGGATTCAAAAGTGAGGGATGTTACTAAAGAAAGGTTTTCACATGTTTTTGAAATAGCCGGGATCCTGATGCCAAAGACAATTGTATTTCATTCCGGTTATGAAAAATGGAGATATGCAAAAAGAGTTGATATATGGCTTAAAGGATGTTTAAAAACATGGCCGCCTTTTATCGAAATGGCTGATGATATAGGTACAAAAATAGCCATAGAAAATATCTTTGAGGATGACCCGACAAATCTCAAACTTCTAATGGAAGAATTAAGCTCTGAAAACTTTGGTATATGTTTTGACACAGGACATTTCAATCTCTTTTCCAGGGTTCCTCTTGAAGAATGGTTAATTCAGCTAAAGTCTTATTTTGTAGAACTGCACCTTCATGACAACAACAGGACATTCGATGACCACCTTGCTATAGGTGAAGGGACATTCGACTTTGATACATTATTTTCAGTTATTAAGGATAAGAATATAGTTTTTACTTTAGAAGCACACACTCCGGAAGATACCCTAAAAAGTATTCAAAAGTTATATAAATATACATAATATCAACAAATTAGTAGCTTTATATAAAGTAAATTATTAATATAAATTAAATAACTTTATATAAAAACCTCATAATCTATCAAAATGTTCACAATACAATTTCCCCTTTTTTGTTTAACATGGAAATAGAGTATTATAATTTAGTAAATGCCAGCGGAAGACAAAATAAGGATTCTCCTTGTTGAAGACAACGTCGAATACCAGACCATAACAAAAAATATTCTGGAAAAAGCTGGATACTCTGTTTCGATAGCAAAAAACGGGAAAGAAGCGGTGGAATCAGTCAGAAAATACCAATATGATCTTGTACTGATGGATATCCAGATGCCGGTGATGGGTGGTTTTGAAGCAACAGAACTCATAAGAACAAATGAAAAAGACACGCGTATCCCGATAATAGCCTTTACAGCTATGAGAGGATGTCGTCAAAAGTGCATAGAAAAGGGGATGGATGATTATATAGCCAAGCCTATAATAAAGGACGTCCTGCTCGAAACTGTAGATAAATGGATTGACAGGAGAAAAGTAATACTGTTTGTGGAAGACCATGTTGACACCAGAAGGCTCATCAGGAATTATATGCAGAAAGAAAATTTCAGGATCATCTTTGCAAAAAACGGTGCAGCGGCAGTAAGTCTTTTAGCAAAGCATAGGATTTCTCTTATTTTTATGGACATGGAGATGCCGGTGATGGATGGCTATACTGCCTCAAGGGCTATAAGGAGCCTTGATCGGGGAACCGGGATACCTATTATTGCGATGTCAGCACATGACGGAGAAGAAGCGATCAAAAGATTCATGAAGTGCAGATGTACAGATTATCTTTGTAAACCTATAAAAAAACATAAACTTGTGGATATAATCCAGAAATATTTGGGGGATGAAAACGTATACAAGAAGGGGAGTGTACGTGCGCAGAGAGATGCAAGTTTATTCGTACATGTTGCACATGATATAAAGAAACTTGTACCAGATTTCATCGAAAACCGTCGCAGGGATACAGAAATAATAAGCAGTCTGCTTACTGAAGGTAACCTTCAGGAGATTTACAGGATAGGTCACAGCATGAGGGGCTCGTCCGGCTCATATGGATTTGATGAAATAGGAATGATAGGGAAGAAACTTGAAACAGCAGCACAGAAAGGTGATATTGCTAAAATAATACAGTTAAACAACCGGCTTGCTGAATATCTCTCTAAAATCAAGTTTATTATCGAAGACTGAAAATTAAAACTGTTATATCAGACGAGATTTATTTAAGAAGTTTGTTTACTTTTTTAAGGAGCTCAGACTTATTGATTGGTTTTATTATATAATCGTCAGCCTTATATTTTGTTATAGCTTCGCTTTTGTATTTCAGCCCTTTATAAACGCTTGACATAATAAGGACTTTGGGGTTTTTCTTTAAACTCTTATCTTCCTTAATGATTTTGCTGAGTTCAAAGCCATGGATACCTGGAAGAAGACCATCAATTATGGCCAGGTCAGGCTGTTCTTTGATTACCATATCCAAAGCCTCATCTCCTCTTCTGCACGTCACAACTTTAAAATCTGTTTCTTGTAGGAAATGATGAACAAGGGTTAAGGTGTCCTTGTCGTCCTCAACTATCAATATTTTCATCTTTTGTCCTGGTTTTTTGAAAATAATCCTGTTTATGTGTTAAACAAAATTATTTTACAGTATTGTCATATTTTATTCCAATAATTCAAATTGAGTAGTTACATGTTAGTGATTTATTACAAAAAAAATGCTTTCTCTGAATTTTCAGGACAGCCATATCGATTTTACACTGATATGAAACGATTTTGAAAAGCTGTAACCATGACTGTATAATATTGAAGTAAAGTTTGATATTTTTTCCCAAGCAAGAGGTATAATGTATAAGATTGGCAAGAACTTAGAGAACTATGTTGTGCATATCAAGAAATTATTTTATGGGTTGAAACCTGTGTCTCTGGTATATAGTCTATATGTAAAATAATTATAAAATTCGGATATATGCAATGCGAGAAGATAGTAAAATAACCCCTGCATCATCAAAGCATGAGAATATCCGCACCGGTCTGAGCGTGGAAGCGATCAGGCAATCCGTACTTGATAATCTTTACTTTTATCTTGCTAAGGTTCCACAAATCGCAACACTTAATGACTGGTACATGGCACTTGCTTATACAGTCAGGGACAGGATGGTACAGCGATGGATTAAAACGCTTCAGAACTTTACAGAAGATCTGACAGTTGTTTCATACTTGTCTTCCGAATTCTTGATAGGACCGCAACTGGGGATAAACCTCATCAATCTTGGCATCTATAATGAAGTCTCCCATGCTGTAAAAGGGATAGGTGTTAATTTAGAAAAACTTATAGAGCAGGAGGAAGAGCCTGGGCTTGGTAATAGCGGCTTGGGTAGACTGGCAGCCTGTTATATGGATTCGCTTGCAAGGCTCGAGATTCCTGCTATCGGGTACGGTATACGCTATGAATTTGGTAAATTTGTTCAGGAGATTCGTAACGGGTGGCAGGTTGAAATGACCAACAAGTGGCTTACACCAGGCAACCCATGGGAGATTTCGCGCTCAGAGATAAGCTACAACGTAAGTCTTGGTGGCCGCACCGAATCTTATTATGACGAGCAGGACTGTTTTCGTGTTCGATGGATTCCAAAATTTTCCATTAAAGGGGTTGCGTATGATACACCGATATCCGGATATAAAGTTGCCACAACAAACCTGTTGCGTCTCTGGAAGTCCGAGGCCGTGGAATCCTTTGATTTTGAGGCCTTCAACACTGGTGATTACTTTGGCGCAGTCAACGAAAAAATTGCATCAGAGTCGATAGGCAAAATCCTCTATCCTGATGACGAGCCATACATAGGCAAACAGTTACGACTGGCGCAGCAATATTTCTTTGTATCCTGCTCTCTTCAGGACATGATACGCCTTCACCTGTTGCGTTGGAAAAGTATTCATGACTTCTCTAACTCCTTTGCAGTGCAGATGAATGATACCAATTCAACGATTGCAGTGGCGGAGCTGATGAGACTTCTGGTTGACGAACATCTGGTGAATTGGGACAAAGCATGGTACATTACACAGAACACTTTTTCATATACAAACCATACAATTTTGCCTGAAGCAATTGAGAAGTGGCCTCTACCCATGTTCACTGGAATCCTCCCGAGACACCTTGAAATCATCTATGAGATAAACCGGCGCTTTCTTGACGAGATATGGTTGAAGTATCCTGATAATAGCGATAAGATTGATCGTATTTCTATCATAGATGAGAGTGACCAGAAGTATGTCAGGATGGCACATCTTGCAGGCCTGGGAAGTCACGCGATTAACGGAGTTACAGAAATACATTCACAGCGTGTCAAGAATACCATACTATCCGACCTTTATGAACTGTATCCTGAGAGGTTTCATAATATAACCAACGGAGTAACACCAAGACGCTGGATTACGCTCAGTAACCAGAGGCTATCTGAGCTCATAACAAATACAATCGGAGACAGATGGATCAGTCAGATGGAAGAAATAAAAGAACTTGAAACTTTTGCCCATGATTCAGATTTTATAAAAAAATGGAAGCAGGTAAAGCACGAAAACAAGCGTGATCTTGCCAGGATGATTAATGGCCGAACCGGTATCACCGTTAATCCTGATACGCTCTTCGATATTCATTTGAAGCATTTTCGTGAATACAATCGCCAGCACCTCGGAGTTCTTCACATAATCGCGCTATATAGCAGGATTAAGAAAAATCCACAAATAGACATCACGCCCCGCACTTTCATCTTTGGGGGCAAATCTTCTCCAGGAAATTTTACAGCAAAGCTCATCATAAAACTGATAAATTCTGTTGCAGAAGTGGTAAATAATGATCCGGGTGTTGCAGGACGCCTGAAAGTTGTTTTTTTTCCTGACTTTAATGTAAAGAATGGTCAAAAGGTTTATCCATCTGCTGATCTCTCTGAACAGATTTCTACTGCAGGGAGAGAAGCATCGGGGACAGGAAACATGAAGTTCTCTATGAATGGTGCACTGACGATAGGAACGTTAGATGGTTCGAATATCGAAATACTTGAAGAAGTTGGTACTGAAAACTTTTTTCTTTTTGGTTTGAGTGCTGATGATGTCCTTCACATAAAATCTCATGGCTATAATCCCATGGTTTACTATAAAGATAACCCTGACCTTAAAGAGGTATTCGATCTTATTAGTTCAGGATATTTTTCCAACAAAGACACAAACCTGTTCAAGCCTCTCGTTGACTCACTGCTCTGTCGTGACGAGCACATGGTGCTTGCTGATTATCAGTCCTATATTGACTGCCAGGAACGCGTAAGCAATGCTTTCAGAGATCAGGAAAAGTGGACGACCACGTCAATCGTTACTGTTGCAAGGATGGGAAAGTTTTCATCGGACAGGTCCATACGTGAATACTGCGAGAAAATTTGGTATGCCACACCTCTGAAAATCGATCTTGATAATACATAATATAAGCGGGAACATGGTTCAATAGAGCAAAATACCATAGAAGGAGTATGCTATGATTAATAAAGGATTGTCAGAAATCTTGCAGTCCTCTTCGATGCTCAGTCAGGTAGTGGGAGCAGAGAAACTTTTCCTCTCGGGACGCAGGAAACGAGGTGAAGACCTTGAGAGTGCAGTAAGATTCTTTCTGGAGTTCCTGCATGGTTTCGAGAGTTTCGATTTTGATGGTCCGTGTGTCACTATTTTTGGATCGGCGCGCTTTCCTGAAAGACATCGCTACTACGAGCTGGCACGCGAACTCGGACGAGCTCTTGCCAATGCAGGCTATGCTGTCATGACCGGGGGAGGACCCGGTATTATGGAAGCTGCGAACCGGGGTGCCAAGGAAGGCGGGGGTCTGAGCCTCGGCTGTAATATAAGGCTTCCCATGGAGCAGCAACCAAATTCATACCTTGACAAGTTCATAGAATTTGAGCACTTTTTTGTACGCAAGGTAATGCTTGTAAAATATTCTACAGCCTTTATAGTTATGCCGGGCGGGTTCGGTACGCTTGATGAGGCTTTCGAAGTTATAACACTTGCTCAGACAGGAAAACTTGAGCGATTCCCAGTTGTAAGTATGGCCAAAAATTTTTGGGATCATCTCCGCCGTTTCATGCACGATACAATGCTGGCCGAGGGCACCATCAGCAAAGAGGATATGGATTTCATCCAGGGTGCAAACACGGTTGAAGATGCCATTCGTATAATTCGCGGCCTTTCGCGGGGAAACTTTTAACAAGATGTAATATTGGATTAGAATTATTTTCAGCCAGAAGAGAAATTAGCATTTTGCAAAAAATAGACAATAAAATAATTATACGAAAATTCGGGTTGCGCCAGAGCCGACAGTTACTGGCAATAGCTGTAACTATGTTACTTCTTTTGTTTCTCACTTTCATCTATAAGCGTCCTGACATTTTCGGAGAAATCTCAAAAAATAATATTTTTGAAGCGCAGATTCTAATTATCACTATGTTTGTCGGTTTTAGCGCTATGAACTGGAGATGCCCGTCATGTAATAAATATCTGGGGAACAATATCTTCAGAAAAAAATGTAAAAAGTGTGGAACAAGATTACGGTAACGGAGTTGTTTTGGTAGAGGGCTGGAGTTTGTGAGCCTGACATTATAACAATAGACTAATCTGACCAAAATGTTTTTTAGGAAAAAAGAATTATTTTAAATAAAGTAATGTTATGATTCTCAATTAATGAAAAAGGCAGTTTATCAAAACTGCCTTTTTCATAGAAAATAATAGTTATTCAGCAATCATAGTTAGTATGCTGTTTTAGGAGGAGTCACAACATCCTCTGTTCCTGTAATAATTAACGATGGCTGTGTTACTTGGTGAAGCCGATTTAATATGACGTTACATTTATCAATTGCTCTTGCCTGTTGCACTATACTTCCAACGTGAACAGGCTCTGTTATCTGTGGGAAATATTTTGAAGGGTCTGGATTTTCTTTGAGCCATTCAGACGGAAACAGAAGACTGAACATTCTTGCTGTCCGCTCTTCAAGTGTGCCGGATATATCAGATAGTGTATGTTTTTCTGTGAATATAACAGGTGACTTTGATATAATTTATTAAGGGTTTTTAAAATGGATACCATCGAAAAACTGACAGTTCTGTCCAAAGATTCCCAGTATGATCTGGCATGTGCATGCGGCACCGGAAAGAATGAACACCGTAGGAGGGGAGTTGACGGAAGGTGGCTTTATCCCGTAACCCTTCCGCAGGGCGGTTATACAGTCCTTCTGAAAACCCTTCTCTCGAATGCATGCAGGAATGACTGCAAATATTGCCCATTACGATCTGATACGAACATGAGGCGTTGTACACTTCAACCTGAAGAGGTTGCCCGGGTGTTCATGGAATATCATAGAAGAAGGAAGGTTTTCGGACTTTTCCTGAGTTCCGCTGTCATTAATAATGCGGACTACACCATGGATAAGATCAATACCGTTGCACGTCTTCTAAGATACAAACATAATTTCAGGGGTTATATACACCTTAAAGTCATTCCCGGAGCTTCGGATGCAGCGGTTGAAGATACCCTGTCACTTGCTACTGCCGTGTCTCTTAATATCGAGACACCGGGCAGAAAACACTTTGCTGTACTTTCTGATAAAAAAGATTACGATAAAGACATAATCCGTCCGCTAAAGCTGATTGGAAAGCTCACAGGGAGAGGAATGAGGTTTTCGGGAGTCAAATGCACCACCCAGTTCATCGTTGGTGCTTCTGACGAGAACGATTCGGAAATTATAAAATATATGTATGGCCTGTACAAGCGTATGAATTTCAAAAGAGTTTATTTTTCAGCTTATCAGAAAGGTCTTGGAGATCCCGGGATTCCAGGGGAAAAGAGGTTATTCAACAGCCCTGAAAGGCCTTTTATGCGTGAACATCGCTTGTATCAGGTTGACTTTCTCATCAGAAAATATGGGTTTAGAAGGGAAGACATTATTCTGGACAACAGTGGAAATCTGAGAGATGATAAAGACCCCAAGCAGGTCTGGGCAGACAGCCATCCCGAATATTACCCTGTCAGGATCAATACATCGGGCAATGAAGAATTGCTGAGGGTGCCGGGTATCGGGTTGGATACGGTCAAAAAGATATTATCAATACGCCGGGAGAGAAAGATCAGACAGCCCGAAGACCTTGGCATAAAAGGGAAGAGACTCGATAAAATCAAAGATTATGTGATTTTTGAGTGAACCCTTTTTTAAACCCTATATGCTAAACGTAATGGTATGCAAACACTATCTTCCATATAAGCAGTCAGACTGGATACTGAGTAGAGATACGGCGCAGAGATCTTAAAAGTATACTTATTCGATATAATTACTCTGAAAGGATTACATGAAGGAAAGAAGACGTTATAAAAGATTTAAAGTAGATCTTATGGAAATTAATAGCAGACTGGTTCTTGCCAGAAATGTAAAAATTATTAATATAAGCATTGGCGGGATTTCATTGAAGGTAGATAGAATATTAAACATAGGCAGTGAACATACGCTCAGAATAGAAGGGAAAGGAAAGGCTTTGAATATAAACTGTATTGTTATTTGGGCCTGTCTAACAGAAAGCACAGAAGACTCTAAGGGAAATATTATTCCAATATATACAGCTGGTATGAAATTCAGAAATGTTTCAGACGAAAAGATAATTGAAATTGCAGATTTTATAGAAAATCTTAAAATTAATAAGATGGTTGATATTAAAAGCAGTAGCGGTCAGAGGCTCCATATCAGGGCTCAAATCGAAGCCCCGGAAAGCGCAGTCTTGAATTATCATGAAATTCACAAAGTAAAAAAGCTTAGTCTTGGTGGTATGCTGATAGAAAGTAAGTATGCTGTGGAAGTCGATAGCGAATTTCCAATGAAGATATTTTTTTCTGAGGAGAAATCTGTGAATTGTATGGGGAGAATTGCCTCATGCTTCCTGATAAAAAATGAGGAACCAGAGCTTTATGACATAGGTGTAGAATTTTTAGATATGTCACAGCAGGACAGGGAAATATTAAATGGATTTATCCTATTGCTTGGTGATATTAATAATTTTTCATCAATATAACTTTATAAAAGTGAATATTTCAGAATCAATACCTTTTACTTGTTCTTATTATTACAAAGCATAAGATGGTTTATAACAATTCTGTGAAACAATTTAAACTCAATAAAATCATTGTCGCATCTCTTGTCACGGGTTTGCTAAATATTTTCATATTTGCTGAATCTATTTATGCTGCTGATTGTGAGATAATCGATATGAAGAAATATGATAAGGAATTAAGGTCAATAATTAATGATTGGTATCATGGTATTCCTTACATGAGATTGTTGACGGAAAAATACTACTGTGCTTCTGTTACGGTTAGGAATAATTTGTGGAGGAGCCTTTTTTCCGAGCACATAGAAATTACAGCAATGTTTACAGACCGGAGCACTGCAAAAAAGAAGTTTGAATGTGAAGAAAAGCGTCTCCATCATATGGAAGAGTTTTTTTTATGATATAGTTTTACCATGTAGTCTTTTTGCAACACAGAATTATTTGCCAGACTGTATAATTTGTTAGGTTATTGCATTGTATAAAAAAAACAGGAAGCAGTTAATGTGGAGATGAGTAAAAGTAAAAAAGCCTATGTAGGCAGCAAGGACTATTATTCCAGTATCATAAATAATCTTCAGGAACCAATAATTGTTGTTGATTCCAATTGTCATATCGTTGATGCCAACAAGTCAGCATGTACTTATCTCGGACGCGAAATAGAAAATCTAAACGGACAAAATTGCTGCGGATTATCTCATCCTTCTGACAGGATTTATTTTGAAAAAAGCAAGTCTTGTCCTTGCAGAATAGTATTGGAAACCCTGCAACAGACCCAGATAATACATGAGCATCATCATCCTGATGGTAAGACCGTTTGGGAGGAAATACTGGCGTCACCACTAAAAGATAAAAGTGGCAAAGTTGCTTATGTCGTTATGGAATTACGGGATATTACAGAGTTAGTAAAGTTAAAAGATGTTTCCGGTAAGTTGGATGCCGAGATAAAAATAATGAGGAAATTTACACCAATTTGCGCCAGTTGCAAAAAAATCCGGAATGAAGAAGGTAATTGGGAGGATGTTGAACATTATATTCATGAACTTTCAAAAGTAGAATTTACACATACTATTTGTCCAAAATGCCAAAGAAAACTTTATCCCGACCAATTTAAAAATTAATTTACATTTTTATTTCTGTCCTTATTTTTTACTGCTTAATCAGTAGTGCTTACTGCCTGCTTATTACTGTTTATTTCTTAGTTCTTACCGCTAGTGTCTACTGCTTAGTTTTTAGTATTTAGTTATTAGTGCTTTCGAGTGTTGAATTTTGAGACCTCCTTTTTTCTTTTAGACTATTAAAAAAGAGTCCTGGAATTATAATTAAAATGATTTGGAATATGACGAAAATAATTATATATATATATATATATATGTATGTCAAAATGTTACATCGGTTTCTTATAAGAATAGTCTTAAATCTAATATAATTAATAAAAACAATAGGTTATGTAATGAGCATAAATTGGCACATATTATGCTATTATAATATTAATTATTAATTTAAATTAATAATATTGGGAAAGATTGATGCATAAAGTCCTGAACAATTCGCATAAGGAGGAATTTTCGTGAGCGGTCATAAGATAGAAAAACTCATCTCAATACTGATGGAATCGCCGATTTATCTTACATTATCTATGAAGGAAAGATATCTGTTGATAAAGAGGTTGCTTGAAGATTATCCGGGTATTTTTAAGAGTAGCAATACTGAAATATAGTTTAACGGAAAACCTAAACCATAGATTTACTTTAATACTGTTAACAATCTGTTATCTAACAATATTCTATAATGTCCAATAAACACATCTTTGGTTTTGAATTCTTATTGACTCCCATCCTGTAAGCCGGCATATCCTTGTCCTGATTCAAGCTGAATTCCCTAGGATGTCTGTTTTGTGGGGATTTTTTCAATGTTTATTCATGCATTTATATATATATATCTATGGATTGAACGGTTATAATTGATTTCGGGGATTTGTTGTGAATGATTTACACATAATATCCATAATGCTTCTTAATTTTTCCTCAAGCCTGGACAATTTCGGAGTGGGGGTCTCATACGGGTTGAGAAAAATATGTATCCCTTTATCTCTGAACCTGTTTATAGCATTCCTTAACAGCAGCGGAACTTTTTTCTCTATGCTCTTCGGCAAGGAATTTACAGGCTTTCTAAGGCCTGATGCTGCCGGATACCTCGGCGCATTTTTGTTAATAGGAATAGGTTTTTCGATTATTGTCATTGAGTTCCATAAAAAAGAAGTCGGGAGGTCTTCATCTCCTGCTTATTCTGATAAAAAGTCTGTAAGTGAAAAGAAATTGTTCTCAAGGGTTTCCTCCTTTATCGACGACCCTTTCGCAGCAGGCATCCTATGCTCAGGCAAGGTTAAGATGAAGGAAGGCATTATCTTGGCCTCTGCCCTTACACTTAGCAATATTTCCACAGGCATTGATGCAGGAATGCTCAGATTCAGTCTGATACTTACCACTGCTGCTGCTTTTGTATTCAACGTTCTTGTACTCTATACAGGTGAGAAGACGGGTCACTATTCCGGAGCGAGAATAATAAAGGGAATCTCTGGAATAACGTCAGGGTTGCTTCTCATCTTTATAGGTCTTTATGAGACACTCGGCTGAAATCCATTACGAAATTGCAAAACTACAATCCGATGATATAATTTAAGAACAATTTATTTTAAAAAGAGGGGGATACGTTCATGAATAAGAACATGGGTACAGCAGACAGGATATTGAGGACGATAGTTGCTCTGGTCATTGTTATTATTTTGGTCACAGGGAAGATAAGCGGTGCACTTGCAGTTATTATCGGAATAGTAGCTGCTGCATTTTTACTTACTAGCGCAATCGGATGGTGTCCGCTATATATGCCGCTGAAGATCTCAACAAAAAAGGCTGAAAAGAAATAGCACTTACTATTTTAGAAAGCTTTCAGACTAAATGAAATACCTCATCATCATTTTTATTCTCATAATAATTATTGGCATCCTTGCCAATCATGAACTCTCCACGGACAAAAAGAGAATTAAAAGAATGATCAGGGAATACTCGTACAGAACCTATTCTCCTGAAGATGAAGAGGAAAAGCATCCTGAAAAAGAGGAGAATAAGTAAGCGCTTTAATTCTGCTGCTATAATATTTTACATTTCAGCTGTATTTTTTCATCAGCTGCTTTTAATTCAATAAATTCAATTTGAAATAATGAGAGCAAAAGAATTTATTATAGATATGTTTATCTAAGACCCTTAAATTTTCAATTTGCAGGAAACGTGTAGCCTTATGTTTTTTGTCATGCTCAGGGAGCTTTAGTAGTAGCCCCTCACATGGCTTGTACGAAATTGTTCACAAGGAGGGGATTGAACTCACTCCCTGCAGTTTCAATGAGCAGACCCAGAATAGAGGTGTTGTTGAGGGTTTTACGGTGCGGAAGGTCGTCGCTCATTGCACAATAAAAATCTGAAATAGCAACGATCTGGCTGATGATATGCTGTTTTCCAGGCCTTTTTCTTATCTCAGGATATCCTGTCCCATCATATTTCCTGTGGTGCTCATACGCAACAGTTATCGCTATCTCAGGGACCTTGTTAAGAGATGCGAGCAGGGCAGCGCCATAGGCAGGATGGTTCTTCATAACTGTCCATTCAGCTTCACTGAGCGAGTTTTGTTTGTCCAGAAGTTTATTCGGCATTAACGTCTTGCCGATATCGTGAAGGAGGGCAGCTAATCCGATGTCAAAGAGAAGGGCATTACCCAGATTTAGATGTTCTCCCTGAAGGATCGAGAGCATAGCTACCTTTGCGGAGTGAACATACAGATCATTACTATCTTCCTTCAAGGTTTCAAACAAAGAAAGAAGATTACCTTCTTTGCGGACGTTCGCTATAAGGCTACCAACAACCGCATCTACGGTTATCATGTCGATGCGCCCTTTTGCAGAAATGTCGCGGAATATCCGCTTGATCTGTATGAGTTCATCCTTCAGGCCATGTCCCGTTGGAAACATTTCGATTCGGGGAAGCTGCTTGCTTCGTTCTAGTGCTATATGAACATAGGAGTGGAAAAAACCGCCTGAGGATGCGAGATCAAAAAGGAACCTCTGGAGCTCTTTCGCACGTACACCTTTACTGAGTAAAATTGTAATGACCCCTTTATGCTGTAACTTCAGGAAAAATTTCTTGGTTTCAGGTACATCTAAAGACATCCGGACCCCGTTGATGAGCATGCTGTTGTCGTCAGTGATGGTAATGGTGAAAAAATGTTCGATGTGCATTGAATTAATGATGTCGAGAGCTTCTTCTACATGCCGGGAAACAAAATGCGGATCACTGCGATTTGACCTGAAGTTGGACATACAGGAAACAAAGCAGGAAACAATTTTTACAGCTTCCTCGATCATTCCTTACCTATGTTTTCCGGCTGACATGTCGTATCGTTTCATAAGTTTTTTGCTTATGGCCAGGATATCTTTGTTTGTCGAATGCATGCCGTAGTCGATTAGCGGTCCAACCGTTGAAGCAGGATAATTTTGTAGCGTCCTGAAGATCTCGACCGTCAATTTATCAAAATCGTCTTTGTTCAGCCCAGTTGTTGACCTGCATATATCCAGAAGATGTCCTACAGCGCTACTGTCCCCGATTCTGCCCAGCGCACGGACAATACCCTTCTTGAAATGTGGTCTCTTCCCTGGAATGTCCTTTTCCCGCAGTAGGCGTATAAGATGTGGCACAGCGTATTTGAGCCTGTAAGCGCCAGTGAGTCTGACTGCTCCCTTCTGAAGCTGGAACACATCGCTCCGTAGGAACTTTATCACATGGGCGTCTGCGTCCGGATCCTGAAAACTGAGGAGCGTCTTCAACGCTTCAAGGCGAACAAGCGGTACTTCGTGATCCAGGAATTCCTTCACCGCAGACGTGTAACTCCTTCCCCTGCATTCCCTTAACAGGTAGAGCATATTTCGTGAGACATACCAGGAAATGTCTCTGAGACGTTTGGCGATATATTTGACTGCGTCGCTCCTGATGGAGATTAAAAGCGACATAATGAACCTTCGTGTGCTTGTGTCGGACTCTTCAATGAGAGCGTCAAGCAGATAGGGCACGATGTAGGACCGTAAGGCAATAGTTAACCTGAAAGCACTGTCCCGCTGTTTTCTGCCATATTGCCTTACCGCATAAACAATTTTGGTGTTAAGCTTGTCTGAAGAAAAGATTTTCCTGATCATTGATGATGCTTGGTCGCTGCATCTACCCTGCAATGACTGTGTTTTCAGGGAATTGAACATTTCAAGGACCTTCTCAAAGTCGCCTTTTTCCGTGTATAATTCGACGACTGCAGCTAGCCTTCCCTCAAATTTTCGGTACGCATCATTATCAAGTGAGTTTGACTCGAGAATCTCGAGCAACACATAAAAAGATGAATCGGTAATCGCTTCCTCTGTACATTCTGCAATGATTGCGGCATTTGATCCTGCATCAACCGATGCAGCCCGGAGCGAAGATGAAAGGGCGTCCAGTGTCCCTTTATCTTGAAAGTGCGCCATATGTGATTTATCGAACATGATGGCAGTCTCCCCTGGTAGCTCTATGTCATGAATGACAGCGTTTCCGGAGACGACGAAGTCAAAGGAGAAATCAGAACCTTCAATCGTTCTGCAGAGAACGAATTCGGGCTTTTCAGAGGGTATAACTGAAGCACACAGGGATTCGGAAAAATTATAAGTTCCTTGTAATGAATCAGGCGGGATGTATAGCTCCTGATTTGGAAGAAGATTATCGGTACTGAAAAGGGAGGCACAGCTTGAGAGAAAGGTTAACCGAAGATCGGACCTGAGCCCAGTAAGAAATGTCCTGCACCGTTCAACTGCGTTCTCTCCGTACATTTCTCTGGCTTTATCAAAATAAGTTCTGGTCACTCTTTCAACCATTTCCCTGCCAGGTGACCTGAAAAGCATGGTGTTGAGGAGATGCGCCATTTCCTGTGGAGGGATATCCATTATGATGCTGAGTTTATCCTCTGGAATATTATATTCAAGGAGGGCTTCAACACATTCTGCACGAAGGTTACCCTCTGCAATCTCCTGAAAGCTGCCCTCCTCCTTGTGAGAATCTATGCTTAAAGAAGACAAGTCTTCGGAGCTTTCTTGCTGATACATTTTTCTTTCGTGGTCATCGCTGAGACCATAATTAGCGGCCTCTTCATGGGGGACTGCTTTGGCAGAACGCATGAAGAAGGGTGACTGGGCCTTTCCGCTTTCTATATGAAACATTGTGCTTTCGTAATCCTTGATGAGCCTATTATGAGACGTGTAGTCAGGGGAGGGTATACCTGTATAAGCGGCTAATGATTCTGCAGGATGCACGATTATATTTGCAATACTTTTCTCCGTTATGGCCTTGGAGATTTCATCGACGGAAAGTTTTTTTGTTGAAATAATTTTGTGAAATCTGATAAGTTCCCTCTGGGTAAGCTCCCTTGCAAAAGACAAAGCCTTTATGTTCATGCTAACGAGCCAGGACGAAAAATGTCCCAGAACAAAGACGTTATCGTCCAGTACCTTTCCGTCAATCATAAGCTTCCCTTCAGACGTTTCAATGCGTATTTGTGATTGAGGCTTTTTACGAAAAGCCTTACGTAAGCCATGGAAAGCGTTTTTCAGGGAATCAGATACAAGAGGATGATTGTATGGGTATAGAAGTGAGTGAACGTGTGCAGCATAAATATTAATTAACGCATCAGAAACAAGCCTTGTCTCGAGGGAATCGTTCGCCTTGTCAAATAATTCATGCATGGGTTCTTTTTTGAAGAAAGATCACAAAATTGTCACAAAATACTACTATGTTTTATAATTTTATCATCTTACAGTTCCTTTTTCAAATAGAGGTTGTTTTTACGTCACCTTTTCTTTTATAAACTTGTATCCTTTAACTTTTGCTATGCGGTTTGACAAGGAATTTCCGATATTTTTTTGTATTACATTCTTTCTCTGGCCAGCGGTTCAACTTCTTTTCCAGCTTAAAGACGATATGGGACAGAAATAAAAATAGTGATAGGGTGCAATATTTAAAAAAAATGTGCAGGGATGGAGACAGGTACATTCAAAGATAAAGGCAAGTTTAAAGTTTTAATAACACATATAATATATGTAATTATAATATGTTATAATTATAACTTAAAGTATTACATTATATATAAATGTTACATGGAAACAGGTTTCGGGGTGCTATTTTTAGGAACTTAGCTTATTGTTAATATAGTACAACAGTACCTGATTGCTTTTAAAGTTGGGCTTGTTTATTCATTCATTCACTAATTTATTTTTCCTGTTTAGAAAAAAGTACGGATCTTTATGTAGCTATGCAGGTATTACAGGTATTATAGGTATAATGAGAGCAGGGAATTATTATGAGAGTTTTCAATCTTATACTTTTGCTGTTTCTCCTGTCCATATTGTTGATTTACACATTAATCGGACTGAGGTTCAGTTTTTCAAAAAAACATAGTAAACATCTAACAGTCCCATTCGTTATAGGGATTGTCATCGGGGTAATTGGTGGCTTCATTGTCATCTACCAACTGAAAATATCGAGCGGTTCAGTATCCTTTGACATTGAACTTTCACGCTGGCTGGCAGTGACTGTTATTGCTATCATTTTAGGCGGGCTTCTAAGCCTGTACATTTTTCTAAGAATGCGGAGAAAATAAATAAAGCCATAGTAAGGATCTGCTTGTTTGGACAACCTGTTTAGCCGGCATTCCATCTCTGCCTTAACTAACGTTTCCAGGATGACCTCTTATCCTTCTATGGCCCCAAAATTTGGGTTGCGACCCCAGGTCCGGAATCCCTTGAGCTCTTTTGTTTAAGTGGGGGCTTTGGTAGATGCTTCAGGCTTCCTCCTCGTTGCTGGAGGCTTGCTCACCACATCCAACTCCTGCTCCCTTTCCTAAGGTTTGGTCCTCAGGTTTTACTCCGTCCTGAGTATCGCAATTTCTTGTCTTTGTCTTGTATTCCTTAATTATAAGTTTACTCCGTCAGAGTGAAATATCAATACTCAGAATATACCGATTAAGAGTTGAAAATAGAGATAATTTCTTTATAATTACGATTATCGCCTATTACCTTTTAAAAATAGGCATAATACGAAATTTCG
>Ga0154657_1122_pt1 | contig 20039 bp, 13 predicted proteins | sample Rifle2008BG13ft_FD_116086 | JGI IMG/M metagenome (GOLD analysis project Ga0154657, IMG submission 116086) | Nitrospirae bacterium RBG_13_39_12 | reverse complement strand
GAACAGATACTAAAACCATCTGTTGAGGAATATACAGAAAAAGATGCTGAAACCATTGCACTAAAAAAAGAGCGTATATAAATACTCATTGCCCACTTGTCGTAAACCTATGTAACTCATTACATAAACTCTTAACAGGATTTCACATCTTTTTAATATAAATTCAATTTTTTCCAATACTTACAGAATGGCATATTATTTGCTTTTAATATCGGCGTCAATGTAATTGATTTATAAAGGATTTTGTTTATTAAATTTTGTAAAAATTATATTAATTGGAACTATTCAGGCAATAATATGAGGTGTAAAAACAGTGAGGTATAAAAAAATGAAAGCAAAAGGTATTCTTGTAACTTGTCTTCTTTTTTCAACATTACTTATCTTATTAATCCCGTCAATAGTCACTCCTCAGGATATGCGGGATTACTGTGCCATGCCTCCTTATGTGACAACTGGCATTAAACCAAATCTCCTTCTCATGATAGACAACTCTGCAAGTATGTTTGACCTCACATATATCGACAAGGGTAAATATACCGGCACCTGTACCGGAGGCGCCGGTTGCTCGGATACAGTCAGTTGTCCTGCAGGGGAGGCCTGTACAAACTTAGACTACACAACAGGGGGAAGAGAACCGTTTTACTGCTATGACCAGACGTATCAGTACGGAAAGCACTATGCAGGGTATTTTAAGGATTGGTTTGTATATTATGAATATGATGATGCAAATGGTTACTTTCATGAGGTAGCTGCACCTGCGTGGGCAAGCTGTAACAAGTATATACTTGGAACTTTATGTGTCGACGGCACTAATCTCGACAACGACAGCACTCCGAAAACAGTCACCAGATTCGTAGCAGAAGGCAATTACCTGAACTGGCTCACTACATCCAAATTTGACGCAGAGAAGTGGATATTAACCGGCGGTAAGTATGATACAGCTACTAATGATTTGCTACAAGAAACAAGAGGATGTGTCGGAAGAAGATTTATTAAAGAACCCATCACAACGCAGTCATTTCAGAATTACCCATGTGCAGACCCAAGCACATGTATAAACCCAAATACAGGCTTAGGACTGACCTTTGCTGTCAAGGGGCCCGACCATCCTTATAGTCAGACATTACTGTCACCCGGCGGCCAGACAAATCTGGAAATATATGCCGGAAATTACATTGAGGCCAACTGTCAGCAAGCGGTAACGGATATCATTAATGGGGAAAACAAGAACACTATAACCAATGATATAGAACTTTGTCTGGATTACGACGCTCATGGACAGTATTGTTCTCTGGATATAACTATAAGCTGTGATGACGATACAGACTGCGCCGGGACCCCGGGGACTTGTTCTATAGTAAATGACGGAGTTTGTACACCGGCGAGCAACGGAGTCTGTAGTGTCACCACTGAAGGGGTCTGTACAGCCAACAACGGGACATGTCCAAGCGGCAAAAAATGCATAGGTGGAAGCAACGCAGGGTTGGCGTGCAATAATATTGGTGACTGCCCTGGCGGCAGTGCTTGTTCAAGGGCATGCAGCGGCGGCGGCAAGGCCGGAGCAGCATGCAATAACGACAATGACTGTTATTATAATTCGTGCACCGCTGGCCTTATTGGAAGCTTGTGTAATGTCAACCCTAGTATCCCTGATAATGATGAGTGCGATATTAAAACATGCACCGCTGGCCTTATTGGAAGCTCGTGTGCAGTCAACCCTGACTGTAATACTAAAGCGTGCACTGCGGGCAATATTGGACCCCCACCCCCATCATGCCTTATCAACACTGACTGTAATTCGGGCTCAGGCACCTGCACTGCGGGCAATGTTGGACCCCCACCCCCATCATGCCTTATCGACACTGACTGCTCTATAGGCTACGCCGGGGTCTGCCAGAGGCCGGTGACGCAACAGATAAAATCTACGTATGGCCAGAGCGTACATGAGTGCATTCAATACTGGGATACCGGCTCTCTTGTCGGGAATAACTGGTACTCAATGATGACAAACCCAAGCGGATGCAACCAGATGTATAAAGAACTCTTTACCTGTAATGGCGGATCAAGGGACGCAAAATTATGCGTCGTACCCGCTGATTGCCCGGGCGGCACGTGCGTCAACGGGCCGCAGGCGATACGGCAGGGGAGTCCGGTGCTGGTGTGTGGTCCGGGATATGTCGGGTATTGCGCCAGTTCAACATGTTCTGGCGGAGTGAATAACGGCAATGCCTGCACAACCCCTGCTAACTGCCCGGGCGGCACATGCTGGCAGAACACCATCTGGAATGCCAGAGAATATACAGATGGCGGAGGGTATACAGCTGTAGAGAATTGTGTCAAGGCAAAATTCGAGGCTTTCTGCGGAGACACACAGGTGCCTCCAGTGACAGACCCTTCTGACGACCCATCCTCCACAGACAACTTTGATAATCTGCCGGCCATTATCGGCGACATGGGTATCGGAGCGCAGCTCGGCGACCCTGTTAAAACACTAACAGTAAATATTCATAATAATGTAGCACCAACTGGATTGATTCAGGAGTTTGACGGTCTTATCTATTTGGGGGCTATGACATTCAACTATTTCGGTTCAAGTACAGAATGTGGTCCTCCTCCTGCAATAATACCCTGCACAAAAATCTGTTCGACGGCCCTGTCAACCTGTATGGTAAACGCTGATTGCCCTATAGGTGACAGCTGTGTCCCTGCATCGAATTTAGACGGCAGTAAGATAATAAGTTATATTAGAGGGAACTGTTCATCAACTACTGCAACATATTGCACCCGTGATACACATTGTCCATCTGGTGAAAAATGCATTTACTCTATAGGAGACCATAGTTCCGGACTTATCAATTCAATTGATAATATTTTTGCAAGCACATGGACACCGTTTTCAGAAGGTTTCTACAATGCAATAGGATATTTTGCGCAAAGGACGGATAAACGCCTGAACCCTGCTGATTTTATAACACAGGCAGAGGATGCTGATTATAAAAATCCTGTGCAATTCAGATGTCAGGAAAATAGCGTTCTTCTGGTAACAGATGGTATGTCTACTGCTGACCTGAACGCAGACGTTGTCAGTGATGTGTCAACTTACAATGACGGCGACGGACAGACTGATAACGCTGCAGCAGCATGCCCTAAATATGCGGGAAGCAGAAATCTCGATGACCTGGCATGGCTTGCTCAGAATAGAAACATCAAGGATTTTACACAAACACCAACAGTATTAGACAGGAAAAGCGAGACTATCATTACTCATGCGGTATTCAGTGGAGTAGCAAGTACTGATCCGGGTGAATGTAATCCTGATACACTTTTGCAGGAGACGGCTAATAATGGAGGTGGAACCTATCAGAGGGCTGAAGACCCGCAAACATTTTATGATGCAATGAGGGCAGCTTTTCTGCAAATAGTGGGAAGGGCATCCTCTGGTGCTGCTGCATCTGTTCTTGCATCTGGAGAAGGAAGCGGCGCAAACCTTGTACAGGCAGTCTTTTATCCAAAGAGGAGATTTTTCAATTCCTTAACTGGCTCGTATGAAGAAATAGATTGGACCGGAAGGCTTTCCAATTTCTGGTACTATGTTGACCCGCGCTTCAGCAATAGTGCCATATATGAAGACAGTGCAAGCTCTACTGTGCTGAATCTTACGAATGATAATCTGGTTAATCTATATTTTGACCCTGATACTGAACGGACAATGGCCAAGCGCTATGTTGATACTAGTGGTGACGGCGTTGCTGACTCGCTGTTGACACCTGATATAGAATTTGAAAAACTGGAGGCGTTGTGGGAAGCCGGCTTGGAACTATGGAAGAGAGATATATCGATTGCAGCCAACAAGAGAAAGATATACTCAACCCTTAATGGAACCAGTCTGCTGGCAGGCAATTTTTCTGCTGACGCCCTGAATGGCGATAGCGATAATGCTGTTTTATTAAGACCATGGCTTGATCTGCAGGCAGTTGATAATAATGGTGATGGTTATCTGGATGGTGATTTAAACAGGGACACTTTTGTTAATGATGATGATGCGCGAATTCTTATCAGATACACTCACGGAGTAGATTTTCCTGCTTACTCATGGTTCAGATCCAGGACTGTACCTATTGATCTGTCCTCCCCTGCAGATGGTGATACGCTTGATGCAGGTGAAGCACAAAAGGTCTGGAAACTCAATGATATTTTGAACTCTACTCCGAAGCTCTCATCATGGATACCATTAAACACTTATCACACTACTTATGATGATTACACATACGGTCAAGGCACTTTAACAGGATATATTAATACTGCTAATTATAAGAGCAGAGGTATGGTGTTCACAGGTGGGAATGACGGAATGCTCCATGCATTCAAGCTCGGGACATTAACTCTGAATTGGGTAGGTCAGGGAATTTATGAGAAGGCTCAACTGACTGGTTCAGACCTGGGGAAAGAGATGTGGGCTTACATCCCTAAGAATGTTTTGCCGTATCTTAAATATATTCCGAATGTAGGATATTGTCATATTTATTCAATTGACCTTACCCCTTATGTCTTTGATGCGAGTATAAATAATCCAGCAGCCTGTGCAGGAAACTACTGGGACTGCGCTAAGGATACAACTAGCTGGAAAACTATTCTAATCGGGGGCATGAGATATGGCGGTGCATGCAGGGACAAAACAGGCGCCTGTAATTCAACAACTGACGGATTACCTGATTGTGTGAAGACACCTGTTACAGGAAATGGGTATTCATCATATTTTGCTCTTGATATAACAGATCAAAATAATCCAACACTACTCTGGGAATTTTCAAGCGAACAGCTTGGTTTTACAACAACAGGTCCGGCAATTGTAAGAATAGGTGATAAAAACAAGAACGGTAAATGGTTCGTTGTCTTTGGCTCAGGGCCAACAGGTCCTATAAGTACAACAGAACAACAGTTCTTAGGCCGCTCTGACCAGAATTTAAAATTCTTTGTGCTTGATCTGAAAACAGGTGCCCAGGCAGCAGGGTCGCCCTTTGATACTGGAATTCAAAATGCATTTGCCGGCTCAATGCTGAACTCAACCTTTGACTCTGACTTAGATTATCAGGATGATGCCATCTATGTTGGATATGTAACGAAAGCTGGTGACGACACATGGACAGATGGTGGTGTTTTAAGGATTCTTACAAAAGAGAGTGCTACCCCATCTGATTGGGTAGGAAGTGGTGTTATAGAAGGCATCGGTCCTGTTACATCATCCATTGTCAAGCTCCAGGACAACAAGAATAATAATCTATGGCTCTTTTTCGGGACAGGAAGATATTATTTTGAACGGGAAGACAATGTAGACGATCCAATAACTCAGAGGAGATTGTTTGGTGTACAAGAGCCGTGCTTTATTACTGCAAATGTAATAGATACAACTTGCACAAGTGATATTTCAGGGGCTTTGGACGATGTAACAAGTGATCCTTCAGCAGATCCTGAAGATATTGATTACGGCTGGTATATTGATCTTGAAGATGATGGTAATTACACTTACTCTGAAGGAGGTGTTTCAGTTGCACGGGACTACCTGACTGAGAGAGTTATTACAGACCCTCTCGCAACGTCATCGGGACTCGTGTTCTTCACGACTTATAAACCATACGATGATGTGTGTCTATACGGAGGCAAGAGTTTTATCTGGGCGCTCAAATACAACACAGGCGGCGCCGGCGGCGCCTTGTTAAAAGGCGTGGCATTACTCCAGGTCTCAACAGGCAGTATTGAACAGCTGGACCTTTCAACCGCTTTTGCGGACACAGCAGAAGGAAAGTGGGGAAGAAGGACAACTGCACTGGAAGGCGTGCCGCCGACAGCACAGGGGTTGTCTCTTCTATCAACACCTCCTCCTGTAAAAAGAACGATTCATATGAGGGAGAGATAAGGTTGAAGCTGAAAAAAAACTTTTCAACAGGACATTATTAAAACGATCATAAGTATGAGGACATTTATTATAAAATCCCTTCTCACCTCCCTTTACCAAAGGGAGGAAATGCACCCCTCTTTGGCAAAGAGGGGAAAGGGGAGATTTTTCAATAATGATGCCACTTATACACTTTTTAGTAATTTAGTGAAGAACCCTGCGGCAGAGACCGCAGGGCGTCCATTATTTGAATGTTTATTTTTTGTGTCATTCCCGCAAGCAAAGCTTTGTCGGGTCGCCTCAGCGACTCGCCGAGGAGAGAATCCTTCCGGAAAGATTCCGGACAAGAGCCGGAATGACAGAAAATTGGAACTGCGGCAGAGACCGCAGGGTGTTATAATTATAAAATGAAGATATTAATGAACGAGGACGGCGTAACTTTAGTCGAGCTAATCGTTGTGGTCTCTGTGATGGTTGCCCTTGTCGTTGGTCTTGCCTTCAGCTTTCAGGGCTGGATGTCCACCAGCAAAATAGAAAGTGAGGTTAAAGATATGTATGCTGACCTTACGAATGTGAGGGCAAGGGCAATGCAGAGAAACAGAATGCATTTTGTGACCTTTACAGCAAGACAGTACACCATATACGAAGATACAAGTCCTGCGCCTGACGGCAACGGGTCACTTGAACCAGGAGCTGATACGCAGGTTCTGCAGAAAAATACAAACCCCTCATCCCCTATTAACGCGACTACTGCAGATCCTTTAAGATTCACTACAAATGGTCTTGCGCTGGATGCAGATTTGCCATCTTCTGATGCGACGTACGGAAATTATGGAACTGTACGGATGACATACACTGATTCTAATCCTGATTACGACTGCATTGTTGTATCAGAGACAAGAACAAATTTGGGGAAATGGAATGGAAGTTGCGTTGCTAAATAAAACATTCAAATCCCCCCTTCCCCCATTTACTAAAGGGGGGTTAGGGGGGATTACAGGTCTGACATTGATTGAGGTAATGATTGCCCTTGTGGTAGCCCTTGTGGTCTTTCTTGCCCTGATGCAGACCGCTCTGGTGGGCATTGATTCCAACACGAGAAATCTCCTGAGAGATGAAGCTGTAATGATAGCAGACCAGAGAATGAGCGAGATGAGAAACAGACCTTTTAGCGATTTGGATTTGAACGGGGCTACTGACCCTGACCCGTTAACTATTCCCACTATAGATGAAGATCAACTTCAAACAGGGGATATAGAAGGGGCTATGAGATTAAGGAAAATAAGGAATATAATTGGTGAACAGCTTAATGTACTTACAGATATTACCATTGACACGCTGGACGCAGATATCAAACAGATAACTGTAAGTGTTTCATGGGTATGGAAGGGTGAGACCTATAACCATACTATTGTAACGATATTAAGGGCATAATGATTAAGCGTGAAGACGGATACAGTCTGGTTGAGCTGATGATAACAATGGTTATCTTTGTGCTTTTTATAGCTTCTGCCACAAGTGTTTTTACCGGACTCCTGACCCAGTTCAAGCAACAGAGCAGGATAGCAGAGACAAGTATTGAGGGACTGGTAGGGCTTGAACTCCTGAGACAGGATATAGAGCACGCAGGATACGGACTGCCGTGGAACGGTCTTATCGCTTATTCGGAGTCAGGTAGTAACCCCTTCAGCCTTAATGACGCGACCGGTTCCGCCCCGTATTTGGCGCCGAGGGCTATTGTAAGCGAGAACAACGCAACGTTTGCCGCTCCAAATAACATCTTCAGTAACTCAGACTATTTAGTAATAAAGTCAGTAAGTGTTGCACGGAATGATGCGAGCAGTAAATCTACAATCCTGAAAGCGCCGGATCCCGCCACATTTCCAGATACATTTAATCCGAGGGTCTGGGGGTCTTCAGGTGAAGATTTAGCGGATACCAACAGGGTAATTGTTATTTCTCCCGGAACCGCTGATGCAAACGCAAGAACCCTGATTACAAGCGGCGCAAATTTCTATACAACTCTTGGATCAATAAAAACAACGCCAGCAGGCTGGGCTCCGGGTGCTGATCTGCCTTCAAACCTTGTATACGGCATTAACACCAGCAGTGCTGACACTCCGAAAAGGCCATTTAACAGGGCTGATTATTCTATCCGAATACCTGCTTCCATGCCGGATAGATGTGCACCGGGCACAGGCATCTTGTATAAAGCTACAATGGACCACGATGCTACTGGAACTTTCAGTTATCTCCCGCTTCTTGATTGCGTGCTTGATTTCCAGGTCGTTTATTGTATTGACATCGACAGTGATGGGGATTGTAGTGTGGGTTTTGCCGGGTCTACTGATCGCTATATGGACGATATAAAGACTGTAGGCTATGTTGCTGAAGATATAAGAAGCAAGGTAAGTGAAGTCAGGGTTTACATCCTCTCCCATGAAGGACAGATAGACCCCAGATTTCAATATGACAATTTTGATGGTAGCTGCGGCACTTGTGTATTAGTCGGTGAAATCGGGCTCGCAGCGCTGGGGCATAACGTTGACCTTTCAACTATAACAAATTACCAGCGTTACCGCTGGAAGTTATACAAAATGGTTGTGAAACCAACAAATCTGGGGTCATAATGAAACTGATGAAACTTTTAAGAAGTGAAAAAGGCATTGCCCTTGCAATGATAGTGATACTGGCAGCTATAGCGCTCATCATCATGGCAGGGCTGATATCCATGATAACAACAGGAACACAGACCTCAGGTATGCAAAAAAGGTACAAAACTGCCTATCAGGCTGCTGTGGGCGGTACGGATGTTTTCTATCAGCTTATTGCTGTAAGAGGGGACCCATATATTCCTGGCCTTAATTATGCTGTTACTGCGTCATCAACATGCCTTGTTGATAAACTTACCAAATCTACAAAGGACTGGAATGCAGCTTGTGATGACTCGACAACTATCATCCCTGGAACTGCAACCACCTATGATATGACTTTAACCATCGGAAACCCGGCATATACAGCCTACGCAAAGATAGTCGACACAGTTGACGGCAACTCCGGCGGAGATCTGGGTCTGATAATGTCAGGCGTCGTATCGTCAGGTTCCGGCGAAATACCTGTAACCAGCATCCCTTACCTTTATACAATAGAGATGGATGCGGAAAATCCGGCTAACCCGTCTGAAAGGGCTAAGCTGTCCATACTCTATGAATATTGATACAGCAAATTATGTATAAACTTTTGTGTTGTATAAGCCTGTTTTTTTTCCTGTCCTGCTCATCAGAAAAGCCTGCTGAAGTGGGTGACAACAAATCTTCAGAACCGGCAGGAAGCGGCGTTTCTGAACTGTCCACGCCGCCTGTTTCTTCAGGCAGTGGGCTCTATCCGCTGCAAATCGCACCTGAAAATGCCTCGCGTAATACAGAATTATATATAATTGCAGTTGGGTTTAAACTCTCTGATGCAAAGATAGACTGGATGGTAAATGAAAAAATAACAACAACCTCCGATCCTTCCCGCTTTACTTCATCAGAGTTAAAGCGCGGTGACAATGTCCAGGTCAGGGTAGCAGTGCAAGGCAAGGAAATTTTTTCCAACAGAATAGAGATTAAAAATGCCCTGCCTGTAATCACAAGGGTCAGAATCCTTCCTGAGGTTTTCAAGCCGGGTGATACTCTGAGCATTGATGCTTCCGGCAGCGATGCGGACGAAGATGAGGTAACCATCTCGTATGAATGGACCAAAAACGGGGAACCCGCAGGAAACAACAGGCAGATAGGCGCACCGGTCAAAAGAGGCGATAAGGTAGACATAAAAATAACTCCTTATGATGGAGAAGCTTACGGCCAGCCGGTTATTTTGCACAGAGAGATATCGAATCTGCCGCCCATGATTATTGAAGACAAAAAGCATAATTTTGATGGAAATCTCTATTCCCAGCAGGTGAACGCTAATGACCCAGACGGAGACCAGCTTACCTATTCTCTAAAAACCGCTCCTTCCGGAATGACTATCGGACCTTCAACCGGATTAATAAAATGGAATGTGCCGCCTGAGTTTGAGGGAAAAACCACCTTTAGTATCTCTGTCAGCGATGGACACGGCGGTGAGGCAACACAGAGTTTTAACCTTGAGATTAAGCCCGGGACAAGGCAGATTAATCCGGGATAATATTTTAATGTACAACTCTCCTTTGCCTGCACAGGGCAAAATCCAAACCAGCTACTAAGGAGTTCATAAGTATAACCACATTCACATGTCAATTTTGTCATTCCGGCTCTTGTCCGGAATCCTTCTTCGTCCCCTCTTGAGAGGGGTGTAGGGGTGCATAGTTTATTTGATTAACAACAACCCCCTAACCCCCTTTACTAAGGGGGAATCAGAAAGATTCCCGACAAGCGGGAATGACAGATGTGGCTTTACTTATGGTCTTATTAGTAACTACTCCTTTGAAATTTACCCGAAAAAACAATAATAAGAAGGCAGTCACATGGGCTGCAAAAGCTTTACCAGCAGTTCCTTTGTAGGCAGTATGCGTTCAGAGCAAACCTGCACGGTTTCAATCAGTGCATTGTAATTACATAAGACAACCATATTCTGCTTTGTAAAGATTTTGCAGCCTTTGTGACTGGCATGAATGATAATCAACTGCATTTTTCGGGTTAACCCGGTTATATCCCTAAAAGCAGCGCAAGGCGGTATGCCAGCATCCCGCTTCCGAACGAGATAAGAAGCATAAAAACGAGTGAGAACAGAAACCATCTCCAGTTCCCCATCTCTTTACGCATAACGACCATCGTTGCCGCACAAGGTATGAAAAGCATCAAAACAACGAGGAATGAAAGAGCTGATGCATGGCTCATCATTTCCGGCAGGACACTTCTCAGTCCAACCTCACCAACTCCATACAATACTCCAAGGGCTGCTATTGAGTTCTCCTTGGCAACAAAGCTCGCCAGAAGGGCAACTATCATCCTCCAGTCCAGACCAATGGGCGCCCCCAATGGCCCGATAAAACGTCCAATATATCCAAGCACACTGTCCTCTATAGTTTCCCCTGGAAAGTTGGATATAATCCACAGCAACACTGAAAAGCCGAGTATAACCGTCCCTGCCAGCCTGACAAAAGCCTTTGTCCTGCTCCATACAACCATTCCAATTGTTCTGAGGTTCGGCCTGTGATATAGTGGAAGTTCCATTATGAAAGGCATTGGTTCCCCTCTCAGAAACACCCTGCTCACAAACATTCCGAAAAGCCCGAGGGCCAATATGTTCACGGCAACAAGGGACCACGAAACAAAAGCCGCTTTCTCCCTGAAAACTGCGGCTGTCACAAAGGTCAGAACCACAAGCCTGCCTGTGCACGGAACAAACGGGGCCAGAAATACCGTTAAGAGCCTTGCCCTCCTCGACTCCACTATCCTCGCCCCCATAACTGCAGGCACATTGCACCCGAACCCAAGAAAAAGAGGAAGGAAGCTCTTCCCGTGAAGACCTATTATGTGCATGAACCTGTCCATCACAAAGGCTGCACGCGCCATGTAGCCGACATCCTCAAGAAACGCCATGGAAGCAAAAAAAATAACAAGTATAGGCAGGAACGTCAGGACAGTTCCCGCACCTCCAATAACCCCTTCTATTATGATTCCGCTGACCCATCCCGGAGTTCCTGAAAGATAGGGCTCGATCCATCTTGCAAAAGAGTTTTCCAGCGCTTCAAGTGCACCCTGTATCGGCGTCCCCAGACCATATGTAAGAAAAAAAATAAAGGCAAGCACTCCCAGAAGGATTGGAATTCCGAACACAGGTCGTGTGAGCGCCTGGTCTAAGCGGTCCGTAACAAGAACCTGTCCTCTCTTATATCTGGAGACAGAGGCACGGATAACAGACTCTATCCATTCATATCTCCCCTTAACAACAGCAAGAAGTGAATCCTCATGTTCACGCAGGAGAACCCCGACGTCTTCCCATCTGTCAGCCGGCAGAACCTTTCCCAGCATTTTTAATACATTTGGATCTCCCTCCATGAGCTTTGTAACTGCCCAGCGGGAAGTATAAGGACGGGGTATATGTTCTTTAACCTTTTCTACCAGCAGATGATAAACGTTTATGTGATCCCTTGATACTTCGGGAAGCGAGGGTTTATATTCATCAAGATTTCCCTTTGCAATGGAAACCACCTGTGATACAAGTTCCTTTAATCCCTTGTTCTTTGTAGCAATTATCGGGACGACAGGTATTCCAAGGGATGCCTTGAGGGAATCAAAATCTATCTGAATGCCATGCTCATCCGCAACATCCATCATATTAAGGGCAATCACGATTGGAGGTCCCAGAAGGAGCAGTTCTGACAGTAAATAAAGGCTTCTTTCAAGAGCAGATGCGCCGGCTATAAGAACAACGACATCTGGTTTCTTTTTTATTATAAAGTCCCTCGCAACCCTCTCTTCCTCAGAGAAAGCTGTCAGGCTGTATGTTCCGGGGAGGTCGATTATCCTCATATCCACCTCTTCCGAGACATAGACACCTTCTTTTTTTGCTACTGTCTTTCCCGGCCAGTTGCCAACATGCTGGGACAATCCAGTGAGAAGATTGAATACGGTAGATTTTCCGACGTTTGGCTGTCCGGCAAGAGCAATGAGAAACTTTTTAGCAGACTTCATCCGGCTTTGACTCTTTCATCCAGCTCTGCATCGGCTCTTAACAACATTATCTTGGATGCCTGTCCTTTTCCGATTGCAATCCTTGTTTCATTGGCCTGAACCACTACCGGGCCCCCGCTGTTTCTGAGAATCCTTATCCTTATACCTGAGGCAACTCCCATCGCAGCAAGTCTGCTTGTTATGCCTCGTCCTCCTGATATGGAATAAACAACTCCCTCCTCTCCTTCTTTAAACGATGTCAGAGGGAACAAATCCTTAACCATTACACAAGTTCCTCCTTTGCCTATTTTTGAAAATGAACTTCTCTTTCGTATTTAAGTTGAAAACACACTGGATCCCCGGGTCAAGCCCGAGGATGACATTCTTGAGTGATTGTTTTTGTTCGTCATTCCCGCAGTTCTTAAGCGGGAATCCAGTAAGTCTTATGACTCTTTCAACTTTTTTACGAATAAACCAAATGAACTTTAGTTCAAATTACAAAACGTACCCGATATTCTCAGTCTTCCAGCATCAACTGTTATCACTCTTCTGCATTTATGGTGTCTTTTCCCCTTCTCTATTACCTTTATTCTTTTGGCATTTTTTGCAATATCCCCTTATTTCAAGAGTATGGCTTACTCCCTGAAAATTCAGACTCCCACAGAGTTCTTCCTGAAGTTTTTCAAGGTCTCCTGAATAAAACTCTATGATTCCTCCGCACGAAACGCAGAGCATGTGGTCATGGTGCTTCTGACCAAAGGTATGTTCATAAACAGCGCCCTGTTCTGTATTCATAACCTTTTCTATAAGTCCGCACTCACTGAGAATGTTCAATGTCCTGTATACCGATGCCCTCGATACCTTCATACCCGTTTCCTTTATCTTCAGATAAAGTGTCTCAGGGTTAAAATGACCGTCATATGAAAAGGCTTTCTCAAAGATAGCTGACCTTTCTTTCGTAAATTTTTGTCCTCTTTCCCTGAGGAACTTTTCAAATATTTCTTTTTCCATAATTGAGACTGATTCTCAGTCTCAATTTTAATCTATCCTACCTGAATAAATCAATAGGATGCTGTAATTATTTAAAAATTAAGGATTTTTTGAGCATATACCTTGGCATTCCTGCTGAAGCAGTCCCGAAAGCTTTCGGGACAGAACCTATTGAAAATACTGGATTCCCGTTTTCACGGGAATGACAAATAAATGCAACTAAGGTAATTTATGGACATACACTAATGTTTCTTTCAACTTTTTTTTTTGCAAAAGAACCTGATATTTCAAAGATAGTTCATGCTGTTGCCCTAACATTGAATATTTTCGTCTCTTTCGTATTTAAATTGAAAATACACTGGATCCCCGGGTCAAGCCCGAGGATGACATTCTTGAGTGATTGTTTTTGTTCGTCATTCCCGCAGTTCTTAAGCGGGAATCCAGTAAGTCTTATGACTCTTTCAACTTTTTTACGAATAAACCAAATGAACTTTAGTTCAAATTACAAAACGTACCCGATATTCTCAGTCTTCCAGCATCAACTGTTATCACTCTTCTGCATTTATGGTGTCTTTTCCCCTTCTCTATTACCTTTATTCTTTTGGCATTTTTTGCAATATCCCCTTATTTCAAGAGTATGGCTTACTCCCTGAAAATTCAGACTCCCACAGAGTTCTTCCTGAAGTTTTTCAAGGTCTCCTGAATAAAACTCTATGATTCCTCCGCACGAAACGCAGAGCATGTGGTCATGGTGCTTCTGACCAAAGGTATGTTCATAAACAGCGCCCTGTTCTGTATTCATAACCTTTTCTATAAGTCCGCACTCACTGAGAATGTTCAATGTCCTGTATACCGATGCCCTCGATACCTTCATACCCGTTTCCTTTATCTTCAGATAAAGTGTCTCAGGGTTAAAATGACCGTCATATGAAAAGGCTTTCTCAAAGATAGCTGACCTTTCTTTCGTAAATTTTTGTCCTCTTTCCCTGAGGAACTTTTCAAATATTTCTTTTTCCATAATTGAGACTGATTCTCAGTCTCAATTTTAATCTATCCTACCTGAATAAATCAATAGGATGCTGTAATTATTTAAAAATTAAGGATTTTTTGAGCATATACCTTGGCATTCCTGCTGAAGCAGTCCCGAAAGCTTTCGGGACAGAACCTATTGAAAATACTGGATTCCCGTTTTCACGGGAATGACAAATAAATGCAACTAAGGTAATTTATGGACATACACTAATGTTTCTTTCAACTTTTTTTTTTGCAAAAGAACCTGATATTTCAAAGATAGTTCATGCTGTTGCCCTAACATTGAATATTTTCGTCTCTTTCGTATTTAAATTGAAAATACACTGGATCCCCGGGTCAAGCCCGAGGATGACATTCTTGAGTGATTGTTTTTGTTCGTCATTCCCGCAGTTCTTAAGCGGGAATCCAGTAAGTCTTATGACTCTTTCAACTTTTTTACAAATGAACCAGATTTTCTACCATATACATTAAAAGAGATATTCGTTTTACATTTTTTTTTGATTTATGCTATGGTTTATAGTTTGAAGGCTAACATATTAAGATGTGCATAATAGTATTGACTTCAGTTAGTGTGTCATTCCCGCTTGTCGGGTCGCCTCAGCGACTCGCCGAGGAGAGAATCCTTCCGACTTGTTCGGAATCGTGCGAAGAAAGATGCTGGACAAGCCAGCATGACAAAGCAAATGCACTCAATTTTATGTCCACACTATTATGAGAATCTTAATAATTGCAAATTTTGTATTTTTTACAACTAATTATAAGTCAGGACGGTAATATTTATGATTAAAAAAATTGTATTAGCTTATTCCGGAGGTCTTGATACATCTGTAGCAATAAAATGGCTGAAGGAAAAATATAAAACAGAGATAATTGCCTTCTGTGCAGACCTGGGGCAAGGCGAAAATCTCAAATTAATAAAAGAGAAGGCATTAAAGACAGGAGCATCAAAGGTTTATATGGAGGACATGAAAGAAGAGTTTGCAAGAGACTATGTATTTCCTATGCTAAGGGCAAACGCAGTTTATGAGGGTTCATATCTGCTCGGCACATCAATTGCCAGACCTCTTATTGCAAAAAAACAGATCGAGATTGCAGAAAAAGAGAATGCCGAAGCTGTTGCTCATGGAGCTACAGGCAAAGGGAATGACCAGGTCAGATTTGAACTTACTTACTATGCACTCAGGCCCGATGTGAAGGTTATTGCGCCATGGAGGGAATGGCAATTTAATTCAAGACGGTCATTGATCGACTATGCCAGGAGGAATGGTATCCCTGTTTCAGCAACCAGAGAAAAACTATACAGCATTGACAGGAACCTGTTTCACATCAGCTATGAAGGCGGGATCCTCGAAGACCCGTGGAAAGAACCGCCTTCTGACATGTACACAATGATTGCACCTCCTGAAAAAGCGCCTGATAAACCTGTATATATTGAAATATCATATAAAAAGGGCAACCCGGTCGCTCTTAACAATAAGCTTATGTCACCTGCTGCTATTTTAGAAAGGTTGAATTCCATTGCAGGCAAGAATGGTATCGGAAGGGTTGATATAGTAGAAAACAGGTATGTAGGGATTAAATCAAGGGGTGTTTACGAAACACCCGGAGGCACAGTGCTTCACCTGGCTCATAGAGCGCTGGAGTCAATAATACTTGACAGAGAGATAATGCACCTCAGAGACTCTCTTATTACACGCTACTCAGAGCTTATATATTATGGATACTGGTTTTCTCCCGAGAGGTTCGCTCTTCAGAATCTCATAGACGATATACAGAAGGATGTTACAGGCACTGTCAGGGTCAAGCTATACAAGGGAAACTGCTATATTGCTGGCAGGAAATCTCCTAATTCACTTTATCACCATGAACTTGCAACATTCGATAAAGAAGATATATATAATCAGAAGGATGCAGAAGGTTTTATCAAGCTCAATGCCCTAAGGTTAAGGTTAAAACACCTTCTGAAATAATGTCTGACCTCAGATATAGTATTGCGTTAACAATGCTGCCGGAAATAGGGCCTATTGGTGCAAGGAAATTGCTCTCGGTTTTCGGAACTCCCGAAAAGATATTTAATTCAGAGGTTGATGCCTTAATTGCTGTAGATGGAATAGGTATAAACAGGGCGAAAAACATTAAGGAATTTTCGTCATGGAATGAAATCGAAAACAAAATAAAGTCTCTGGAGAAAAATTGTATAAAGGCTGTTGGTTTTGATGAATCCTTATACCCGGAATTGCTCAGGGAAACAGGGGATGCACCTGTTGTACTTTATATCAAGGGTGATATCCACCCTCAAGACAGATACTCAATCGCTATTGTAGGTTCACGCAAACCGACTCATTACGGTACATCGGTTGCAGAAAATATTTCGGAGGAACTTGCATCAATGGGATTTACGATTGTAAGCGGCATGGCAAGGGGCATCGATGCCCTTTCACACAAAGGGGCGCTGAGGGCCGGTTGCAGGACACTAGCAGTGCTTGGTTCAGGACTTGATGTACCCTATCCGCCTGAAAACAAAGGACTTATGGATAAAATTTCAAATTCTGGATGCGTAATCAGCGAGTTTCCTCCCGGGACTCCCCCTGATAAAGAAAACTTCCCCAGGAGAAACAGGTTAATAAGCGGCCTTTCACTTGGTACACTCGTCATAGAGGCTACATCTGACAGCGGGTCATTGATTACTGCAAAATATGCTCTTGAGCAGGGCAGAGAGGTCTTTGCAGTCCCTGGAAATATCACTTCTCCAACTTCAGAAGGCACGAATGAACTGATTAAGAAAGGCGCCATATTGACACGAAAAGCTGAAGATATTGTCCGGGAACTCGCACCGGTTTTGAAAGGATTTATAAGATCCAGGGATAAGCCTAAAATAGAAGTTACTGAAGAAGAAGGACGTCTATGCAACCTGCTTTCCGGCGAGCCGAAGCAGATAGACATCATTTCCCGGGAAAGCAATTTACCAACGTCAAAAGTACTCGGAATACTTCTTGGATTAGAATTAAAAGGCGCTGTAAAACAAACAACAGGAAAGAGGTTCTATTTGGCATGAAAAATCTTGTAATAGTCGAATCACCTGCGAAAGCAAAGACAATACATAAAATACTCGGTAAAGACTTTACTGTTAAGGCCTCTATTGGTCACGTAAAAGATCTGCCTGCGAAGGATCTCGGTGTAGATATTGAAAACAAATTCACTCCCCACTATGTCGTGATCCCTGGTAAAGAAAAAATTATCAGAGAACTCAAGAAAGCATCAAAAGAAGCTGATAAGGTATATCTTGCCCCTGATCCTGACAGAGAGGGCGAGGCAATTGCATGGCATATTGCTTATGAAATCTCAGACAAAAAATCAAAAAGCTCAAACGAGAAAATATACAGGATAATTTTTAATGAAATAACCGAGCGTGCCGTGAGAGAAGCGATAAAAAATCCTGAAAAAATAGATATGAACAAGGTTGATGCACAGCAGGCCAGAAGAATACTTGACAGGCTTGTCGGTTACGGACTCAGCCCCCTTTTATGGAGGAAAGTGCGGAGGGGTCTTAGTGCAGGCAGGGTGCAGTCTGTCGCGGTAAGGCTGATTGTAGACAGAGAACGTGAGATAGAGGAATTTAAATCAGAAGAATACTGGAGTATAAATGCAGAATTTGAAGGCTCTTTACCCCCCAGCATCTGGGCAAGACTTTACAGAATAAATGAACAGTCAACAACGGATAACAGATTCCTTATCCCGAACGGGGAAGCTGCAAGCACAATAGTTGACGACCTGAAGGGAAAAGAATTTGTTCTTGACAAGATTGAGCGCAAGCAAAGAAAAAGGATGCCTTTCCCGCCCTTTATAACAAGTACTTTGCAACAGGAAGCAGCAAGAAAACTCAGATACCCTGCAAAAAAGACTATGATAATTGCGCAGCAGCTATATGAAGGGATAGAACTTGGTGAAGAAGGTGCGGTGGGACTTATTACATATATGAGGACAGACTCACACAGGGTAGCACGGGAGGCGCAGGATTGGGCCAGGAAGTTTATCGAGGAAGCTTACGGGAAAAAATATGTTCCGGAAAAACCCCCTTTTTATAAGAGTAAGGCCTCTGCCCAGGAAGCACACGAGGCAATAAGGCCGACATATTCTGATAAAAAACCTGAAACGGTAAAACAATTCCTTACAAAAGAGCAGTTCTCGCTTTACTCTCTTATATGGAACCGTTTTGTATCAAGCCAGATGGCTCCTGCACAGCTTGAACAAACGACTCTTATTATAACCCCTCTTTATCCCCCGGAATCAAAAGGGGGTTACGAATTCAGGGCTTCAGGAACTGTAGTACGTTTCGATGGTTTCATGGCTTTATATACAGAAAGCAAGGATGAGATAGAAGATGAAAATGGACTGACATTACCTGCATTAAAAGAAAATGAAAGATTAAACCTCCTAAATTTACAGCCAAAGCAGCATTTTACACAGCCTCCCCCGCGTTATTCCGAGGCCACACTTGTTAAAGCGCTGGAAGAAAAAGGGATAGGCAGGCCAAGCACCTATGCAGCAATACTTTCAACCATACAGGACAGGAAATATGTACAAAAAACTGATGCCAAGTTCTCACCCACAGAACTTGGCACTGTTGTAAACGACTATCTCGTTGAAAGATTTTCCGAACTTATAGATGTTAATTTTACCGCCAAACTGGAAGACGAGCTTGACCATATTGAAGACGGAAAGTTGAAGTGGTTAAAAGTCATAAATGATTTTTATAAGCCATTCAAAAGCGTCCTCGAAGATGCTATAAAAACCACAGGCAAGGTAAAACCAAAGGATATACCTACAGAAACAGTTTGCGAGAAGTGCGGCAAACCCATGGTCATCAGGTGGGGAAGACACGGAAGGTTCTTGGCATGTTCAGGTTTTCCAAAATGTAAAAATACAAAACCCCTTCAAACAGAAGGTGCTGAGCAGAACACACAGGGCACAGAACAAATTTCCCAGCAGACAGAAGAGAAATGCGAGAAGTGCGGTTCACCGATGGTAGTAAAAGCCGGAAGATTCGGAAAATTCCTGGCATGTTCAAAGTATCCGGAATGTAAAAATACAAAATCCATATCCACAGGGATAAAGTGTCCCAAAGATGGCGGGGATATTGTGGAGCGACGCTCTAAAAAAGGAAAACCTTTCTGGAGCTGCAGCAACTATCCCAAATGCAAATTTGCCACATGGTATAAACCTGTTCCCAATAAATGTCCAAAGTGCAATGCTGATTTCCTTTTCGAAAAACGTGATAAATCAGGGAACATAACACTCTTCTGCCATAACAAGGAATGCGGATATAAAAAAGTTGAAACAGGACCGCCATCGGAAGATACACCTGAAGGGACTGCTTAAAATCCTGAATTAGAAATCCTGAAAACTAAACAATATCGGGATAATACTAAATATCGGGGCCTGAAATAGCGAAAAAACTCCATACTATCAAGAAGATAACATAA
>Ga0154657_1114_pt6 | contig 20177 bp, 19 predicted proteins | sample Rifle2008BG13ft_FD_116086 | JGI IMG/M metagenome (GOLD analysis project Ga0154657, IMG submission 116086) | Nitrospirae bacterium RBG_13_39_12 | reverse complement strand
AATGATTAATTTATTATGGTTGCAAAGCGGTGGATGTAATGGGGATACCATATCATTCCTTAACGCGGAGCAACCACATGTTCTTACTGCTCTCAAAATGCTTGAAATAAATTTGCTATGGCATCCATTTCTAAGCCTTGAAATGGGTAAAGAAGTAGAGGTTATATTTGAAAAATGTATTTCCGGGAAAACAAAGCTTGATGTTTTAATTGTGGAAGGTTCGGTAATCTGTGGACCAAATGGTACTGGAAAGTATTTTCTTTTCAATGGACGCCCTTTTAAGGAATGGGTGGAAAGGCTTGCCACTGTCAGCCAGAATACTATAGCAATCGGTACCTGCGCTGCTTATGGTGGGATAGTGGCTGCCGGCGCAAATTTTGTTGAGGCTAAAGGTCTACAGTATTTAAGGAAGCAAAAGGGAGGAGTTTTAGGAAAAGAGTATGTATCAGGTTCAGGTCTTCCGGTAATCAATGTCCCCGGGTGTCCATGTCACCCGGATTGGATTGTGGAAACCTTAATGAGGTTATTTATGGGGAAATTGGGACCTGAGGAATTGGATGAATTCAACCGACCAAAAGCCTTCTATAAAAAATTGGCGCATCATGGCTGTCCCAGAAATGAATTTTATGAATTTAAGGCTTCTGCTGTTGAGTATAGTCAGCTGGGATGCCTGTTTGAATATTTAGGGTGTAAAGGAACAATATGTGAGTCAGATTGTAATGAACGCATGTGGCTTGGGCGCACTGGAAGCTGCACACGGGCAGGTTTCCCTTGTATTGCATGTACGTTGCCGGATTTTCCTGATGGTTCAGTTCCTTTTTTTGAGACCAGAAAGGTAGGGGATGTCCCGGTTACACTGCCTCTTGATGTACCTAAAGCCTGGTATGTTGGTATGGCAAACCTGGCAAAACTTGCTACCCCTGAAAGATTGAAGAAAAATGCAGTATCTTTCAGAAGGGTAAATTAAGGAAAATTAGATGCCGAAAAAAATAATGATTAGTCCGTTAAACAGGGTTGAAGGTGATCTTGAGATAATTGCTGAGATTAAGGACGGAAAAGTTCAAAATGCTGAATCCAAAGGCGTGATGTTCAGGGGTTTTGAAATAATGCTTAAGGGAAGGGATCCCATGGATGCTATTGTTTTCACTCCAAGGATCTGCGGAATCTGCGGAGCATCACATGGGTTAGCAAGCGCTGCAGCAATCAGGAATGCCTGGAAAAGTGAGATGCCAATAAACGCATTTTTAGTAGGTAATATTGTTCTGGCAATCGAGACTCTTATGGGACATATAGTCCACTTCCATGTTCTGTTTGCTCCGGATTTAACAAATAAGAAATATTTGTCAAATCAATATTATTCTGAAGCAGTAAAGCGGTTTCTTCCTTTTAAAGGTGTCTCCTACTTAAAAGCTATTAAGGCTCGTCCTAGCATGTTGGAACTTATGGGAGTATTTGCAGGGAAGTGGCCGAATACACTTATATTCCAGCCTGGTGGTGTAACATGCAGTATCAGTATGTCGCGTCAAACCAAAGCAATAGGACTACAGAGAGAGTTACAGGATTATGTGGAAGAAAGTTTACTCGGATGTGAGATTGACAGATGGCTTCAGAACAGAAATATGGAAGACATGGAAAGGTGGTTGAATGAATCAAACCACCATGACAGCGACATGGGAACTTTTATAAAGTACGCAAGAGAAATAGGATTGGATGGAATCGGTAATGGCCCAGGTAAATTAATGTCTTATGGGTCATTTGAACTTCCCGGTAATAAAACCTGGCTCCCCAGCGGTTACTATGACAACGGATTCATCGAGTTTAGTGAAGATAAAATAAGTGAGTTTATCAAATATTCCTTCTTAAAAGGCTATCAAGGTGGACTGCATCCTTCCGAGGGCATAACCGACCCGGATCCTGATAAGGAGGGAGCTTACAGTTGGTCCAAATCTCCACGCTATGACAACAGAGTAGTTGAAGTTGGGCCTTTAGCAAGGATGGTATTGGATAAAGACCCATTGATTTTTGATATATTCGAAAAATCAGGCCCGAGTGTTTTTTTGAGAATCTTGGCAAGACTCCATGAGGCAGTGAGGCTGGTTAGACAGGTTGGAATCTGGATAAGAGAGATTGATGCCCGCAGTCCATTTTTCAAGAAGCCTATAATTCCAACTGAGGCTAAGGGAACTGGTCTTATAGAAGCAGCAAGAGGAGGACTTGGTCACTGGATATCCATTAAAGATAGCAGGATTGAAAGATATCAGGTAATAACTCCAACAGCATGGAATCTTTCACCTAAAGATGCATTTGATCAGTTTGGGGCGTGTGAACATGCTTTGAACGGGACTGCAGTAGAGGATGAAGATAATCCTGTAGAGATCGGACATATTGTTAGATCGTTCGATCCCTGTCTTGTATGTACAGTTCATACGATAAAACGTTAGTTTCGATCACTGTATGAAATGAAGATATCACAAAAGATTTCCCTAATAGTATAAAATGAAAAATAAAGTGATATATGAAAAAATTGTAAATGGGATTGATGAAGAGATTTTGCTAATCTCCAAGGATTTCAGGATTATATGGGCAAACCAGAAATCGTTAGACACTTATGGCACTGATATTATTGATAAGCATTGTTATAACGCAACACATGGCATAGACTTTCCATGTCAAGGGCCTTTCGATCTATGTCCGCTTACTGATGTTTTAGTTACAGGAAAATCAAGTTCCACAACTCATGTTCACTCCAGTAAACATGACCGCAGCGAGCACCACGTATCCATTAATCTGTATCCGATAAAGGACGGCAGCGGTGAAATTTCAAGATTTATACATATTGCAAAAGATGTTACAGAAAGTATAGTCCACCGGCAAATGGAAGAAACAATGTGGCAGGAAATCATTAAGGTCATAGATAGAATTTATGGTGAGTTGGTGGAGAATCAAGTTAAAATGGAAAAGTCCAAGACAGAATTAGAAATGAGGACTGCGGAGTTAGAGAGGAGCAGTCTGGAGTTAAGAAGAACACAGGAGCGTTTGATTCGTTCTGAAAAACTGGCTGCTATAGGACAGTTGGCTGCCGGTGTAGCTCATGAGCTAAGAAATCCTTTAGCAGTAATAAAGAATTCAGCTTACTATTTAAAAGAAAAAATAAGCAGAACAGATCTGGCTACGATGGACCCAAGTATTTTTGAATTTCTTAATATTATAGAGAATGAAATAGGGATGTCTGATAAGATTATTAGAGACTTACTTAATTTTTCTCTTATTAGAAAGCCTATTGTTAAAACATATGATATAAATACAATTGTTAAAAATGCCTTATCTGTAACCTCAATACCATTGGGCATTAAGGTTGAAATGGATCTGGCACAAGACCTGGATAATGTTATGGTTGACCCTTATCAGATAAGGCAGGCCTTTCATAACCTGATATTAAATTCGATCCAGTCAATGGATAACGCTGGAAAGTTGTTAATAACCAGCAGACAGGAAGGAGACTTTATCGAGATTGAGTTTAAAGATAATGGTTGCGGAATAAAGGAAGAGGATCAAGAAAGGGTGTTCGATCCCCTCTTTACAACAAAAGCGAGAGGCATAGGACTAGGCCTGGCAGTTACGATGGGAATTATCGAAAGGCATGAAGGACAAATAAAATTGAAAAGCGAGGTTGGTGAGGGTACAACAGTTGTTGTCAGATTGCCTGTCGCTGAATAGTAAGCTGTTGGATGTAAAAACATTTAAAAGGTATTGGACGTGATGTCATATAAAACAAATAAAGTAAGTACCAATGCAGATTTACCAAATATCTTGATAGTAGATGATGACAAAGGTATGTGTAAAACCCTTTCCCGAATACTTGAACTGGATGGATTAAAAATCTCGACAGTTAACACTGCACATGATGGAGTGGATTTAATAAAGAAAAGCTCTTTTGATTTAGCTATACTGGATATTAAACTTCCGGATATTGACGGGGTAGAATTATTGGAAATCATAAAGAAAGAAGATCCTGATTTAAGCGTAATTATGATGACTGCATATGCCAGTACAGAAAATGCTATCAAGGCATTGAACAAGGGAGCTGATGCTTTTGTTACAAAACCTTTTGATATTGAGGAACTAAGGGCAGTAGTTAAAAAATCTATTGAGAAACAGATGCTTGCAAGAGAGAAGAGGAGACTGGAAAATGAGTTAAAAGAATCTCTGGAAAAATACAGGGAACTGTTTGAAAATATAAATGACGCTGTAGCAGTGTTTCTAATACCAGATTATAAGCTCATTATTTATAATTCAAGTTTTATTGAACTATTCGGTTATTCAGAGCTGGAATTGAAAGATAAGATGATATCAGATTTCGTTTACACGGAAGACCTCTCGGCAGTTCACGAAAGATTCGAAAAAATAAAGGAAGGAGAAATCTTAAAAGACATATATGAAATCCGGATGTTGAACAAAAAGGGAGAGGTGCTTTTTATTGAGGTCGGGGACCGGCCCTATTTTCAAAAAGGCAGGTCCATAGGGGTTGAAATCATAATGAGGGATGTCAGTGAAAGGAAAAAGATTGAAGAACAACTTATCCAGTCAGAAAAGTTGAGGGCCATAGGCCAGATGGCTTCAGGTGTTGCCCATGATTTCAATAATGCATTAGCTATTATTCTGGGTAATACAGAGTTGCTTGCAAGGCAGATTGATGCTTTAAATCAGGAGCAGATTAAAAAACAACTTAAAGTGATTGAAACTGCTGCGCTGGACGCTGCTGGAACTGTCAGACGGATTCAGGAGTTTACCAGAATACGGGCTGACAAGGAATATGTGAAGGTTGATATCAATGAAATCGTTGAAGAAGTAAAAGAAATGTCAAAACCCAGATGGAAAGATCAGGCACAGGAAAAGGGGATTAATATTGAATTGATAACTATATTAAGTGATGATCTGCCACCTGTAAAGGGAAACTCATCTGAACTTCGGGAGGTATTAACCAATATAGTATTCAACTCAATAGATGCCATGCCCGGTGGAGGCAAGATTTCAATAGAGACAAGATCTGTTAATAATGAAGTGTGTATTCGCGTAACTGATACAGGAGTGGGTATATCAGATGAAATTAAAAGAAAGATTTTTGATCCTTTTTTTACAACTAAGGGTGTCATAAGCGATGGTTTAGGATTGAGCATTGCTTTTAGCATTATCTCGAGGCATGGAGGGAGGATAGAAGTTGACAGTGAAGAAGGAAGAGGTACTGGCATTAATATAATTTTACCTGTACCTATTGAGATAAAAGACGAGGAGATAAAAACCGTTCAGGTAAGAGATGTTAAGAGCAAGAATATTCTTGTGATTGACGATGATGAAATGGTTCGGAATGTTTTAGAGGGCCTGCTTATTCAGGGTGGCCATAATGTCTATAAGGCATCTTCCGGGAAAGAAGGGTTAGATATTTTTAATAGAGAGCCCATTGATCTGGTCTTTACTGATCTTGGAATGCCCGGATTGAGCGGCTGGGATGTAGCTAAATCGATAAAGGCAAAAGATTCCAGAGTACCTGTAGCATTAATCACTGGCTGGGGTGTACAGATAGATGATAAAAAGATGAAAGAAAGCAAAGCAGATCTGATCTTGAGTAAACCGTTTAAAATGGAACAGGTTTTAGATCTAGTTGCAGAAGCAATGGATATTAAGAAAGAAGGTAATTGAATAAAGGTTCAGTCTTTTAAAAGTTCGACAATGGTGATCAGCACAGATTCGCTGAGGGCTGCAAGATTGTATCCGCCTTCGAGCGAGAAGATATAAGGAAGTGAGTAGTTTTTAGCAGTATCTGGACATGAAATAATTCCCCTTACTATATTTCGTATCCCTTCATTTGATACATTGATTCCTGATAGAGGGTCATTTGCATGGATATCATATCCTGCTGATATAAGGATGATGTCTGGACTGAAGTTTCTTATAAGGTCCGGCAAAACACTGTTGTAAGCAGAAAAATAGTCCTTATCTCCTGAGCCATGCTTCATAGGAATATTGTAAGTAAATCCTTTACCTTTACCTTTACCTTTTTCGCTATCCAGTCCTGTGCCCGGGTAATGAGGGGATTGGTGTGTACTGAAGTAAAAAACTGTGTCATCTTCTTCAAATATGTGCTGGGTGCCATTCCCGTGATGGACATCAAAGTCGATTATAAATACTTTCTTGTACCCAATTTTCTGAGCATACCTGGCACCTACAGCGATATTGTTGAGTATGCAAAATCCCATAGCCCTGTTTGCCTCAGCATGATGACCTGGAGGTCTGACTGCACAAAATGCCCTTTCAATCGTCCCTTTCTTGCATTTTTCTATCGCTTCAATTACAGAACCTGCAGCAAATGTTGCTGCCTCAAATGAGTCTTTTGAAACATATGTATCAGGGTCATAATATCCTGTGAAGAGCTTAATGTTATTGAAATAGTCTTTTGTATGAACCTTGAGTATGTCTTCTTCATTTGCACGTCGTGGCTTAATATGGACAAGTTTGTCCCATATATCTGAAATTTTAAGTGTATCTAATATTTTTATAAGTCTCTTGGAAGATTCCGGGTGATTATCAGGCATTTCATGTCTGAGGAAAATATCATCATAAACAAAACCGACTTTTTTCATAATTTAAAATCTAGCTTAATCTGAAAAAAGCAATTAACGGCAGGCATGTGCGCATCAAAAGCTCTTATGCAGCACCTTTGTGAACGGTTTAATGACCCGGATTTACTGCACGTTTTCATTATTATCCATTAAATACCAGACAGACGTGAATTCTGCGTTTAAGAGGTTTGGATGTATATGTGCCTGCCATCTTTCCATCCAAATGCATTTTTCGGGTTAATGAGGATGACAACTATTATTGTCATCCTCATTAATAATATTGAAATATATAATTAAAACAATCCTTTAACCCTTCCAGATTCAACATCTACATCAACACGTCTGAAGGCGGGGTCAGAGCTTGTTCCCGGCATCAAACTTATATTCCCTGCTACAGGACATATAAATCTTGAACCACCATAAGTAAGGAAATCACGGATGTGAAGTGTCCAGCCCTTCGGAACACCCTTAAGAGTAGGATCGTGAGAAAGAGACAGGTGTGTCTTAACCATCATTGTAGCATAGTCTTTAAACTTTGGATCTTTTTCAAACTTCTCTGCTTTAGCTGTTGCTTCAGGAGAATAACTTATCCCATCTGCACCGTAGACCTCTTTTGCAATAAGTTCAATACGCTTACGGATAGGTGTTGAAAGGTCATATAGAAATTTGAAATTGACTTTATCGTTGCAGGCATCTAGAACTGCATCAGCGAGTTCAAGCGCGCCCTCACCACCTCGTTTCCAGTGTTCAGATAAAGCGACACGTGCGCCGGCTCCCTCACACATCTTCCTGGTCAACCTAACCTCGTCATCAGTGTCAGTATGGAACCGGTTTATGCAGACAACAGGGTTGATACCTGCTTTTTTAACTGTATTTATGTGATGTATTACATTTGACATCCCGTCTTCGAGCCATGTGAGATTTTCCTCGAAATATTCTTTTGGAATTGGTCTTCCCGGAACAACTGGTGGCGCACCTGCATTAACACCATGGTGCTTCAAAGCCCTTATTGTTGCTGTAATGACGGAGACATTTGGAATGTTTCCTGAATAACGGCACTTTACATTCCAGAATTTCTCAAAACCGATGTCAGCACCGAAACCTGATTCAGTAACATGATAGTCGGCCAGTTTAAGACTCATCTTGTCAGAAACTATAGATGACTGGCCGACAGCGATGTTTGCGAAGGGGCCTGCGTGTACAAAGCAAGGCTGACCTTCAATTGATTGAAGCATGTTGGGGTTTATGGCATCCCTCATCCATGCGGTCATAGCACCGGCAACCTCGAGGTCTTCTGTAGTAACAGGGTTCCCCATTTTGTCGTATGCTACAACAATATCTCCTATTCTTTTCCTGAAGTCTGCGAGGTCGCTGAAGATGGAAAGTATAGCCATAACCTCTGAAGAAACAGCGATACCAAATTTTGAGGGCATCATAAACCCGTCCATTTTACCACCGATTCCGATAATGATATTGCGTAGTGCCTGTGCGCAAAAATCTATAATCCAGCCCATTTCAACATTTTTAGGATCTATGTTGAGGCGTTTCAAGTGCCTTTTTGCGAGTTGCTCGTCATTATAATTGAACTCATGCTGCATGCGTGATGTTAGGGAGACCATTGCAAGGTTGTGTGCGTTCATAACAGCGTTTATATCACCTGTAAGACCGAGTGAGAATTCTGTAAGGGGTATGCACTGAGATAAACCACCTCCTGCTGCAGAACCTTTAATATTCATTGTTGGACCTCCTGAAGGCTGACGTATGCAGGCAGTCACTTTTTTCCCGCGTTTGCCTAATCCCTGAAGCAGTCCCAAGGTAGTGGTGGATTTCCCCTCACCAAGAGGGGTTGGCGTAATGGCTGTTACTTCAATGAACTTCCCATCAGGTTTGTCCTTCAGTCTTTTTAAAACTTGTGCGTAATCAACCTTAGCAATATAATGACCGTGAGGTAAGAGTTCATCATTTTTAATGTCCAATTCCTCAGCTAATTGCCGAGATGTCTTCATAGTTTTTTCTGCTGCTTCTGCAATTTCCCAGTCTGCGTGTTTAGTTGGATCAAGCGGCATTTTATTAAACCCTCCTCGTGTTTGAATTCGTGTGGCGTTAAGCATAAGGCGTGAAGAAAGAAAAATTAATTCCCTTTGCAGCTTACCCTAACGACATACGGTTTTAGTAGCTTATTAATGCACTAAGGAATTTATCATTCATCATCCTGAGGTTTTTACTCATCACGATTGCTATTCTTTTGATAATGTTGAATGCTAAGGCTATATCTTCTTCCATTAATCTTTCGAACTCTTCTTTTGGAAGAAGAAAGAGTTCAGTGTCTTCAATAGCAACAGCAGACGCAACATGCCGTCTATTCTCTATAATTGATAATTCTCCAAAGAAGTGCCCAGCAGGTAAGACAGCCAGTGTCTGTCTCCAGCCATCAGCAGTTACCCTTGAGATTTCGACTTTCCCTGACTGGACAAGCCATAAGCCTTTTGTATCGTCTTTTTCCTTAAAAAGCTGCTCGCCTTTTTTGAAAGAATATTTTTTGACAATTTTAGATAATTTTTTGAGTCCTTCAGTATTAATATCCTGAAGCAAAACCTGTTTTTTTAATAAATCTGTCTTAATCATAATACCTTATGCCTCCTTTTTAAATTCCTGTTTTATAGTGGGTTTTATTTGTTCTATTTTAACTGCACATACTTTTAACTCGGGTATTTTGGCAATAGGGTCGAGAGCAGTATTTGTGAGCATGTTCGCCGCAGCCTCTTTGAAATGGAAAGGGATAAAAACCATGCCCTTAGAAGGCCTTTCTGTAACCAGAACGTTGATTTTAATCGATCCCCTCCGGGATGATACCTTAACAATATCACCTTCGTTTACATCCAATTGCTTTGCATCATCCGGATGGATTTCGATATAAGGCCCTTTTGATATTTTATCCAGGGCATGAATCTTTCTTGTCATTGTACCTGTATGGTACTGGAAAAGCTGCCTTCCTGTCGAGAGTAAAAAAGGGTATTCATTATCAGGTAATTCTTCTGAGGGTCTGTATTTAACAACGCTGAATGCAGCCTTGCCCCTGGGGAATCCTCCTTTAAAGAGATAGGGCGTTCCTGGATGATCGAGTGTGGGACAAGGCCACTGTAAACCTGTCTTTTCTATTCTTCCATAGGTTATACCTGCTACCGCGGGCCAAGCCTTTCCAGCTTCATGGAACACCTGTTCGATATAATTATATTTCATTTCGTAGCCGAGCAAGTCAGAAAGTTTCATGATTATCCAGGAATCCTCTTTTGCTTCGCCTGGAGCTTCAACAGCTTTTCTGACCCTCTGGACTCTTCTTGCAGTGTTTGTAAATGTACCGTCTTTCTCAGCAAAGCAGGCTGCAGGCAATACTACATCTGCGAGCTCTGCTGTCTCTGTAAAAAATATATCCTGCACAACAAGGAAATCCAGTTTCTTAAATGCCTTTATTGTATGGGTAATATCAGGTTCGCTTAAGAGAGGGTTTTCGCCCATTATATACAAGGCTTTAAGCTTTCCTTTCAGGGCTGCCTTAGACATTTCCGATGCAGTAAGCCCGATTTTGTCAGAAAGTTTACAACCCCATGCTGCCTCAAACTTTTGTTTAACACCGGGTATGTTTACTTTCTGATATCCGGGATAAAGATCAGGTATACAGCCCATATCTGTTGCACCCTGAACATTGTTCTGTCCTCTTAAAGGATTTACACCTGTACTTTCCCTCCCGAGATTCCCTGTCATCAATGCCAAATTTGCAATAGCAAAGACATTTTCTGTTCCATGTGAATGCTGGGTAATCCCCATGGTGTAATATATCCCCGGCCTTACAGCAGTACCGTAAAGAAGGGCAGCTTTTATGATATCTTTTTTGGGAACACCTGTAATCTTCTCTCCTAACTCTGGCGTATATTCTTCAAGGGATTTCTTAAAGGATTCAAAATCATCTGTACGGGTCTCAATGAATTTTTTGTCTATAAGATCCTCTTTTATTATTACATGCATTATGGAGTTCAGCAGCGCAACATCTGTTCCAGGTCTGAGCTGCAGCCATAAACTTGCGAATCTTACGAGGTCAATCTTTCGCGGGTCAGCAACTATAAGTTCTGCACCTTTCCTCACAGCCTTTTTTATCTTTAGACCAATTATGGGATGCGTCTCTGTTGTATTTGACCCGATGACAAATATTACTTCGTGGTTTTCAATCTCAGGTACAGAGTTTGTCATAGCACCTGAGCCGAATACTGTGGCCAGACCAGCCACGGTAGAACTGTGTCAATACCTTGCACAGTGGTCAACATTATTTGTTCCGATGACAGCGCGCATAAATTTCTGGAACAGATAATTTTCCTCGTTTGTACACCTGGCTGATGAAAGTCCGCCAATCGAGTCTGCGCCATATTTTTTCTTTATTTCTTTTAATTTCTTCGCAACATAATGTAATGCTTCTTCCCATGTAACTTCTCTGAATATTGATGAAAACTTTTTAGGCTTATTCGTGGTTCTTTTATCCAGGGTTTTCGGAGCTATTCTTATAAGAGGTTTTTTGAGTCTATCAGGGTTGTTTATAAACCCATAACCGAACCTGCCTTTTGCACATAACCAGCCTTCATTAACAGTGTCCTCTTTTGAAGTGACACGTATAATTTCGTTTTGTCTTACATGGAGTGTGAGGTTACAGCCGCATCCGCAGTAAGGGCAAATTGTATCAACCTGATTAACATATTTCTGTCTTCCCTTATGAGCCCACATCTTTCCTGTGAGTGCTCCTGTAGGGCAGACTGCTACGCACTGACCGCAGAACTCACAATCGAGGTCTTTTTCATATGGAGTACTTACAATTGTCCTAAAACCTTTATAGGCAAAGTCAACAGCACCGACACCTTCAATCTCATCACAAACCCGGACACATTGTCCGCATAAGATGCATTTTTCCATACCCCTTTCTATAACCGGGTTCTCATCTTTTTTAATAAAGGGTCTTTTTTCTCCAGCAAACCTGTTTTCCCTGATACCATAGAAATATGCAAGTTCCTGGAGCGTACAGTCGCCTGCTCTTTCACATAACATGCAGTCATTAGGATGGTCTGAAAGAAGAAGTTCGAGAGTTGTTTTCCTTAGTTTTTCTAAATATGGACTTGTTGTTGTTACTTGCATACCATCTTTTACTAAAGTAGTACATGCTGTAACAGGTCTCGCTATGTTTTTAACTTCTACTAAACAGAGCCTGCACCCTCCAAACGGAGATAGTTCAGGATGATGGCATAGTGTGGGGATCTGGATATCTAGTTTTTTTGCGGCATCAAGAACAGTAGATAGTTTCCTTACAGTGATATTTTTACCGTCTATTGTTAGAGTTACCATTTTAGTTCCTTAATTTGTTATATCTTAATCTTCACGATTTTGATATCGCCTTGAATTTACAAACGGAAAAACATGTCCCGCATTTTATACACAGATTAAGATCAATCCTATGGGGTGTTTTCTTCACGCCCCTGATGGCATCTGCAGGACATACTTTTTTGCATGCACCACATCCCTTACAGACTTCTTCAAGAATAGAGAATTCAATAAGATCTTTGCATACAGCAGCAGGACATTTTTTGTCCTTAATGTGTGCTTCATATTCGTCCCTGAAATATTTAATTGTACTTAAAACAGGGTTGGGAGCTGTCATGCCCAATCCGCATAATGATGTTGCTTTAATATCTCCACTGAGTTCTTCGAGAAGCTCTATATCACCTTTTTTTCCGTTTCCTGTGGTAATCCTGGTTAATATTTCAAGCAGTCTCTTAGTTCCTATCCTGCATGGAGTGCATTTGCCGCAAGATTCAGATTGTGTGAACTCCAGGAAAAACTTTGCTGTGTTAACCATACAGTCAGTTTCGTCGAGTACGATCACCCCCCCTGAACCCATAATTGAGCCAACTTGTGCAAGGGATTCATAATCTACCTCTATGTCAAGCAACTTCGCTGGAATACATCCACCTGATGGTCCACCGGTCTGTACTGCCTTAAATTCCCTGTCACCTTCTATACCACCACCTATATCGTAGATGATCTCCTTCAGTGTAATTCCCAGTGGCACTTCAATAAGACCTGTATTTTTCACCTTCCCAGTCAAAGAAAAAACCTTTGTTCCCCCGCTCTTTTCTGTTCCAAGTCTTCGATACCAATCAGCACCGTTTAATATAATTTTTGGAATATTTGCGAAAGTCTCCACATTATTCAGAACCGTTGGCTTACCCCATAATCCTTTGATAGCGGAGTGCCACAGTTTAGGAGTCGGCATCCCGCGTTTGCCTTCTATAGAACGCATCAGGGCCGTTGCTTCTCCACATACAAATGCACCGGCACCTTTGAATATTTTAATGTCAAAGTCAAACCCGGCTTTGAAAATGTTTGTTCCGAGAAACCCTTTATCGTAGCACTGTTCTAAAGCCAGCTTTAGATTTTTTATAGCTAACGGATATTCGGCCCTAACATAGATATAACCATGGTGTGCTTCAATAGCTTTAGCACATATAATCATTCCCTCAATAACAGAGTGAGGATTGCCTTCCATAACGGATCTATCCATAAAAGCGCCTGGGTCACCTTCATCACCGTTGCAAATAACATATTTTAAATCAGACCTGGTTTTAAGACCGAGTTCCCATTTTATCCCTGTTGGAAAGCCCGCGCCTCCTCTACCTCTCAAGTTGGAATCCTTTATGACCTTGACGATCTCTTCAGAGTCCATTGAAGTGACGGCTTTTTTTGCTGCCTCATATCCGCCAGCTTTAATATAGGAGTTAATATCTTCTGGATCAATTTCACCGCAATCAGAAAGAACTACCCTTATCTGTTTTTTGTGGAAATTGTGGTAGTCTTCTCCAGCAATCCATTCTGTAACAGGAGTGCCAGCTATAATGTGTTCATTTACAAGCCTTTCAACCATATCTGGCTTTACGTATTGATAGACTGTTTTTTCTCCATTAATGATAATATCTACAAGTACGTCTTTTGAACAGAAGCCCCTGCAGCCAACTTTGTGTGCTGAGCATTTATCTTGCAGACTTGATTCAATCCCTGCAGATGAAAGTGTTTTCCTGAATGAAGACAATACCTCATTGCCCCCTGCTGCAATGCCGCCAGTTCCTGTACATACCTTTATTATGATATCTTTATTCACTCTGACTAATTTTTTTAAATGACCTTGTCAGTTTGTCAAATGTCATTTTGCCGTGTATTTCCTTATTTAAGACTACAACTGGAGCAATACTGCATGCACCTACGCAATTGACCTTTTCAATTGTAAATTTAAGGTCACCAGTTGTGTCCTCACCAGGGGGAATGTCAAGTTCTAATAAAAGTCTATTTAGCAGTTTTTCGGAACCATTAACATGGCACGCTGTTCCACGACAGATAGTGATAACATTTTCGCCACGAGGTTTTAAGTGAAACTGGCCATAAAATGTGATGATACCAAATAATCGGCTTTCTGGAATGTTAAGCTTTTTTGAAAGCCAGTTTAATGCTTTTTCAGGTATGTAATTAAAGTTGTCCTGTACGTCTTGAAGAATTGATAATATATTAAAGTCTTCTTTTAACTGAGATGCTAATATTTTTTCAAGAACTTTTTCCATAAGGTTGCTTTAAATTTCCCTAGGTGTTGTATAAAGAAGGTTTAGGGGTATCATAGTAACATGAAACTAAACCAACTATCTACTAAAATTAGCTTAAACTTTAATATATAATATATTATAAAAATAATTGATAAAACTTCAATCTTGTTTTTTAATGTGGAAGATTAAAGGTATGGATTTACAAAAAACAACAAACTATTTGAGAAACATTTCAAGTATATTCTATAATTCAATACAAATTTTTGGAGAGCTAATATATGCATAGAATTAAGCTAATTACTTTAATAATTATAATATTTACTCTGTCAGCTGTATCTGATGCTTCAGTCCTCCTTGACAGAGTCGTTGCTTTGGTGAATAAGGAGGTCATAACGTGGAGTGATCTATATAAGATGATGGAACATGAAGCAGGTGGTCAGCTGAAGGCGATGGAACAAGATGACCGTATGAAGATATTTAAAGAGAGTGAAGCAGCTTTTCTTGAAAATCTTATAGATATGAGGCTTCAGATCCAAGAAGCTATGAGACTGGGGATTGATGTCAGACTAGAAGAGGTTGATGAGGCTATAGAAAATATAAAGAATAAATATTCTCTGAATGATAGTGCATTAGAGGGATCTCTTAAAAAGGAAGGGTTAACTTTTGAAAATTATAAAAAAAGATTATCTGATCAGATACTTATTAGCAAGATTGTCAGGCAGCAGATAAGAAGCAAAATTGTAGTGTCAGATGAAGAAATAAATAAATATTTGGAGTCTAAGAAGGAAAACTTGATTGACAACGAAGCTTATAAAATAAGACTGATATTTTTTGAAAAACCAAAAAACGATTCTGACAAAAAGATAATAGAAGAAAAGGCATCTTTGGTTATTGACAGGTTGAAGACAGGTGAAGATTTCTCAAAACTTGCAGAAGAATATTCTGAAGACCCTTCAGGAAAGACAGGTGGCGACCTTGGTTTTATTAGAAAGAGTTATATGGCAGAAGAATTTGTGAATGCAATCGATAAAATGAATGTAGGCGATTTCAGTGCCCCGTTTTGGACTGAGAAAGGTCTTCATATAATAAAACTTGATGAAAAGGTTTCTGCGGATGGAATGGCTGAGGTTAGAGAAGACGTACGCAAACAGTTAATTGAGGATAAGTTCTTAAAAAAATATAAAAGCTGGATTAAAGACTTAAGAGAAAAAGCTTATATAATTATAAGACTATAATTTTCTAAGAATGTTATGTCACAAATTAAGAATAGGTGTTCTTGCTTCTGGGCGGGGTTCGAATTTCCAATCAATTATTGATGCAATAAAATCTGGGAAACTGGATGCCGAAATAGCTTTATTGATAACAGACAACACTTCAGCACTTGCTATCGATAAGGCAAAAAAGCACGCAATTGAGTATCTTGCAATAAGGCCTGAAGAATGTACGACAAAAGATAACTATTTTGAAAAAATTGCTGAAGAACTGAAAAAAAGAAACGTCGGGTTAGTTGTTCTAGCAGGATTCATGAGAATTGTTCGGAAACCATTGATAGATGCTTTTCCGAACATGATAATGAATATACATCCCGCTCTCCTGCCAGCTTTTCCGGGGTTACATGGACAGAGGCAAGCCCTGGAATATGGTGTAAGAATTTCTGGGTGTACAGTACATTTTGTTGATGAAGGAATGGATACAGGTCCTGTCATAATTCAGGCAGCAGTTCCTGTGTTTCAAGATGATACAGAGGAAAGCCTGGCAGACAGGATATTAAAATTAGAACATAAAATATATCCTGAGGCTATAAAATTATTTTCAGAGGGGAGAATTGAGGTCGAGGAAAGGAAAGTAAGGATAAAAGGATTTATTCCTTCTGATATCTCTATTGTAAACCCACCACTAAGGTCATAAGATAGAGACGAAAAAAGTCTTAACTGTCAGTTAAGATATATAGTCTTTTACTATATATCCAATTCATTTTATTATTATTTAATAAGGTATTATAAAAATATTGTATTTGATGCTGATATAAAAAATATTCTGAAGTAATTTTTACAGCAAAAAGATTAAAACAATGGACTGTCATGGAAAATAACGACATCGATATTGAGCTGATGAAAAAGATCAGAAATGAGGATTTCTCAGCATTTGAAGAGCTTGTGACAAGGCATTATCATTCAGTTTTTAATCTTGCTAACAGATTTCTTTATAACACTGCGGATGCAGAGGATATTACACAGGAAGTATTTCTGAGGGTCTTCAGGGCTTCAAAGAGTTATACCGCAAAGGCAAAGTTTTCTACCTGGCTGTATACAATAACGAAAAACTTATGTTTTAACGAGTTAAGGAGAAGACGCTCTGCAAATATTGTTTCTATTGAAGATGAGATGATTCCAGAAATACCTTCAACGGCTGAAAGCCCGGCTTCTGAAATTGAAAAGAAAGAGGTAAGGGGCAGGGTTCTCGATGCAGTGAAAGCTTTACCAGAAAACCTTAGAATTGCCGTACTGCTGCTGAAATACCATGGACTCTCATATGAGGAGGTTGCAGAGATATTAGGCTGTACGGTAAATGCTGTAAAATTACGTATACACAGGGCAAAGGATTTTCTTGCAAAAAGCATAGGGTATCTGTCTGAAGAAACAAAATGAAAGTTCTATTGTTTAATATATAAGGAGATTAGATATGAATTGTGAGTGGGTCAGGAATAACATTTCCGCTTATATAGACCATGAACTATCTGAGTACCAGAAAGAAATGGTTAGAAGTCATTTATTACAATGTCCGGAATGCAAAGCCGAGTTCAATCGTCTTTCAATGGCATGGGATTCGTTAAAGTTATGGGAGGATAAGCAACCTCCTCTATATTTAAAGGAAGCAATAATTAAGAATGCAAAAAAGGAAAAGTATTCAAGAATTTTACATATATTTGTACCTGTTGCGGCAGTTCTTGTCATAACATTTGTTACAGTCTTTTTTTATAGCAGGAATGAACAGCAAACCAGGAAAGCTTTAATGTCTGAAAATAAACGCTCACTAAAGATTGAAAGTGTTAAATTGGATGAAAATGAGATTATAAAAAATCTTCAGCTGATTGAAGAACAAGAGTTTTTTGAGTCAGTTGAGATACTGAGGACCATTGAATATCTGCCTATTATAGAGGAAGATGATTATAAGAAAACTTCAATAGGATATTTCTTGGCGTGAAAAGATTATTTTTGGCATTTATTATTATAATTCTGACCTATCCTGCAGGTGTGATTATCGCTGAAGATAATATCGAGACAAACAGGATGAAGTGGAAGAATATGAGTAATCAGCAACGTTTGGAGATAAAGGAGCGATATAAGAAGTGGAAGGATCTCCCCGTTGAAGAGCGGCAGAAAATAAATGAAAATATCAGGAAATTCAAGGAATTATCACCGGAAGAAAAAATGAAGGTCAGAAAAAGATTCAGGGTTTATAGAGAACTTGACAGTACCCAGAAAGAACTGCTGAAAAGTAAAATGAAAATGATAGAGAATATTCCTCCTGAAAAGAGAGACAGGGCATTAAAAAGGTACAGAAATATGTCAGAAAAAGAAAGAGAAGAATTTATTAAAAGGTCATTGTTCTGGAAGAATCTCGACAGTAATGAAAAGAAAGTTTTCAAAAAGATGTACTTTCCTTCAAAAAGATAGACACTCTGTTTTTTAACTCACTCAATCAATTCTTGAAGCCTTAAATATCTTCATGTAATATACATAAATGAAGATTTCCGGTGGTCTTGAGAAAGGAAGACAAACAGCGACAAAAAGGCTTTTCTCAAAATTATTAAAAGGAAGAGAACTTAGACCGACGACTTCAAAAGTCAGAGAAGCACTTTTTGACATAATAATGAAAAAAATCGAAGGGGCTGTATTTGTTGACCTCTATGCTGGTACAGGCACTGTTGGACTTGAGGCACTTTCAAGGGGGGCGAGTAAAGCAATATTTGTCGAACCTGATGATTTACTGGTCAAGACAATTAAAAAAAATATTGATGAATTTGGGTTTCAGAAAAGAGCTTTTGTATTTAAGGGAAAGGCATACGAATTCCTGGTAAGATCATCTGAAGAGAAAGACAGTTTCGACATTTTTTTTCTTGATCCTCCATATCATTCAAAAGAGATAGACAAAATCCTTCCAATTATCGGAGAAAAGAGGCTCTTAAAAGAAGGAGGAATAGTAATAGTAGAGAACTATTTTAAAAAGGAAATGCCCGAAAAGGCATCTAATTTAATGAAAAAAAAGAGTTACAGATATGGTGATACAATGTTAACAATTTATAGGAATTTATAGAAAGGTTGTGATATGAAGAAGATTGCGATTTATCCAGGTACTTTTGACCCGCTTACTAATGGTCATCTTGACCTTGTGAAAAATGCACTTAAGATATTTGATGAAGTTATTATTGCTGTAGCACCAAGCCAGAAGAAGCAGCCGCTTTTTACTACCAATGAGAGATTGAAGATGATAAGGATGTCAATTAGGAAATATAAAAGGGTTAAAGCCGAGGCATTTAACGGCTTGCTTGTTGAGTATGTTAGGGAGAAGAAGGGAATTGCTATACTACGAGGGTTAAGGGCAGTATCGGACTATGAGTATGAACTTCAGATGGCTCATATGAACAGAAGGCTAAACGAAGATATTGAAACTATTTTTATGATGCCGAGTGAGGATTATAGTTTCCTTTCTTCAAGTTTAATAAAGGAAGTGGCTTCCCTTGGAGGGTCTTTGAAAGGACTTGTTCCGAAAGATATTGAAAGTGCTTTAAGAAACAAGTTCAAGATGGTAAAAGACACAGTTGAAGAATATTAACCCGAAAAATGCATTTAAATTTTTTAAAGCTGGTAGGCACATATGCCTACCGTGAATTGCATTTTTGGGTTAATAGTGTGATGAAAACTAACAGGAGATTTTATGGCAAACCGTAAGCTTTCCATTCCGCCTCATTTTGTACCGGATAAAATAAAAGAAATATGGAGGGTAAATTATCAGGAACTTGCTAATAAAGCAATGAAATGGGTAGAGCAGCATAATATACGTCCAGCTTCAGATGACATTGTTAAAATTTGTTTAGTAGCTGTGGATGTACAAAATACATTCTGTATTCCAGGGTTTGAACTATATGTAGGTGGGAGTACTGGAACAGGAGCGGTTGATGACAGTCGAAGGTTGTGCGAATTCATTTATAGAAATCTAAATATAATCACTCAGATATGTCCTACAATGGACACCCACCAGGCAATGCAGATTTTTCATCCTATTTATTTAATTAATGACAAGGGAAAACATCCGGAACCTTTCACACTTATTTCTGAAGAAGACGTAAGGAGAGGTATTTGGAAGTTTAACCCAGCACTTTGTCATAATTTTCAGATACACGAGGATTATGGGCAGAGACACCTTCTGCACTATACAAAAAAACTAAAAGAAGGAAGTAAATATAATCTTACGGTATGGCCTTATCATGCCATGTTAGGAGGTATTGGTCATGCATTAGTATCTTCTATTGAGGAAGCCATTTTCTTCCATACGATTGCACGATATAGTCAACCAGATTTTCATATAAAGGGTGACAAACCATTTACCGAGCATTACTCTGTTCTTGGTCCAGAGGTGATGGAAGGTCCTGATGGAGAGACAATTGCTCAAAAGAGTGGAAAGTTCTTCAACAAACTCTTGCAGTTTGATGCTATTGTCATAGCTGGACAGTCAAAGAGCCATTGTGTAGCCTGGACAATAGACGACCTTTTGGAAGATATTCTGGCTAAAGACAGGCAGTTGGTTGAGAAAGTATACCTATTAGAAGATTGTACTTCTTCCGTTGTTGTGCCAGGAGTCATAGATTATACAGACCATGCTGATGCTGCATTCAAGAGGTTTGCTGATGCTGGTATGCATGTAGTGCGTTCCA
>Ga0154657_1050_pt1 | contig 21647 bp, 27 predicted proteins | sample Rifle2008BG13ft_FD_116086 | JGI IMG/M metagenome (GOLD analysis project Ga0154657, IMG submission 116086) | Nitrospirae bacterium RBG_13_39_12 | reverse complement strand
ACATCGGCTGATTTTTTACTCCCCACGGCTCAGTCGCGTAGAAAGAAGAACGCTTTATAACAGTGGTTCCTTTTTTTTGAAGAAGGTCTATTGCACGCAGACAATTTTTTTGTCTGTTGCCGAGATTTGATCCGATGCCAATATAAACAATGGACATCCTCACCCTGAGTTATTATGAGTGTTATAGGTTTAAAGAATCCTCTGTATTCTGTCTACTGCCTCCCTGATCCTTTTTGCAGGTGCAGTTAATGCAAATCTGATATAGCCTTCTCCTTCATCTCCAAAACCATTACCGGGGGTTGCAAGTACCCCTGCTTTATCGAGCAGGTGTGTTACGAATCCCATGGAAGTAAAATTTGAAGGTACCTTTGCCCAGATATAGAATGTTGCCTTTGGCTTAATAGTATGCACACCGAGCTTTTTTAGCCCGTTGTATAAAATGTCTCTTCTTCCTCTGTAGGTTTTCCTTATAGTTGAGAGGACGCCATTGTCTAAATTGAGAGCAGCTACAGCTGCTTCCTGTATGGCCTGAAAGACTCCGGAATCAAGGTTTGTTTTTACTTTTCCGAGACCGGCTAAGACGTCTCTGTTTCCAACAGCAAACCCTATTCTCCATCCAGTCATGTTATATGTCTTTGAGAGGGAATGAAATTCGATGCCCACCTCCTTGGCACCAGGTGTCTGCATAAAACTTAAAGGCTTTTTATCATAATAAATCTCGGTATATGAGGCGTCGTGGCAAACAATGATGTTGTATTTTAAAGCAATGGTTACGACTTCCTTGTAAAAATTTATTGGCACAGTTGCCGAAGTGGGATTGTTAGGATAATTTATGAAGATGAGTTTTGTATTTGAAAGTACTTTTTCAGGTATTAAGTCGAAATCAGGCAGAAAATCATTCTCTTCCTTAAGCGGCATTATATAGCTCTTACCGCCTGCAAATAGAGTGCCGGTTGAATAAACAGGGTATCCGGGTGAAGGCACAAGCACAGTGTCGCCAGGATTTATAAATGCCAGAGGGATATGACCTATACCTTCCTTGGAGCCGATTAATGAAAGCACCTCAGTATGCGGATCAAGTTTAGCGCCAAATCTTTTCTTATACCAAGCTGAAACAGCTTCTCTGAAAGAAAACATCCCTTCGTATGACGGATAACGATGATTTGCGGGTTTGGTAACAGCTTTTTTCATGGCATTAATTATTGGGGAAGGGGTAGGGATATCAGGATCGCCGATGCTGAGGTCTATAAGATCAGTGTCTTTTTCTATCGCCTTCTGTTTCATTTTGTCTATAGAAGCAAAGAGATACGGCGGGAGATGCTTAATCCGGGAAGCTGGTTCAAGAGAAAGTTTTTTCTTCAAGTCTACCTCCTATTTTTTTGGGCTCTCCTATTATATACTAAACAAAAAGCATATTGAGAGGTTTGATGAAAAAATGGTTTTGTGATTTTGATTAATGAAGGAGGACTCAAAGCTGTAATATGAGCAGCAAGTACAGGGAAATATATTATAATGCTGTAAAAAGACATGACTGGGAACAGGCTAAGAACTCTTTAGAATCCCTGGGTAAAATTGAAAAAGATAACCCGCTTGTCTATCTGAAGCTTGGTGACACATATCAAAGGATGGGAAAAACAGTTGACGCAATAGCTGCTTATCATCAGTCTGCATGGATCTTTACAAAGCATGGCTTTATACAAAAAGCCCTTGCCCTTTACAAAATAATTCTCAGGATTGACTCCTATAATGAGGAAGCGATAAACAGGTCGAAAGAATTGATGATAGAACTCGAGAGTCTGAAAGTACAGAAGCCGGTAATCCCTTCATTTGAACAAAAGTTTGAAGATAAACCATCTATTAGGAAAGAGGATATTATTGAAGGGTCTTTTTACAGTGAAGAGCCGGCAGCAACAGCCCATGCTCCTGAAGTGTACAGACAGGAGGGAGGAATCGGAATCCAGCCGGAGGGTGGACTGTCGGAGATTCGTGGAGATGAGAACCTCTGTTCAAGTATTTCTTCATTATTTTCGTCTATGCCTGAAGATGAAGTGAAATACCTGATTGAGAAGATTGAGCCCCAGATATTCCCTAACAGACAGATGGTTTTAGAAGAAGGAGATTCTGGTGATTCGATCTTCTTTATAAAGTCAGGAAGTGCAAAGGTTATTGTACATATGCTTGGTAAAGAGATAGAACTTGCAGTACTGTCTGCCGGTGACGTATTTGGAGAGGTAGCATTCCTCACCGGCAGAACAAGAACTGCTTCGGTAATTTCTTTAGATCAACTTGAGGTTGTCGAGTTCAACAAGCTTATTCTTGAAGATATATTCGAAAAGTATCCTGACGTACTGGAAAAGTTGCATGATTTTTATCAATGCAGGATACAGGATACCCTACGAAAGATTAAGAAAGAAATAAAGAAAAAGGATGTATAACAAAGTCATTTACAGGGGAGCCATCGGCTCCCCTGTAAATGACTTTTCCTTAACAGATGTCGCTTTTGTTATTTCATTGCTTCTGATGGTGCTGTTTTAATAGCAATGCTTTTTGCAATGTTCTGTCCATCGACTTGAGTGTATTTAGCCATTACACTATCTCCGGATTTGAGATCAGCCAAGGTCTTCCTTTCCTTGTCAAGTTTTATAACAGTTTTGTTGTCAGTTGAAAGTGAAACCTCCTGCTTTTTGTTTTTTACTGTAAGGGTTCCTGCTTTTAAATCAAGAGTAATAATATCTCCTGTAATTTGTTTTACCTTAGGCTTTTGAGTGACCATATGCTCAGCCTTTGTCGCTTCTGTTGCAAAGGATATCGAGGCAAAGGAAAACAGAAGTACTACCGCCACAAAAAGTATTGTTATCTTCTTCATGAGAATCACCTCCTTTCATAGTTGAATGTGTTAGGTTTGTCCTCTTCCTGCCCGGGCGTTGAGGAAAGTAATATAAATTTTGCACTCAAGAATATCAATAATAATCGTGAAACAAATTTTGTTTTTTATTAAACATTTATTGCGAACAAGTGATTTTTTAAGTTCGGGTGTTTTAGGAAAAGCAGCAGGTTGCCTGTATTGAGTATTGTTGACTGCAGTATAAAATAATAATTGATATATATATGCTATAATTTTTTATCGTGGAAGAGGCAAGAGCACATTTATTTATCAAAGGCAGAGTACAGGGAGTCTTCTACAGATCATTTACCAGAGACCTTGCACATAGCTTTGGTCTGAAAGGCTGGGCGAGAAATCTTAGAGATGGCAGGGTTGAGGTAGTGTTTGAAGGTGAAAAGGGGAATATTGATATGGCTGTTAAGAAATGTTTTATCGGACCACCTGGTTCAAAAGTAATTGATATTGAGATAAAATGGGATACATTTACAGGTGACCAGGAAGGATTTTCCATAAGGTATTAACCCTGCTGAATAGTTTTTAGAGGAAAAAATATGGATGCTAAGAGAACTCTGGATAAAGAATTTTGCCATCATTGATGACCTGAAGGTCAGGTTTGAAGACGGGCTTAATGTACTGACAGGTGAGACTGGAGCAGGCAAGTCCATAATAGTGGATTCACTCAGTCTTGCGCTCGGCAGCAGGGCGCAATCGGAATTAATCAGATCAGGAGAAAAGGAGGCAGTTGTCCAGGCTTATTTTGAATTGGAAGGATCTGGGGAAATCCCTGATATTGGTATCGATATATCTGATAGCCTTATCCTCAGGAGGTCTATTTCCAGTACGGGAAAGAGCAGGGCTTATATAAATGATACGATGGTAAGTGTTCAGAGCCTTGCAGGAATCGGCAAGTACCTCGTTGATATTCACGGACAGCACGAACACCAGAGCCTGCTTTCCATTGATAAGCACAGACTATTTCTCGATTCATACGGTAAACTACAGGAAGATGGAAAAGGAGTAGAATCACTCTACAGGGAAGTGAGTGTGCTTAAGGCAGAAGAGGCTGACTTAAAACAAAAAGTAAAAGAGAGAGCGCATAGACTTGACCTGTTAAGGTTCCAGATTAATGAGATCGAGGCAGCTTCTTTAAAAACTGGAGAGAAAGAGGACCTTTTTGAAAAGAGGACAATTTTATCGAATCTTAACAGACTGGTTGAACTGACTGAGACTGCCTATTCGATGGTTTATAGCTCGGAGCACTCATGTATAGAAAGGCTTTCGTCTATTATATCAAAAGTAAAAGAGATGTTATCTGTAGACCCTAGTGTATCAGATATCCTGAATATGCTTGAGTCGGCGCGCCCGTTAATTGAGGATGCAGCAGCATCCCTCAGAGGATATAAAGACAAGTATGATCTTGAACCTGAAAGACTTGCTGAGATAGAAGAGAGACTCGAAATAATAAAAAGTCTCGAGAGGAAATATGGCGAAGGGATTGATGCTGTAATTAAATATAAAGAAGAAGCAGATAAGGAATTAAAATCACTTGAGCTTTCAGATGAAAGGCACGGCTCTATAGATGCTGAACTAAGGGTAAAAGAAGGGATGCTTATGAGTACCGCACTTTCTCTATCTGAAAAGAGAAAGAAGACAGCTAAAAAAATACAGGAGCTTGTCAGAACAGAACTAAGAGAACTTGCTTTTAATAAAGCAGAATTTATGATAGACATAAAACAGGAAGGCATGTCTCCTCATGGTATTGATAAAGTAGAATTTCTTTTCTCTGCAAACCCGGGAGAGCCCTTAAGACCGCTCGCGAAGATTGTGTCAGGAGGTGAACTTTCCAGATGCATGCTTGCTTTAAAAAGTATACTTGCGGATTATGACAGCATACCGGTTCTCATATTTGATGAGGTTGACGCAGGAATTGGGGGAAAGACTGCAGAGAGTGTTGGTAAAAAACTAAAGAAGATATCGGATAAGCATCAGGTTCTCTGTACAACCCATCTCCCACAGATAGCGTCTATGGGAGATTTGCACCTGAAGATAGAGAAAGGGCAAAAAAATGGAAGGGCTTATGTTGGAGTGAAAATGCTTAAAGGCAGGGAAAGACTGGAGGAAATAGCGCGCATGCTGAGCGGGAAGATAACAGATGTCTCTCTTAAACATGCGAAAGAATTAGTGGAGAGTGCTGTATGAAAGGGATGATCATAATTGATAAGGAATTGTGTAAGAGCTGCACCTACTGCATAGACGCATGTCATTTAGGAGTTATAGTCATCGAAGATAGATTCAACAAAAAAGGTATTTTCCCTGCGTCGCCTGAATATATGGACAAATGCACTGGTTGCGGCATGTGTGCACAGATGTGCCCCGAGATAGCAATAGAGGTTTACCGGGAAGAAGAGTGAATATGTTTAAAAAATATGCAATAGGGATTGATCTGGGTGCTACGAACCTGAGAGTTGCCCTTGTTTCAAGAGAGGGGCAGCTTATAAGAATGATAAAGGGTTTAACGTCTGAAGATATATTGGAGTCTATTTTAAAAGCAGTGGGTGACCTTTTTTCGGATGATATTTCAGGGATAGGCCTCGGTGTAGCAGGGCTTGTTGACAGGAAAAGCGGCAGGATACTGATTTCCCCAAATTTTCATATTGTAGAAAGGATTGACCTTATAAGCGAGATAGGGAAAAAGTTTGGTGTGCCTGTAGTCTTGGTGAATGATGCAAATGCAGCTGCATTTGGAGAGAAATGGGTTGGTGCAGGGAAGGACTTTCCAAACTTTGTTCTACTGACCTTGGGTACGGGGATAGGTGGTGGCATGGTATATAACGATAAACTATTCGGGGTTTCAGCGGAAATAGGTCATATGACCATAGATATAGATGGCAATAAATGTCATTGTGGCAATTCCGGTTGTCTCGAATCCTATACATCTGCCAGGGCGATACTGTCAAGGGCGGTATCTATTCTTGAAAAGGGAAAAGAAAGTTTGTTGAAGGAGTACTACGGTGGAAACTTATATAAAATCACAACCGAAGACATCTACAAAGCGGCACTGGATGGCGATAACCTTTCAAGAGAACTCCTTAAGGATGCTGGAAGATATCTGGGTATAGGAATTGCTAATATTATTAATATGATGAGTCCTGATGCGATTATCCTCACGGGCGGTCTTATAGGGACCTGGGATATATATATCCAGGAGGCAATAAAGGAGGCGTCAAGAAGGGCATTTAAGGAGCTGTTTGATAAGGTGGAGATTATCCCTTCTTTGCTCTTGGATAATGCAGGCACTATTGGAGCTGCAGGGCTTGTTTTCAAGGCAGAAGCGGGTGAAAAGTTGTGAGCAGTTTAAATTAAAAATATATTAAGGAGATATCTGAGTGAAGAACAAAAAGAAACTGTTTAAGGAATATGCAGAAGCTATAATCACAGCCCTCATCCTTGCCCTTATAATAAGGGCATATGTAATACAGGCGTTTAAGATACCGTCTAGCTCCATGGTCCCCACGCTTCTTATAGGTGACCATATTCTTGTTAATAAGTTCATATACGGGACAAAGATCCCCTTCTCCGACAAGCGGGTTCTGGTATTTAAAAAACCAGAGAAAGGGGATATAATAGTCTTTAAATATCCGGAAGACCCTAAAAAAGATTTTATAAAAAGGGTTATTGCCACTGAAAATGATGTGATAGAGGAAAGGGACAAAGCAGTTTATGTAAATGGTAAGGCGGTTTTAGAACCTTATATACAGCATTCTGACGATAAAGTTAGGCCTGGTGAAAATGATCCGAGAGATAACTTTGGACCATTTGCTGTTCCTGAAGGTAAAATCTTTGTAATGGGGGATAATCGCGATCAAAGTTACGACAGCAGGTACTGGGGGTTTGTTGATTTAAAGGAGATAAGGGGGAAAGCACTTATTATATATTGGTCATGGGATCGCGATGATTGGTTAAGATTTGAAAGGATAGGGAGGTTAATAAAATGAAGAAAGTAAGAATACTTAAGAACGAGACCGGTTTTGTCAAATTTATTTTTATTGTGTTGGTACTGGCTTGTATAGTCTACGTAGGGATAAAGGTCGGTATGCCTTATTACAAGTATTCAGCCTTTAAGTCTGATGCAAAAGAACTTGCAAGAATCAGTATCGGAGATACTGGAAAGACAAAGGAACAACTTTTGGAAAGAGTTCAAGATCTCGGTCTACCTATAAAAGCGGATGATATCCAGATTATACAGTTGGAAAAAACGGTCAGGGTGAAAACGTCCTGGTCAGAAACAGTTGATCTCCTGGGCTTATACCAGAAAAAATTTGATTTTACTGTGGATGTAGAGGGGTAATTTGTTTACCGGTTTAATACTTGAGATGGGTGGAATATTATCAGTTAAAAGGCGTAGCGGAGTAGCAATATTATCGCTCAAATCAAACGAAATATCATCTGCGGCAAAAAAGGGAGATAGCATATCTGTAAATGGCGTATGTCTTACCGTTGTGGATAAAAAAGGTGACACACTGTCCTTTGACCTTTCTGATGAAACCCTGCGGAGTACGAACCTGGGCAGCCTTAAAACAGGTGACCTGGTTAACCTTGAACCATCATTACGTCCTGACTCAAGGATAGGGGGCCATTTTGTCACAGGTCACGTTGACGTAACAGGCGAGGTTCGCTCAAAGGTAAATATCGGAGACATGATGAAAGTGGAGATTGAGGTGCCGGACAGTATAAGCAATTTTCTTGTTGAGAAAGGGTCAGTTGCTGTAGATGGAATAAGTCTTACAATTGTTGATATACTAAAAAACAGTTTTACAGTGGTGATTATCCCACATACGTCAAAGCTTACTACAATAGGATTTAAAGGTCCTGGGGACACTGTGAATATTGAGGCGGATATATTAGGGAAATATGTTGCAAAAATTTTAAAAAAGGACGGGAACAGAGATTTAAAGTTTATGAAAATTCTGACAGAAGAGGGGTATGTTTAATCCGGATATCCTTTATTTTTAAATTTGTATTTTTAGATTAAAGAAATGTTTTTAAAGGTATTCCGTAGCGAGTAAAAGAATGCTGTCAGATCGGGGAACAGATAGAATGGAAAAATATAAGTTCAACATGATTGATGAAGCTGTAGATGATATAGCAAATGGTAAAATGGTAATACTTGTTGACGATGAGGATAGAGAGAACGAGGGCGACCTGTGCATGGCTGCGGAAAAGGTGACACCTGAGGCTATAAATTTCATGGCAAAGCACGGTAGAGGGCTTATATGTCTTTCTCTTGTCCCGGAACGTGTAGAGCATCTAAAGCTTCCCATGATGACTGATGACAATACCTCACCTTATGGTACGGCATTCACAGTATCGATTGAGGCTAAAAAAGGTGTAACAACAGGCATCTCAGCAGCAGACAGAGCAAAAACAATATTGACTGCTATTGACCCGAAAACAATGCCGGAAGACCTTGCAAGACCCGGCCATGTTTTTCCGTTAAAGGCAAGACTGGGCGGTGTGCTCCAGAGAGCCGGACAGACAGAAGGCTCTGTTGATCTGGTAAGGTTAGCAAGGCTGTATCCGGCAGGTGTTATCTGTGAAATAATGAGCGATGACGGCACAATGGCAAGGGTTCCTGAGCTTATGGAGTTTGCGAAGAAACATAATATTAAAATGGTCACTATAAAAGATCTTATCAAATACAGGATGAGAATAGAGTCATTTGTAAAGAGGCTTGCAACTGTGAAAATGCCGACCAAGTATGGCAGCGAGTTTACTGCTATTGCCTATACTAATGATATCGATAACAACATCCATGTTGCACTTGTGAAGGGCGAGATAAGGCCTGAGGATGAAATCCTGGTAAGGGTCCATTCTCAATGTCTCACAGGAGACGTTTTTGGTTCAGAAAGGTGTGACTGCGGAGAGCAGCTGCGCAGGGCAATGGAGATGATAAAGAAAGAAGGAAAGGGAGTTATCCTTTACATGAAGCAGGAAGGACGGGGAATCGGGCTGATAAATAAATTGAGGGCGTACGAACTTCAAGATAAGGGGCTTGATACGGTAGAGGCGAACATAAAGCTCGGTTTCAAGCCTGACCTTAGAGATTATGGCATAGGCGCACAAATACTTGTCGACCTTGGTGTTCGGAAGATGAGACTTATGACTAACAACCCGAAAAAAATCGTTGGACTTGAAGGATATGGTCTTAAGGTGGTGGAAAGGGTTTCTATAGAAACAAAGCCGCATGAAAAGAATATCATCTATCTTAAAACCAAAAAGAAAAAACTCGGGCATATGCTGGATAATGTATAACCCACAATTTTATTTGAAATTTTAGGTGTAAACGGGAGGTTTTTATGAAAATTATTGAGGGTGAACTTCAGGCTAAAGGCCTAAAATTCTGTATTATAAGCAGCAGGTTTAATGACTTTATTACGAGTAAACTTCTTGATGGTGCCAGGGATGCGCTTTTAAGACATGGCGCAAAGGAAGATGATATAGAAATTGTCAGGGTACCGGGCTCTTTTGAAATCCCGATGGTAGCCAGAAAGGTGGCATTAAAAGGGGTTTACAACGCAATAATATGCCTTGGAACGATTATACGGGGAGCAACACCTCATTTTGATTATATTGCTTCAGAGGTATCGAAGGGGATTGCATCCGTCTCTCTAGAGACAGGAGTGCCTATTGCATTTGGAGTCATAACGTCTGACACGATAGAGCAGGCGATTGAAAGATCTGGCACCAAGAGCGGTAACAAAGGGTGGGATGCAGCAATAACTGCTATCGAAATGGCACAACTCCTTAAAAAGATATGAGTATAGATAATAGAATATTGTGCACAGAATACGGAGGCCATGCAAAACAGGAATGTCCCTTATTCTGTCCTCTGTATTCTTCCTTCTGACGTTCTGCTTTCATGAAACGGCGTAAGGCTCGAGAGTATGCGCTGCAGATACTTTTCCAGGCAGATTTCACGGAGAAAAAAATTAACAGTAGAGATTTAGAAGAGTTCTGGTTGGACAAAAAATATGCTAAAAATACCAGAGAGTTTGCAGAGGAAATTATCCATGGTACATTGAGCAGACTTGACGAAATAGACAAGATGATCGAAAAGTTTACAGAAAACTGGATATTAAAGAGGATGGCTGCTGTTGATAGAAACATACTCAGGTTTGCAACTTATGAGATACTTTATAGAAAAGATATCCCATCTGCTGTTACAATAAATGAGGCAATAGAGATAGCGAAGAAATACTCGTCAAAAGAATCTGCTCCTTTTATAAATGGCATTCTTGACCGGCTGGCAAAAGAAGCGGATAAAGCCTGATGCACTATGCTGTAATCTCTGATGTCCATTCAAATTCTGATGCCTTTAAAGTTGTTCTTAAAGACATAGGTAAGAAAAAAATTGAGGATATCGTGTTTCTCGGAGATGCTGTAGGGTATGGTCCTGAACCTAATAAATGCATAGATTTACTGGAAGAGAAGTGTAAGGTTCTGCTGGCAGGTAATCATGACTGGGGTGCGCTTGGATTAACAGATATATCTTATTTTAATGAATATGCTAAATATGCTATTGAATGGACAAAAGAAGTGCTTACAGAGAGAAACAGTAAAACACTCAAGTCTTTTCTTATTAAGAAAGAGATTAAGGATGATGATATGCTTCTCGTGCATTCAACTCCAAAAGATCCGGAGGAGTGGCATTATCTGCAGACACTTTGGGACGCAGAGATAAACTTCCATTATTTCGATAACAAGTTCTGTTTCCTCGGGCATTCCCATCAGCCATTAATTATTGAGAGATTCCCATCGGGAGAACTTGTTGCGTATAGGGAAACAGTACAGATAAAAGAAGATTGTAGGTATATAATAAATGCAGGAAGTGTCGGGCAGCCCCGTGACGGAGACCCGAGGGCATGCTACGCAATTATTGATGATCAGAAAATAGAAATAGTAAGAATTCCATTTGATGTTAAAAAGGTGCAGATTAAGATGAGAAAAGAACTTTTGCCGTACCCGTTGATAGAAAGGCTGTCGAAAGGAAGGTAATTGATGAGACAAAAGACAGGATACAGAATGCAAGTCTCTCCACATGTCCTTCAAACTCGAGACAGGAGGCAAAGAACCATGGGAAAGGTCTTTGATTTTTTCCTTTTGCTGCACGCTCTCGGTTTTATGCTCTGTGTACTATACTCTCCTGCTGCTTATGCTGATGATAATCCACTTAACAGGATGCGGGATGAAACTCTTTCTTATTTCGAACCTCTTACCGGAAAAATAACAAAGGCAAAAAACAAAAAAGTTGTACTTGACCTCGGGACAAAAGATGCTGTGAAAGTCGGCATGAGGTTTAATATTCTGAGAGAAGAGTCGCATTTCAAACACCCTGTTACAAAAGAGCCTTTAGGAAAATTAGAGTCACAAATAGGGAGGCTCGAGATAAAGGAAGTTAGTCCGGATTCATCTGTAGGCTATTTAATTGAAGGTGATGCTAAAAAAGACGACAAGGTCAGAATATCAGGAATAAAGCTGAATATGCTTTTCTGTCAGTCAAAGGGTATTGACTGGTATTTATCAGACTCATATTACAGGAGCCTTAAAGAGACGGGGAGATTTAATATGATAGATACAGCTATTGAAACGGATGACCCGGCGAAGATTCTTGAGGAGGCGAAGAGACTCAAAGCGGAAGTTGCACTTTCTCTTACAGCTAAGACTGAAGATACAAATACAATTCTCAAGCAAAGTCTGTTCTGGGTGTCTGACGGAATTAAGTTTTTTGAAGGAGATACAAAGGTTGACATTGCCTATGCAAAAGAAATGAGGTTTGGTGAAGAATTCTTTGCGCTGCACCAGGGAGATGCTCTGTTAAAGTTTGATTTGCCATTCGATATGAGGTTTATGTCGATAGGAGATGTTAACGGAGACGGCGAACACGAGATTATACTAAGCACAGGAGAAGATGTCGGGGTCTACATGCTGAATGTTGACTTGAACCCTGCACTGGGCGGGGTTAGAATAAAAGGCTCCGGTATGGATGAGCACCTTTGGCTTGACTCAATTGACCTTAACAGGAACGGAAGAGACGAGATAATTATCACATCAATGAGAGGAGATGAGGTCACATCTTACATTTATGAGTTGAGCAATACCGGATTTGTCCTGCTTAATAAAGATAATGTTTTCATGCGGAAGATTGAAAACAGGCTTATAGCACAGGAATATTCACGTGCTGAAGGGTTCGACGGCAAGGTTTTTGAGATATTATGGGAAGGAGAATATAAAAGAGGCAGTGAAATCAAATTGCCAAAAGGTGTTAATATATACGATTTTATATATATTGATGACCCGCAAAAAGGCAAACTGGTCCTTGCGTATGATGAAAACGGATTTCTTGATGTATATGACGATAATAATATAAAGATGTGGAGCAGCAAAACCAATACAGGAGATTTTCTAACGACATTCAAAAAGTCTGCACCCTCAGTTATGGTCGACAGGGGTGAATGGACAGTTAAAGACAGACTTATCCCAAGGAAGAAAGAAGTGCTTTTTGTTAAGAGAGTTCCTTTACTCGGTTATCTTAAGGGGATTGGTTATAAAAGCTCTCAGATTAAGAGCTTATGGTGGAACGGGCTTTCTATGGATGAATCAGTTCTTATAGATGACATAAGCGGTTCAATCCTTGACTATGTGGTTACCGGTGATAAGGTTATTATTCTTGTAAGCCCTCTCTGGGGAATTAAACCAGGGAATATACTGAAGGGGGAAAGTCCTCTGAGAACAATGCTTTATATCTATTCAAATAAAGGGAACTAAGAGGATTAAGAGTTGCTGTTAACAGGACGCATACCAAAACATGCGGGCATTATAATGGATGGAAACGGAAGGTGGGCAGAGTCACGCGGCCTGCCGAGGGTTGAAGGACACAGGCGCGGAGTCGAGAGAACAAAAGAGGTAGTTGAGGTTGCGGCTGAACTCGGACTGAAGGTATTGACACTGTATGCTTTTTCGACAGAGAACTGGCTGAGACCTAATTCAGAGGTAACGACCTTGATGAAGCTTCTCGAACTGTATTTAAAAAGAGAACTTGGTAACCTGGTTAAAAACAATGTTGTCTTTAAAACAATCGGTGATATATGGAGGCTGCCCGAAGATATACAGAAGGTCATAAGGGAGACCGAGGAGAAAACTTCTCTCAACAAAGGCATGATTCTTGTTGCCGCATGGAGTTACAGCGGCCGAAACGAGATTCTCAGAGCTGTAAAGAAAGTGCTCTGTGCGGGGATCAAACCCGAAGACCTTACAGAAGAGATATTCAGTTCGTATCTTGATACCGCCGCTCTTCCATCTCCGGATTTAATTATCAGAACCGGCGGGGAGATGCGCATAAGTAATTTCCTGATCTGGCAGGGGGCATATTCGGAACTATACTTTACAGATACGCTCTGGCCGGATTTCACAAAGGATGAATTTCTTTTTGCAATACAGGATTATCAGAGGAGGGAGCGGAGATTCGGTGCAATCTCGCTGAAGGCAGATGCACCTTAAAAGGTTGATTGTTGCAGCGGTTTTTCTGCCTGCTATATACCTATATATAATGTATCTCCCCCCGAAATATTTTTTTTTACTGCTAATCTTCGTATCTCTTTTAGCCATGTCAGAGTTTTATTCCATGTACCACGTAACAGGGATATTAAGGTATACATGTCTTTTCTTAGGTACTTGCATACTGGGCGTATCTTTTATTTCAAGAGATCTTCTGCCTGATGTCATAATCTTCTCCGTACTGGCAATAATGGGTATAAGGCTTTTGATCAAGAAAAGTCCTGCTTCAGCGCTTGCTGATATATCTCCGCCTGTCCTCGGACTGCTCTATATCCCGGTGTTTTTCACATTCCAGACACAGATAAGGGAGCTGGGGGCTGAGTGGATAATCTTTCTTTATGCATCTGTATGGGCAGCAGACTCAGCAGCATACTATCTCGGTAAAGGTATCGGAAAAAGGAGGCTCTGCAAAGAAGTAAGCCCGAACAAAACTGTGGCTGGCGCAGCAGGGTCTCTTATAGGAGGCGTATCAGGTGCAGTAATTCTGAAAGCTGCTGTTGTACCGCTCCTGACTGTATATTCTGCGCTATTGATTGGTATAATTATAGGGATTGTTTCTATCATAGGGGACCTTGTTGAATCCATGTTAAAACGTGATGCAGGGGTTAAAGATTCAAGCGCCATAATACCCGGACACGGAGGGATTTTAGATAAAATTGACGGGATTTTGTATACAGGACCTGTGCTTTACTGGATGTTAACAGCCCTCAGGATAGTAAAATAGTTTTTTTGCACAAAAATTTAAACTATATATTCCAGGCATGGAATGGTAGATGGAGGTATAAAATTCTAATTTCTTAATCCTGAACGGTGTAAAATGGCCATACTTCAAGACAGTTTAGAACATCTGAATTCAGGATGTGTTTATAATTTCGAATTTTATATATGAAACGCATAACAATTCTCGGCTCTACAGGGTCTATCGGAAGAAATGCCCTTGATATTATCTCGCAATACAGGAACCTCTTCAAGGTTGTTGTTTTAACAGCAGGGAATAACGTTGACCTGCTTGAGAAACAGATAAAATCTTTTTCGCCCGAGGTTGTGGCTGTTGCCGATGAGAAGGCTGCAGGAGAATTACGCAAGAAAATAGGAAGGCGACGGAATCCATCTTTAGATATATTATCGGGGAAGAACGGAGTTGCAGAGGCTGCTGCCTACGAAGGCTCTGACTTTGTCCTCTCTGCAATTGTCGGTGCCGCAGGTCTGGTCCCGACATTGTCAGCTATACGGGCTGGAAGAACAGTTGGCCTTGCAAACAAGGAATCGCTTGTTATGGCAGGAAGGATTATGACCGGTGAATCAAAAAAAAACAAGGTAAAAATTCTTCCTGTGGACAGCGAGCATAGTGCGATATTCCAGTGTATTGAGGGGCACGGGATATCCGATGTAAAAAAGATCATACTAACGGCCTCAGGCGGGCCTTTCGCTGACAGGGATATCAAAGAACTTAATGATATTACGCCGGGGGAAGCACTTAATCACCCGAGATGGAAGATGGGTAAAAAGATAACAATAGATTCTGCAACGCTTATGAACAAGGGGTTTGAGGTGATAGAGGCACACCATTTATTCGGGCTTCCTTCAAAAAGAATAGATGTCTTGATCCACCCGCAGAGTATTGTGCATTCCATAGTCGAGTTCAATGACAGAAGCTGTATTGCGCAACTTTCAGTCCCTGACATGAAAGGGCCCATAGCATATGCCCTTACATACCCGAGAAGACTTAAGAACGTAGTTGACGGCCTTGTACTGCAGGATGTAGAATCCCTTACTTTTAAAAAACCAAATAACAAGTGTTTCCCCTGCCTCTCTTACGCATACACGGCATTAGAGGCTGGAGGCACGATGCCTTCTGTACTTAATGCAGCAAATGAGGTTGCAGTAAATGCATTTCTGAAAGGAAGCATCAGGTTTACCAGGATACCTTATATAATCAGGAAAACAATGGAACATCACACTGTAATGCCTGATATGGAACTTGATGTTGTGTTGGAGGCTGACAGATGGGCAAGGGAAATAGCGGGGAAAGTGGTTGGTTCACTTAATAAAAAATAGAACAATTAATGCAGACATTCAATGTGGTTGCATTAATAATTTAATCTCAGGGATGATTTAGATGACATTTTTATTATCTGCATTAATTCTGATCGGCATAATCATATTTGTGCACGAGCTTGGACATTTCCTCCTGGCAAAGCTGACAGGCGTCAGGGTCCTGAAATTCTCACTCGGTTTTGGGCCGAAGCTTATTGGCAAGAAATATGGTGATACCGAATATCTTATCTCATCCCTGCCGCTCGGCGGGTATGTAAAAATGCTGGGTGAGACACCGGGTGAAGAACTTAAAGAAGAGGACAAGCTGGTTGCATATAATTACCAGCCTGTATGGAAGAGGTTCTTAATAGTATTTTCCGGTCCTCTTTTCAATCTTGTATTTGCTTTTCTCATATTTATCTTTATATTTCTTTCAGGCATACCTGCCCTTTACCCTGACGTCGGAAACGTAACAGAAAGTTCGCCTGCTGCAAAAGCCGGCCTTATTACAGGTGACAAAATACTGGAGATTAACGGACGTGCGGTTGACAGCTGGGATGAGATCATCAATTTTATGGATGAAAATCAGGGTCAGAATCTTCTCATAAAAGTAAGGAGAGGTGGAAATATCATCGAGCTTTCCGTAACACCTGTAAGAAAATCCGGGAAAAGCATCTTTGGTGAAGATAAGGAGCTTTGGGACATAGGTATTTCACCCCTTATTTACCCTGTTGTTGGTGAGGTAGTAAAAGGCGGGCAGGCAGAGAAAGCAGGAGTTGAGAAGGGCGACATAATTGCAAATATTGACGGTAATGCTATTAAAACATGGGAGGATATGACTGCAATAATACATGGTAACCCCGGGAAGCCGCTTAAATTTAAGATAAAGAGGGACAATCATGTGATGGAGATGACAATAGCTCCTGTTAAGACCCCTGTAGGTGACGGAAAAGAAATCGGCCTCATAGGGATAAGGCCTTCAGGGAACGATTTTATAAAGAAGTACAGTATTTCCGAGGCCGTGCCTCTTGGGGCTAAGAAAACATGGGAAATGTCAGTGCTGACCGTGGTATCCATTGTAAAGCTTATCCAGCGGGTGATACCTGCAGATACCATAGGAGGTCCCATACTTATTGTGCAGATGGCAGGTGAACAGGCGTCCAGAGGGCTTTTAGATTTTATTTTGTTTATGGCTATCATAAACATCAACCTCGGGATAATAAATTTACTTCCCATCCCCATACTTGATGGAGGACATATCCTGTTTCTTGGAATCGAGGCGATAAGCAAAAAACCAATAAATGAAAAAGTCATAGCAATAGCACAGAGAGTCGGGCTTGCTATCATCCTTACTATTATGGTCTTTGCATTATATAACGATATAATAAGGTTGGTTACGGGAAAACAGTTGTTCTGATGAAACCGGCAGCATTTAAAACCCAGGTCTCTTCAGGCGGGGTAATATTCAGGAAACAAGGCAATAACATGGAAATTGCCTTGGTGGCAGTAAAGGGAGGCACTGTCTGGTGTCTTCCGAAAGGCCTTATTGATAAGGGAGAAGTTCCTGAAAAAACCGCCATAAGAGAGGTGGCAGAAGAGACAGGTCTTAAAGGCAGGATTGTCGAAAAGCTGGGAGACATAACATACTGGTATTATGTGAAAGAGGAAAATGCAAGGTGCAAGAAGACCGTACATTTTTTCCTTATGGAGTATGAAGGCGGGGATATTTCGAACCACGACCATGAGGTAGATGATGCATCCTGGTTTACGGTTGATGAGGCAATGGAGAAGGCCAGCTATAAGGGAGAAAGGGATGTAATAGGGAAAGCAAGGGAAAAATTAATAAATGAAAAAGATATTAAGCTGGCATGAACTAAAGGCAGTTGTTGATGACCTGAAGGCCGATGGCAGGAGAATTGTTTTCACCAACGGTTGTTTCGACATTATCCATATGGGGCATATAAGGTATCTTAAAGAGGCAAAGTTACTGGGAGATGTGCTTGTTGTAGGTTTAAACTCAGACAGGTCTGTTTCTGTTATAAAACCAAAAAGGCCAATCAATGTTCAGGAACACAGGGCAGAAGTTTTGTCTTCGCTCGAGATGGTGGATTATATAACGCTTTTTGATGAAGAGACTCCTTATGAATTAATCAATTTATTAAAACCCGATATCCTTGTTAAAGGCGGTGACTGGAAGAAAGAGGATATTGTTGGTTCTGACATTGCAAAAGAGACTCATGTGCTTCCGTACATAAAGGGAATATCAACCTCGGAGATAATAGAGAAGATAAAAAGTCTTTAATGTTGTAATCCGCACACCCCAACGTTTCTCAGTCAACCCAAATAATGCATTTAGATTTTAAAGCTGGCAGGCACATATGCCTACCGCGAATTGCATTATTTAGGTTAACGGGTCGACGGGGCTTTTGCCTTACCCCTCTCTGAAATTTACGAATAAAGCAAACTGAAGATAATAATAAAATACATTATATGTATGTTATTAAAAAGGAAAAATCTATCTACAACATATTTGTGCTTTAAAAGTTAAAAGATATGTTGTAATATCTAATTATGATTTGACCGGGTTGAAGATATAACGGAATAGCTGTATCGTTTGGAATTGTAAAAAGAGGATTGTATAATGAGGATTGTATAATGAGGATTGTATAATGAGGGTCTGTGATGTATAAAGCAGAGTTTTAAAACAGGATGAAGAAGGCCATATTCTTTGATCTTTACGGGACATTGATTGATATAAGGACCAATGAGCATGACCCCGGTGTTTATTCCTTCCTTTCCAGATATCTATCTTATCATTCGGTTTATATAACGCCTGAGGAACTAAAAGGTTCATATTTTGGAGGAATTGAAAAATATTTTGATCAGAGCGGGGAAGAATACCCCGAGGTTAATGTGCTTGAGGTTTTCAATGAAATTTTACACGGACATGGCATTAGAAGTTATGATCTATCTGTTATTACTGATACGACACTGCTTTTCCGTTTATTGACCATGAGGAACTTTGATCTTTTTCCGTACCTGAACGAGACCCTGACCCGCCTGAGCAGAGACTATAGTATGGCAATAATTGCTGATGCCCAGTGGGTTTTTGCCGAGCCGGAGATAGAGATGCTAGGCCTGGGACGGTTCTTCAAGCTTAAAATTCTATCGTCTCAGTACAGTTATAAAAAACCTGATTTAAGGCTCTATGAGTTGGGTATGGAAAAACTCGAAGTAAAACCGGAAGAGTCCGTATATATCGGCAGCATCGCAAGAAGAGACCTTGTGGGTGCAAAAAAAGCCGGGATGAAATGTGTCCTTTTCAGGTCAGAATGTCCTGAACACGAAAATCTGATAGCTGATGGGTGTTTTTTTGACTACACTGTGTTAGAGAACATCCTCAATGCGATATTCTAAATTCAGCCTTTCTGTTTTTCCCCTTGCTCCATGCGATTTATTCTTTGCCCTTTGCGCTGTGCACTTTGCGATTTTGCGCCATGCGGATTTGTGTTAAACCTCGAATACGTTTTTATTTTTGTGCCAAGTGCTGACTTCTTACTGTTTACTGTTTTTTTGTGCCTACTGCTTACTGCTTAGTGTCTACTATCCTTTCCTCAACCTTAACCTGTCCTTAGTGCTTACTGCTTACTATTTCCGCCTTGCGCTTAATCAGATAAAAGAAATCCCGGGATTTTAAAGCAGAATATAGTAAAATATGTAGTATAACGGCTTATTTAAGCATGCCATAAATGGAGTGATAAATTGATAAAAAACATCAAGATTGTAGAACACATGGAGAAGGATTTTATCTCAAAACAGAAACTTTCCTATAAAAAATCCATGCAAATATTTGAGGCTATGTGGAATGAAGGAATAGGACTTAATATCCTGCCTCCCAAAGAACCGTTAAAAGGCATAGAAGTTGATATAAAGATTGCCAAAGTGCTGAATTCATGTTTGAGAAAATCCTCTCCAGGATAGGTTTAAGTCTCACCAGACACAGCCTTCCTTATATGATTATCGGGGGACAGGCTGTGTTGCTTTACGGAGAACCCCGCCTTACAAGAGATATAGACATTACCCTCGGGGTTGGTGTTGACTATATTGACAAACTTCTTATCGTTGTTCGGGAACTTTCCCTTAAACCCATCCCTGTAGACATAGAATCCTTTGTCAGGCAAACCATGGTGTTGCCTGCTTTTGATGAAACTACCGGAATAAGAGTAGATTTTATCTTCTCTTTCACGCCTTATGAAACAGAGGCAATAAAGAGGGCACGAAGGATAAAAATACTTGAACAAGAGGTCTGTTTCGCCTCTCCTGAAGATGTGATCATCCATAAAATCTTCGCCGGAAGACCCCGGGACATAGAGGACGTGAGAACGATAATTCTCAAAAACCCTGAGATCGATATTCAGTATATAAAACGCTGGCTGAAAGAATTCGATGCATCCTCTGACAAAAAAGATTTCCTAAAGACCTTTGAGGAGATATTAAAAAGTTAACCGAACTCCTTATGCTTAGCGCCTAGTGCTTGCTGTTAGTTCTTTGTGCCTACTGCATACTGCTTACTTCCTGCTATTTTTTCTCAGCCTTAACCTCAACCTGTCTTTTGAATTTGAAATTTGGATTTTGGAATTTGAACCTTGGAATTTTGCATCGTTGCTTTCAAGCTATAAGCTTTTCAATATGGGCTATCAGCTGTGAACTATATCATTTTAGTCTTGACAAAGCAGGTTTTTTCAGCTACCATTCATTATGGTAATTATACCATGTTTTATGGTAGGCTTATTATGCTTGAAGGTTTATTCGGAAACATAATAATTGAAAAAATCTTCTTCATGCTCTACGTCTACGGGGAAGGATACCCTCTTGGACTGGCAAAGACCTTTGGAGAACCCGTGAACAGAATCCAGCAGCAACTGAGAAGACTCGAAAATGCTGGCATAGTTGTGAGCCGTCTTGTCGGCAGGGTGAGAATCTATAATTTCAATCCGAGATATCCGCTGCTTAGTCAGTTAAAAGCACTGGTGGCAAAAGCATACGAATTTCTTCCTGAAAAGGAAAAGGAGACTTATTACAGGAAGCGGACGAGGCCAAGGAGAGCCGGCAAGCCCCTGTGAGGACAGACTGGAAAAAGATAGGGATAAAGCAACTGGCAGCCCTCATATCTGAAAAACTTCGGGAACGAGGAATTGATGCGATACTTGTGGGCGGTGCCTGCGTTTCAATATATACAAAAAACAGATATCTATCTTTCGACCTCGACTTTGTAACCCATGCTACTTTAAAAAAGGTCGCTACTGCTCTGGCAGATATTGGTTTTAAGCGCGAAAGTTCACGCCATTTTATCCGTTCCGGCTGTCCTTTTTTTATAGAATTCGTTGCACCACCAGCTGCTATAGGCAATGAACCCGTCAGGGACAAAGTCAGGCTGAAGACAAAGATGGGCACTGTTGTTATGCTAACTCCCACGGACAGTGTCAAAGACAGACTTGCAGCTTATTATCACTGGAATGACCCACAGGCTCTGGAGCAGGCGCTCATGGTAGCAAAAGCACAGAAAATAAACCTGCGGGATGTGAAACGCTGGTCAGAGAAAGAAGGTCACACAGAAAAATATAGGGAATTTCTGAACCGACTGCGTGCTAAAAGCTAAGTCTGCCCTATTAGTTCTTAACATCAACCTTGAATCTTTAGTGTTAAGTGTTATTGCGCTTTGCGCCTTAGGCTTTACGTTTTTTGTGCCTACTGCTTACTGTCTACTGCCTACTATCTATTCCTTAACCTCAACCTATCTTCAATGCTTGTCAGCTTTCTGATTCTTGTGCTATATTACCCCATCCTCCATAAAGGAGGGAGAGAATTTTGAAAAAGATTTCAGGGGGAAAAACTTTTAAGCCTGTTCTTACAAAAGGAATGGGCTTTTTTATTTTGTGATCCAGGCAAGGAGAGTAATTGATAGGGATGATGAAAGCCAAAAGAGATAAAATAGAACCGTCCCTTTTAACGTCTGAGAGAAAAAATATTTCTTATTATTGATTTTAAGTATACAGTTGTAGTATATTGTAAGCATAATGGAAATAGTTTTTGATTCCTCAACACTTATATT
>Ga0154657_1142_pt5 | contig 21843 bp, 15 predicted proteins | sample Rifle2008BG13ft_FD_116086 | JGI IMG/M metagenome (GOLD analysis project Ga0154657, IMG submission 116086) | Nitrospirae bacterium RBG_13_39_12 | reverse complement strand
TCTTCTTCGCCACTTTCTTCTTTACTACTTTCTTTGCTACCTTCTTCTTTACTACCTTCTTCTTCGCTGCTTTCTTCTTTACCATTTCTACCTCCTCCCCTTTTTAGGTTATTTGATGGATATCACTCCTTTATTATCTGTTATTAATAATCTACTTTATTGAACTTTTTTTCAATCCTTTTTTTATCTTTAATTTTTTCATGTTATCCAATTTATTCAATATCATCGCATCCTGTGTTCCCAGCATCGATCTTCTTATATGTTTAAAGAGATCTACCAACTATTCCTCTGAAAGGGTTACTAATTTTTTCCTTTTATCCAGGCATGACAAAAATGCTTCTATTTTCTTAGTATTTTTTTCGAATTTTGAAAGACATATTCTAAAATCAGACTTGCTGATAATAAATGTCCCTCGTAAATAAGCTGTAATTGCCAGGTACAAACTATCGGAATTCTTATAGCAATAGCTGCCTTTGGTTAGATAAAGTTTTATAAAACTTTTTAAATCTTCTTTTATCTTTTTCTTGTCCATTTTCTTAGACCCTGCTTAAGCGTCTCTGCTGTTTTTGCTCAGAAAACATTTTTTTAATAGTTACAGTTTTGGATCAGCTATCCTCTACCACAACTATATTGTAACGGTTTAATCCGGTTCTATCAAGCATTTACTTTGAAAGAAAGTCTCATCTGTTATAGGCAACTTAGTAATAGTTTCTTCCCTCTGCGAATTGACAGCTTCTCCATATTTATGTTTTAATATATAACCTTTAAGAATGGCCCTGTGAGGCTGGAAAGGTAAAGGAGGCAGCGTAAGCTGCAATGATACAAATAAGGACAAGCCTTCCGCTTAAAAAGAGGAAGGTTTTTTTATGCCTGCTCAACAATGATTCGGATATTCCAAAGTCTTTAATATTTAAACATATAAATAACGGAGTTGAAAAATGCCTAAAGAACTCTTGAATAAGAATGATATAGACAGGGCTTTAACAAGGATTGCTCATGAAATAATAGAAAGAAACAAAGGGACCGAGAAACTTTTTCTTGTTGGCATCCAGAGAGGAGGTGTACACCTTGCAAAAAGACTTGCTTCAAAGATAAATCTGATTGAAAAAAAGGATATTCCTGTCGGTTCTCTGGATATAGCATTTTACAGGGATGATCTGAATATAAGAAAAGAGCAGCCTATTGTCAGAAGAACCGAAATCTCCTTTGAAATAACTGACCTGAAAATCATTCTCGTTGACGACGTCCTGTTTACAGGGAGGTCGATAAGGGCAGCCATGGATGCTCTGACAGATATGGGAAGACCTGCGTGTATCCAACTTGTAGTCTTAATTGACAGGGGACACCGGGAGCTCCCGATAAAGGCAGATTATGTGGGAAAAAATATTCCCACTGCAATAAGCGAAAAAATTGAGGTTAACCTTGTTGAAGAAGGGTTAGAAGACAGAGTAATACTCGAAAAACCTGGGAACGATGGAGTAAAAAAATGCTGAATAGAAAAGATCTTCTTGGCATAAAGGAACTCGAAGTAGAAGAGATAAACCTTATTCTCGATACTGCTGCAGGTTTTAAAGACGTCCTTGGCAGGGATATAAAAAAGGTTCCTACCCTGCGTGGCAAAACCGCGATTAACCTTTTCTTCGAACCATCAACAAGGACACGGACTTCTTTCGAACTTGCAGCAAAAAGACTTAGTACAGATGTTATAAATTTTTCCGTGCCTACAAGCAGCGTTGTCAAAGGAGAGAGTCTTATTGATACCGCCCTAACAGTACAGGCCCTCGGTGCCGATTTTATAATAATAAGGCATTCATCATCCGGTGTACCACATTTACTTGCAAAAAACCTCAGGGCTTCAGTTATAAATGCAGGGGACGGTACAAATGAACATCCAACGCAGGCACTCCTTGATGCTTTTACAATAAGGGAGAAAAAAGGGGAAATAGAAGGGCTTAAGATAGCAATTATTGGAGATATAGCACATAGCAGGGTTGCGAAATCAAATATTTATTGCCTGAAAAAGCTAAATGCAAAAGTAAGGTTAATCGGCCCTCCAACTTTAATACCGAAAGAGACAAAGGAGATAGGTATAGAAGTCTTCCACAATATTGAACATGGTCTGAAAGATGTAGATGTTTTGATGATGCTAAGGATACAGATGGAAAGACAGGGTAAAGGTTTCTTTCCGTCTGTTGAGGAGTATTCCAAAAACTGGGGACTTACGTCAGAAAGACTTTCACTCGCAAAGACTGATGCTGTGGTTATGCATCCCGGACCAATGAACCGTGGGGTTGAAATTACATCAGAAATCGCAGATGGGCCGAATTCTTTAATTCTTGACCAGGTCACTAATGGCCTTGCAGTCAGGATGGCAGTAATGTACCTGCTGGGAGGGGTTAAAAGATGATCAACTTATTGATAAAAAACGGGCGTATTATTGATCCTTCACAAGGGATTGACGGGATTGGTGACATTTTAATTGAAGCTGGAAAGATTAAAAAAGTCAGAATCCAGAAATCAAAATTCAGAAAAGAAACAAAAAACACTGATCTAAAAATCCTGAGCGAAGAACTTAAAACTATTGATGCCAAGGGCCTTATAGTAATGCCTGGACTTATCGATATGCATGTGCACTTAAGGGAACCCGGTTTTGAATATAAGGAAACCATAAAAACAGGGACAATAGCGGCAGTTAAGGGCGGCTTTACAACTGTCTGCTGCATGCCAAATACATACCCTGTCAATGACAATGCAAGTGTCACAGAATTCATAATAAGAAAGGCTGCACAGGAAGGTTGTTGTATTGTCCTACCCATTGGTGCCATAACCAAGGAACAGAAGGGCGAAGAACTTGCAGCAATAGGCACAATGAAAAACGAGGGGTGCATCGCATTCTCTGATGATGGACATCCTGTATTAAACAGCCTGATTATGAGAAGGGCACTTGAGTATTCAAAGACATTTGATGTACCGATAATCTCGCACTGTGAGGATTTAACGCTTTCTGAAAACGGAGTAATTAACGAAGGATTAATTTCTCTAACACTCGGTTTAAATGGAATACCTTCTGAGGCAGAGCAGATAATGGTTTTCAGGGACATTTCATTGGCAGAGCTTACAGGCGGTAATTTACATATTGCTCATGTATCAACAGAAGGCTCGGTAGAAATAATCCGGGATGCAAAGAAAAGAGGGATAAATGTAACAGCAGAGACATGCCCTCATTATTTCAGTATTACTGAAGAAGCTGTTAGAGGTTACGATACAAATGCAAAAGTAAATCCCCCTTTGCGTACAAAAAGAGACATAGAAGCCATAAAGAATGGCTTAAAAGACGGAACGATTGATGTGATTGCTACAGATCATGCCCCGCACCACAGGGATGAAAAGCTGAAAGAGTTTGATATGGCCCCTTTTGGCATATCAGGACTTGAAACAGCATTAGGTTTAAGCCTCAGACTTGTGAAAGAAGGCATCCTAACACTCAGCCAGCTGGTTGAAAAATTAACGCTGAATCCAGCCAGGATTTTGCAGACAGACAAAGGCTCTCTGAAAGTAGGCAACGATGCACACATTGTTATAGTGGATGGAAATAAAGAATTTAAGGTAGAGGCTGAAAAGTTTGTCTCGAAAGGCAAAAACACACCTTTTGAAGGATGGGTTCTAAAAGGAATGCCTGTCATAACAATATCTAAGGGAAGAGTCTATGAGTGGTAAAGCACTATTAGTACTTTCTGATGGGATTTATTTTGAAGGCAAAAGTTTTGGTCACAAAGGCGAGGCAATAGGCGAAGTCGTATTCAACACTTCCATGACAGGCTACCAGGAGATACTCACCGATCCTTCCTACAAAGGCCAGATTGTTACAATGACATATCCCCAGATAGGCAATTACGGGGTAAACGAAGAAGATATAGAATCTTTAAATGGCCCTAAGGTAGAAGGCTTTGTCGTCAAGGAATATCTTGATTTTCCATGTAACTGGAGAGCTTCTCTGTCTCTTGGTCAATATCTCAAGAACTACAAAATAGTTTGCATAGAAGGTATTGATACAAGGGCATTAACAAGTCATTTAAGAGATCAAGGTGCTCAGATGGGTATAATCTCCACTATAGATCTGGACCCGTCAAGTCTACTCAAAAAGGTCAGAGAACATCCCGGGATATCAGCATTTGACCTTGTAAAGGACGTTACAACCAAAAAGGTTTATTCATGGAACAAAGGTACCTGGAAATGGCAGCCTCCTCAAACAGAAGTCAGAAGTCAGAAGTCAGAAAGTCAGAAAAATCCCCCCTTACCTTCTTTTACCAAAGGGGGGCAGTGGGGGGTTACTAATTCTGAACTAAAAAGGGTTGTTGTCTATGATTTTGGTGTTAAGTTCAATATTTTAAGAAACCTTGCAAAATCAGGTTTTGAAATCACTGTTATACCTGCTCAAACACCTGCCGAAGTAGCGCTTGAGATGAATCCTGATGGAATAGTCTTAAGCAACGGGCCTGGAGATCCTCAGACAGTAACCTATGCTATTAAAAACGCAAAAAAGCTCATTGGTAAAAAGCCCATTTTCGGAATCTGTCTCGGTCATCAGATTCTTGGGCTTGCAATGGGCGGCAGGACATATAAGCTCAAATTTGGTCATCATGGCGGCAATCACCCTGTTATGGATCTATCCACGGGAAGGGTTGAGATAACATCCCAAAACCATAATTACTGCGTTGATATAAGAAGTCTTAACAGTCATGTACGGCTCACACACAAAAACCTATATGATGGAACTGAAGAAGGCATGAGCCATATGGAACTGCCTATTTTTTCTGTCCAGCACCATCCAGAAGCTGGTCCCGGACCAAATGATTCTGCATATCTTTTTAAGAGGTTCAGGAAATTAATAGAGACAGGATAACTTGCCAAAAAGAACCGACATAAAGAAGATTCTCCTTATAGGTTCCGGCCCTATAGTTATAGGCCAGGCATGTGAATTCGATTACTCCGGAACTCAGGCTTGTAAAGCATTAAGAGAAGAGGGTTATAAAGTTGTTCTTGTTAATTCCAATCCCGCAACAATTATGACAGATCCTGAGACTGCTGATGCAACATACATAGAACCTCTGACTGCGGAAATCCTCGAAATGATAATAAAAAGAGAAAGGCCTGATGCACTTATCCCAACAATGGGAGGACAGACTGCTTTAAACTTATCTGTCGAACTGGCTGAAAAGGGTATTCTTGACAAATATAAAGTTGAACTTATCGGTGCAAAGCTCGGTGCTATAAAAAAGGCAGAGGACAGGGAACTTTTCAAGGAAGCGATGAAAAATATAGGCCTTGAGGTGCCTGCGTCTGCATATGTCGGTTCACTGAAATACGGACTCAATGCAATAGAAGGTATCGGATTCCCAGCAATCCTCAGGCCTTCATTCACTCTTGGAGGAACTGGTGGAGGAATAGCTTATAACCTTGAGGAATATAAAGAACTACTTGTAAGAGGGCTAAAACACAGCCCCGTTAATCAGGTACTCGTTGAGGAATCAGTCCTCGGCTGGAAGGAATATGAGCTTGAAGTTATGCGCGACGGAAAAGACAATGTCGTTATCATCTGTTCTATAGAGAATTTCGACTCTATGGGAATACACACGGGTGATTCAATTACAGTTGCGCCCGCCCAAACCCTTTCTGATAAGGAATACCAAAGGATGCGAGATGCATCTATTGCAATCATACGCGAGATAGGTGTTGATACAGGCGGGTCTAACATTCAGTTCGCAATTAATCCAAAAACCGGCAGAATGGTTGTAATCGAAATGAATCCCAGGGTATCAAGGAGTTCAGCCCTTGCGTCAAAAGCAACTGGCTTCCCTATAGCAAAAATCGCAGCAAAACTTGCAGTTGGTCTTACACTCGATGAGATACCCAACGACATTACCAGGGAAACCCCAGCATCTTTTGAACCTACAATAGACTATGTTGTGACGAAGTTCCCAAGGTTTGCTTTTGAAAAATTCCCTGAAGCTGATCTAACACTAACTACACAAATGAAATCTGTTGGCGAAGCAATGTCAATAGGAAGAACATTCAAGGAGTCTCTTCAAAAAGCAATAAGGAGCCTGGAAACTGAAAGCTACGGCTTCGAAGACATCAATGCTGATTTAAACATGATCAAGGCAAAACTAAAGACCCCTAATTCTGAGAGAATTTGGTATATTGCACAGGCAATCAGAGAAGGGATGGATATTAATGATATACATGAGTTTACATGGATAGACCCCTGGTTCCTGCAAAATATAAAACAGATAATAGATATGGAAGAAAAAATAAAGGATTATGCCAAAGGTATAAAAAAGGAAGAGAGCCCGAGTTTAGCCCCGTATTTAATCCCGAGAGATCTATTAACAGATGCTAAAAGGTCTGGTTTTTCAGACAGAAGGATTGCTGAGTTGCTTAATGTACAGGAAACTGACATCAGGCATTTAAGACAACAATATAAAATGCATGCAGTTTATAAGATGGTAGATACTTGCGGTGCAGAATTTGCTGCATATACACCATATTTATACTCTACATATGAGGTGCCCTTTTTTAAGATCGCTGATTTAAATCCGAAATTTAATGGGTGTGAATCCAAACCTGGCAGTAAAAAAAAGATTATTATTCTCGGCTCCGGTCCTAACAGGATCGGACAGGGTATTGAGTTCGACTATTGCTGCGTACATGCGGTTTTTGCCCTCAAAGAACTGGGGTTTGAGACCATAATGATTAACTGCAATCCCGAAACAGTCAGCACAGACTATGATACAGCTGACAGGCTTTACTTTGAGCCCCTTACAATAGAAGACGTTTTAAATATTATTGATACCGAAAAACCTGAAGGTGTCATAGTACAGTTTGGAGGTCAAACACCCCTTAAACTTGCTGTACCACTTGAAAAAGAAGGTGTAAAAATCCTGGGGACATCTCCTGACTCAATAGACCGTGCAGAAGACAGAAAACGATTCAGGGAACTGCTCAATAAGCTCAATTTAAAGCAAGCCCAAAGCGATACTGCATTGTCTGTTGAAGCTGCAATACACGCAGCAGCCATGATAGGATACCCTGTGATGTTAAGGCCTTCCTATGTCCTAGGCGGCAGGGCTATGGAGATAGCATATGACGAAAAATCTCTAACGGAATATATGAAACGTGCTGTAAAGGCATCTCCTGAACATCCTGTGCTTGTAGATAAGTATCTCGAAGATGCGATAGAGGTTGATGTTGACTCTATATCTGATGGCAGAGACGTAATAATCGGGGGGGTGATGGAACATATCGAAGAGGCAGGCATCCACTCCGGAGACTCGGCATGCTCGCTTCCGCCACATTCCTTAGGAAAAGATACTATTAAAGAGATTAAAAAACAGACAAAGGCACTTGCTAAAGAACTGAATGTAGTTGGCCTGATGAATGTTCAGTTCGCTGTTAAGAACCATGACATTTATGTACTTGAAGTGAACCCGAGGGCATCGAGGACAGTACCCTTTGTAGGAAAAGCAACAGGCGTCCCGCTTGCAAAGATTGCGGCAAAAGTAATGGCTGGTAAGACACTGAAAAAACTAGGCATTACAAAAGAGAGGATTTTTAAACATGTCGCTGTCAAAGAAGCCGTCTTCCCATTCGACAGGTTTCATGGAGTCGATACCATACTTGGCCCCGAGATGAAATCTACTGGAGAGGTGATGGGAATAGATGTCGACTTTGGTCATGCATTTGGAAAATCCCAGATATCAAGTGGCAACAGAATCCCCTTATCCGGTAAGATTTTCATAAGTCTAAAAGATAAAGACAAGCCTCTTTCAGTCCCGATTGTAAAAAAGCTTTTCGAACTCGGACTTTCTGTATCTGCAACCAGAGGTACTGCGGCTCATCTCAAAAAACATGGGCTTGATGTAGAAGTCATTAACAAAGTTGCTGAAGGTAGGCCGCATATCGTAGACTTAATCAAAAACAAAGAAATCAATTTTGTAATTAATACAGTCAGTGGCGCCCAGGCCCAGAAAGATTCATTTTCAATACGACAGAGCGCCCTTCAGTACAAAGTGCCTTTTACAACAACAATATCAGGAGCTATTGCAGCGGTAAATGCTATCGAGATGTTTAAAAACAAGCAGGTTAATATTAAGTCTATACAGGAATACCATAAAACAAAGTAAAAGACCATGTTATTCTTTTTTTTTATTTTCAAGATTTCCTGTCTTCTGTTATCCAAAAATTTGAATGTAATTTGCTGAAAATATTTTTTATAATATAAAAGAGGACACATGCGGATCACAGAAAGCTCTCTACTAAAATACATCCCTTTTATTTTTCACTGATATGAAGGACAAAAACAAAAATATTGAACAAATACTATCTGAACACCTTGCTTATTTAAAACAGGAAGAAATCAAACAGAAACAGGATGAGGATATATTAAAAGAAAGAGAACTCTTTCTAAGCAACATCCTTGACAGCATTCAGAATGGAATCAGTATTCTCGATAAAGATTTGAATATTCTTTTTGTTAATCAAACCATGAAAAAATGGTATGCCCACCAATCACCTCTTATAGGAAAAAAATGCTACGAGGCATATCACGGTCGAATAAAGCCATGCGAGATCTGTCCAAGTATTCGCACCCTGAATAGCAAAAAACAAGACCTAGAGTTAGTACCATTGACCGGACCGACAGGTATCAACGGATGGCTTGAGCTCTACACCTTCCCGTTTATGGATTCTAAAACAGGTCAAATTTTAGGTGTTATTGAATCTGTCCATGATATTACTGACCGGATGAATGCAGAGCAAAATATTCTCCAGGCTAAGAAAGAATGGGAGCACACCTTCGATACAGTCAGGGATTTAATCTTTATCACTAACAGGGAAGGGGTGATAAGGCGGGTAAATCGCGCACTGGCTGATAAGTTAGGAGTTCAGCCCCAGGACCTTATTGGTAAATCCTGCTGGCAGATATTCAGATGTAAGAATAAAGGGACAGAAAACTGTTCCCTTACAAAAATTCAACAGGGCACATCTATAAGAGAACAAGAAGCAAAAATTCCTTTTCTCGGCATGTGGGTAATTGCCCATGTTTACGCTGCATATACACCTTCCAATGAGTTACAATACATTATTCATACATATAGAGATATCACAGAACACAAGATGCTTGAAGAACAGCTGCTCCAGTTCCAGAAGACAGAAGCAGTGGCCAGATTAGCAGGCGGTGTAGCACATGAATTCAATAACCTCTTAACCGGGATAATCGGAAACCTTAGTTTAGCTAAATCGGAACTCAAGAAAGAATCAGAAGAACACCGTTTTATTGAAAGTGCTTATACGGCTGCTGAAAAAGCTTCGGGCCTTGTTAGAAGTCTACTTACATTTTCAGGCAAACTGCAGGTTACTTATAGTCTACTCTCGGTTAACGACGTAGTTTTAAAGGTTGTCAGTTTGCTCAGGGAGACAACAGACCCTCGCATCAAGATAGTAGTTTACAACGATAAAGAACCCTGGACAGTTATGGCAGACCCATCACTGATAAACAATATGATGATAAGCTTGCTCATAAATGCCCGTGATACCATCACTGAGTGTATTGAAGGACTTTTCAGGAATGAATGCAAGGAAAAAGATTTGTTCTTTATCACAATAAACGTAGAAAATGTCAAAGTAGATGATAAATACTGCAAGTCGCATGTTGATGCCCGGCCCGGAGAGTTCATACTTATTACAATATCCGACAACGGCCGGGGCATGGATACAGAAACCCAGCAGCGTATCTTTGAGCCTTTCTTTACTACACGGGAAATGACCAAAGGGAAAGGACTTGGACTGGCTACTGTTTACGGAATAGTAAAGCAGTATCATGGGTGGATTGCTGTTGAAAGTAAGTTAGGTGAAGGTACAACGTTTAAAGTATATCTGCCGCGTGCCAAACCAATGTAAAATTTCACCTCGTAAAACTATATCCTCACTACATCAATCCCTCTGAAATTGAAAAGCTCAAATAATTACTTAATTTTATTAATAGTTTTGTGAAAAGTAAACTGACCATCTTACTCTTTCTGTGGATATGAGGATCACTTGTTATTTACATATTTATAATTCCTTGCAATTGTTGAGAAATATTGATAGAAATATATATGTTTGTGCAGAAAATGCTGAACGATTTTCATATTCAAGGGAAAACTACTCACACCTTTATCAATCAACATGCAAATCCTGACCCGTAGATTTCTTGTTGCGCTCCTTCTTGTCATCGCCTCCATCGTCCTCATCGTGATGGCAGGCGTCATGGGGCTCGGAAAGAAAATCGGGGCGCCGGGTCTCGATGCCTTGATTTTCAGGGGACTCGAGTGCTTCCTGGCTCACGAAAAGACCGGTCCCTTTCCTGATACCACACTGCCCGGAGATATCGAAAGGATCGTGGGAACATGGTCGGGTCTCAGTGATGTCGACGGTACCACATGGCGTTTTACCTTCGAGCAAAATTACGCGGTCTACGTCAGCAGTTCAGCAGGCTATTACTGCCAGGGCACTGCGTTTGTTCATTGGAAACTCGGACTGACCGACGGCGCCGTCCGGGTACCTCCCGGCTGGTCTGTGCTGGACCTGGACGTCATACAGTCTTCGGAGCTCTCCCATAGAAACAACATTTCTCTGGGTGCTTATTCATCGCATGAAAACCTGTTGAAATACTGTTTTTGTGAACCGGGCAGGATGGTGAGACCTATTACTGATGAGTCGCGTGAGGGAATACGCTGTTTCGAGCTTACAAAGGTCGGGGCCGGCGGGAATATTCCTGCCGGTAGGCCACCGTCTGTTCCGGAAAAATCTTCTTCGGTTTCAGCCCGGAATATTTCTCCTCTTGGACCATCAACTGAAGGCCCTCTTTCTCCGTTGATGACAGGAACGGCGGATATAATTATCGACGGGGTAAGAGAGATATTTACGCTCAGGACTGATCCGGGCTCGACGACGGATGTTTCCAATCCGCACCGATCGACACTCCAGTTCCAGTCCCATGGAGCGCAGTTTCCCTCGGCACGAAGAATCGAGATCACCTTCGATGCTACAAAAACGGGCAGGCATTATGCTGACGGGTTTGCCTATGTCGAGAACCTCTTTATGGCGGAAAAAATCCCTGTAGGCAGTGAAATATCCGGAGAACCCGCAGCCGTTTTCCTCTATATTGCTGACGGCGGACGCATCTTTCCTCCGAGGTTGAGCTGCGACGTGAATATCATGGCTCCCGGTACGGGCTCCGATAATATCCTGTTCGAAGGCAGCCTGTCAGACTGCACCGTTTCTTCAGCCGGAGAGTCGCACACAATGTCCTCTGTCAAATTTTCCGTAAGGGGAAGAAACAAACGATGAACTTCCTATACTCGTGCTGCCGTTATGCCACCTTTGTTGCCCTGATGCTTCTGATCATGCTTCCTGATGAAAGCCAGTGTGCTCAGAAGACTGAAGAGATTATCAGGGTCACAAATTTCCATGCCCGGATTCTTGTGAAGGATGACGGTACTTTCGCCGTGCATGAGACGATGAGGATATTCACCAATGGCGTAACATTTGAGCATGGACAGTATCACACACTTTCAGGGATATACCGCTCTATCAGCAGCCGCATTCAGGGTAGACACGCTTATTACCGGATCATGGGGTTCGAGGTGACCGGTGCGACGATGGATGGACAGCCCATTCCCTATTTAGTAAAGACATACGGTTCGTGGTTTACGAAGTACGTATTCCTTGGACCACGGGGTCTCTCACTCTCTCCCGGAGTCCACGAGTTCACCCTCGACTATATAACAGACCGGCACATTGACTTTTTGCCGGATCATGATAAATTCTTCTGGTGGGTCTTCGGTAAAGGTAACCACGGCTGGGCAACGTCTGTGGACACGGTAGCAATCACAGTAATCCTGCCCGAAGGCAGCTACGGGATCATCGCAAGTCTTGAGGACCATTCCTGGAACGAGGGCACGGGGAAGATCCCTGAACTCCTTCGCCGCGCCATTGAATCAGGAGAGTCGAGCGTACTCAATTACGGCATGGTTCTATCGGAGAAAAAACCGTATCTTTCTATAGTAGTGAGCATGCCGAAGGGAACTGTCCGGGAGCCGGATATCTCCCAACATATGGTATTTTTCTTCCGTGACATGGCGAGCTACCTGCCTGCGCTGATCGGACTCACGGTGTTCTTTCTCTATTATCTCATAGTCTGGGCCCGCGTCGGACGTGATCCTGAACGTAAGGCAGTCGTCCCACTCTACAGACCTCCCGCAGACTGCTCGCCTGCTGTTGCACGGCGTCTTTCTACAATGGGATACGACCGCACCGTCTTCACTTCAGCTCTTCTGAATCTGGCCTCAAAGGGTATTATCATGATTTTACATCGGGGTGGGGGATATACCGTGGAAAAAACAGGTGCCGCGAGGAGCGGGATTTCGCCCGACGAACAGGTTCTCTATGACGCACTCTTTGGAGATGGCATGGAACAGACCGGTCTGTCTGAAAAGAGGGTGTTGGACGCGGTAACGATCGATCGCGCCTACAGGAAGCATCGACGCCACTTGCTGTCATCTGTCAGCAAGCGATTCTTTCTCAGGAATGCCAGATATGTTGTTCCCGGTATCATCATCTCTCTGATTGTAGCTGCGGTGAACGCCGAAATTGTGGATGTGGAAGGCAGCTATGTCAGGGACCTGACAGCTCTTGGCCTCTGGACGATCCTGGCCGGCTTCATCTGCAGGTTTCTCTCGAGAAAAAATGTCCTGGAGCTTAAGAAGCCGTCCAATTTGATCTATCTCATGCTCCTTTTCCCCGCTGTTTTGTATTCCGTTGCCGTAACAATCAGCCACGCTTTCGAAGTCTTCGATATCCGGCAGCTCATGTTCCTTGTCCCTCTCTTCATCATGTTAACAGCACATGTCGTGTTCCTATTTCTCCTTAGGGCACCGACACCCCTTGGAAGAAAAGTCCTTGATGAGATCGAAGGGTTCAGGACCTATCTTGCAGCGGCTGAAGGAGACAGGCTCGACAGGATGACACCTCCCGAAAAGACGCCGGTATTGTACCAGGCATACCTGCCGTATGCCCTTGCCCTTGGCGTTGAGAACAGATGGTCCGAAAAGTTTTCCGGAGAAATCGACGAGACCTACACCCTTCCGCCCCTCGATGTCTTTATCAGCGCTCTTTCACGGCTTTTCCCATCGAAGCGCTAATGTCGATACATCTGCCGAGACGTATCCACAATTACCATAATCAGGAAAGTGTAAAAGCATGCAGTACTTCAAATATTTTCTTTGCTTCTGACCCGTCAAGCCATTATAATGCAACGCTTCTTTGGACTCTATATGTTAAGAGTAAACTTGCATGTTTTTGTGCAGTGCATTGTGATTACATAAATAAACCAAATTCTGTCAGCCTGAAGTAGATAGGGGTTTTGCATTCCATATGACCGGCATGTATGATAATCAACTGAACTTTTATAATGATTGAAAAATTATAAATCCCGGTAAGAAAAGTTATCGAGTTGACAGTGATTATGTCATCTGCAAAAATATTTAATCTATGATTAAACAACTTGAAGTAAAAATTTTAAATGGTAATTCGATATCAAGAGAAGATGCCTCATATATATCTGAAGTTTCGGTGCCGGACATCTTCGAACTTTTTATATCCGCAAACAAGATAAGAAACCATTTCATTGGAAACAGGGCGGAACTGTGCTCCATTATCAATGCGAAATCAGGTGCATGTCCTGAGGACTGCTCCTTCTGCGCCCAGTCATCGAAGAGCGGAGCTGAGATAAATGTATACTCGCTCCTCGACAAAAAAACAGTAATACAAAAGGCAAAAGAGGCAAAACAATCAGGTATAAAGAGGTTCTCTATTGTTACGAGTGGAAGAAAGGTTTCGAAAAAAGACCTTCTTGCTATAGCAGAAATGATTTCAGAAATCAGGGATGCAGGGCTTCTTCCATGTGCAAGTCTTGGTTTGCTCAGGGGAAAAGACCTCTCGCTACTCAAATCAGCCGGGCTTGAACGTTATCACCATAATCTTGAAACATCTGAAAGGTTTTTCCCCAAAATATGCACTACTCATAGTTACGCTGATAAACTTAAAACTGTTGACGCTTCGAAATCTGCTGGTCTTTCAATATGCTCTGGCGGAATATTCGGCATGGGTGAGACCTGGCGGGACAGGATTGACATGGCGTTTTTGCTTAAAGAACTTGATGTTGACTCTGTACCGATAAATTTTTTAATACCTATTAAGGGAACTTCTCTTGAGAATAGAGACTTCCTCCATCCATTTGATGCATTAAAGATTTTAAGCCTGTATCGTTTCATTCTTCCGCAAAAAAGGATCAGGATCTGCGGAGGAAGGTTCCAGATACTAAATGAATTCAATTCAATGGTTTTCTTCGCAGGGGCTGACAGCCTTCTTACAGGAAATTATCTGACCACCACGGGAAGAAGTTATGAGGACGATCTCAGACTGATCAAGTCATACGGCCTTACTACGTAGATTGCTTTATTTTTTGAGAAACCATGCTCTTGGATTCAGCCAGAATATGCTTTAAAAAAATATTATATGTTCCGGGAAGTGTTCTTTTTTTATGGGTTATAATATAAAAATTCCGTTTCATCTGAAGGTCTGAGAGTTTTATTTCTTTAAGTATCCTGTATTTCAACTCATCAGTTACAGAATACCTTGATAATATCGAAACCCCAAGACCCGCCTTCACAGCCTGTTTTACTGCATCCGTAGAACCGAAAATGCCTGCAATTTTAATATTGCTAAAAGATATCCTTTTGTTCTCCAAAATATTTTCGGTCTCTTTTCTTGTACCAGAACCTTCCTCTCTCAAAACCATTGGGAATTTGACCAGCTCTTTTAATGTCATTTTGTTACTTACGGGCAAAGAAGGTGAAGATATCACAATAAGTTCATCCTCAATAAAAAGAGTGTAGCTGATTTGTTCATTGTCCAGTTTTGCACCAACAATGCCCAGAAGCAGTTCCTGTTTTAAAACGCTTTCCACGATTTTTCCGGAGTCAGATATGAGAATCTGAAATGAAACAGATGGATATTTTTTCTGAAATACCGCCATCATATAGGGCAGTAAATATATGCCTGGTATTGTACTTGCACCAATAATCAACTGACCTGTTAAATCCTTCTTGATTTGCCCTATGGCTTCTTTAAGAGCATCTGCTTTACCAATAATTTCCAGTGCATGACTGTATAAAACCTCAGCTTCTCTGGTAGGGATAATAGACCTGCCCAACCTGTCGAACAGCTTGCATGCAAAATCGTCCTCTAAAGCCCTTATATGGTTGCTTATGGTTGGCTGTGTAAGATTAAGTTCTTTAGATGCCTTTGAAAAACTTTTGTTTTTGAAAACTGCCTTAAATATTCTGAGCTGGTGTATATCCACAAGCTAAATTTTAACACAATTACCGGAATTAATTTTCTTGGATTAGATTATTGTAAATTAATATTCATATTTTAGTAATACGTGTTACGTTTCCTTTTTAAACAACTCTTCAACAACTTTTTTTGCCTCTCTATATCCCTTTTTTCTTAGAATCTTTACTGTCTTTTCTGAAGCAACAGCTTTCAAAAACTCGCTCCGCTGTCTATTATCACGAATTTCTTTCATCGCCTTTGCACGAATCTTTTTCAGCAACTTCAGGTACTTATGGAACTCCGGCTTAAACAGCTCTTCGAGTTCCTTACGGATTGACCCTGAAAGCGCCGGGCTTATGCCGCTGGTTGAAACAGCAATATTCAATGGTCCCAGATTCATGACTGAGGGAACAATGAAATTACATAATTCGGGAGTATCTACAACATTTACAAGGCAAGGGGAATCTTCAGAAATTTGTTTATTTATACTAAAGGTATCAGTTGCAGCAATTACGAGGAAAGCATTTTTGAGATCGCCCTTTCTATACTGCCGGCAGATGTGCTTTACACGTCCCCCTTTTTTCTCCCTCTCAAGCCGTTTTGTTAGATACGGGCTTATAATTACCACTTCCGAACCAGCTTTAATTAAACCAAGGACTTTTCTTTCTGCAACCTTGCCACCTCCTATAACAACAGAGCTTTTGCCCCTTAGGCTCAGGAAAGCTGGATAGTAGACTTTAGGTGCGATAGAATTTGAGGAGTGAGAACCTGGTTCTCTACGTTTCACTTCTTAATCGCAGCCAGTTCTTTCTTTGCTTTAGCAACCAGCTTGTTATCAGGATATTTTTCAATAAGGCTGGTCAAATACTCGGAAGCCTTATCTTTCTGTCCAATGTTTTTATAAGACATACCAGTATAAAACAGAACGTCAGCTTCACTATCATAACCGGGATATTCTTTCAGCAGCACATCGAACCTTCCAATCGCGGCATTATATGAACCCTTTTTATAGTAGAACTCTCCGACAAGGAACTCGTATTTAGCCATTACATTTTTACACTTTGCTATCCTCAGGTCCAGAACATCTCTATAAGGGTTCCGGGGGAACATATTCTTAAGGTTTTCAAACTCTTTGAGTGCTTTCGCCGCCCAGCCGTAACCTCTTTCGGCATCTTCTATTTTATCAAAATAAACCATGGCAACCTGATACCGGGCATATGGAGCATATTGGTGATCTGGATAGTCATCAAGGAACTTTTTATATTCTGCAATTCCCAGTTCAGGCTCATCCTCCTTAATATAAGAATCTGCAATTCTCAACTCGGCAAGAGGAGCAATTTTTTTCGATGTATCCCTGTTTTTTATCTCGAGAAGGGTTCCTCTTGCCTCTTCATAGTCCTTTTTCTCTATCTGTTCATTAGCTTTTACAAAAGCCTGTTCTGCATCAAATGCTTCTGTAGGCTTAGTCGCCGATTTGCCTGAACAGGAGATTATGGAAAGAATAGACAAAACCAAAACAGACAATAATATGTTTTTCACATTACTATTAAACATTTAAGTCTATTTTTAAGTCAAGTTATCTTAGCTTACCTTGCCAAATAATGTTTCAAGATGGTATTCTTAGCTGTGAATTTCTCATCTTTCCAGAAACCAAGCAGATACATAAACAGTGAGGTCAACTCCATTTACAAGGATGCCCTCATAAAAGTTGCCCTTGTATTTCCCGACGTATACGAAATCGGGATGTCGCATCTCGGGCTAAAAATTCTTTACAAAATCATAAACGATATCCCTTTCGCATCTGCAGAAAGGGTATTTTCCCCGTGGATTGACGTCGAGAGTGAGATGAGAGCAAAAGGGATACCACTTTCATCCCTTGAATCAAAACTGCCATTGAGGGATTTTGACATTGTTGGTTTCAGTTTCCAGTATGAGCTTTCATATACAACATTCCTTAATATGCTTCACCTAGGCGGAATCCCTTTTCAGTCCGAAGAAAGGAATAACTCTCCTTCCGGCCATTATCCACTTGTCATTGCCGGTGGACCCTGTACTGTCAATCCAGACCCCTTGTCTCCGTTTATTGATGCATTCCTGATTGGAGACGGCGAAGAGGCCATAAATGACATACTGTATCTATTCTACAGATGGAAAACAAGCGGAGATGGTAAAAAGTCCTCACTTCTTCATGCCCTATCTGAAATTGAAGGAATATACGTGCCTATTGTCCATAATAATCCCTCAATTCCTCTTCTCTTAACAAAGGAGGGTAAGGGGGGATTTATTATAAAGAGACGATTTGTTGAATCTCTGGATAACGTACCTTATCCAGACAATCCTATCGTCCCCTATACCTCAATCATTCATGACAGAGTAAATATAGAGGTATCAAGAGGATGCCCTATGGGCTGCAGATTTTGTCAGGCGGGTATGACATACAGACCGGTCCGTGAGAGAAGCCCAGAAAAAGTTATTGATATTGCAAAAAGATCCCTTAAAAATACAGGTTATGATGAAGTAGCATTTACATCACTGAGTGCCGGGGACTACAGCTGTCTTCTACAGATCTTGCAAGCATTTAACAAAATTTTTTCGGAAAAGAAGATCGCTCTTTCACTCCCTTCACTGAGAGTATCATCTATAAACCATTCCATTCTAAAAGAAATTCGTACTGTGCGGAAAACAGGTTTCACGATTGCACCTGAGGCTGGAACTGACAGGCTCAGAAGGATAATAAATAAGGATTTTAAGGAAGAGGACTTTGAACGGGCACTCAGGATACTATTCGAAGAAGGCTGGCATAACCTCAAATTGTATTTTATGATAGGGCTTCCGACAGAGACAGATGAGGATATTGAGGCAATTCCTAAAATGGCCCTGAAGGCACTTAAGACTGCCAAACAATATACCAGAAGGTTTGTTAATATCAACATTGGTGTCTCTCCTTTTATTCCAAAACCACACACACCTTTTCAGTGGTACGGTCAGGATTCTTTTGATGAACTTAAAAGAAAAAAGGATTATATTAAGAGCAAACTTGCAAAAAAAGGGTTTAAGACCAAAGGACATCTTATAGAAATGAGCCTTCTCGAAGCTGCTTTCACCCGCGGAGATCAAAGTCTCTCAACACTTATCGAAAAAGCTTGGTCTCTTGGATGCAGGCTTGACGGTTGGTCAGAAGTCTTTGATTTCGAGAAATGGGAAAAAGCGATGAGTCATACCGGCATAGATGCAGCATATCTCGCAAAAAAGACTTATGAAAACTCAGATTTGTTACCCTGGGATAAAATAGACATCGGTGTAACAAAAGATTTTCTTTGGAAAGAATACCAGAAAGCATTATCAGGCGAAATCACCACTGATTGCAGGAAAATCTGTTACAATTGCGGCATAGGATGTCCTAAAGAGACGAAAAAGGAGAGAGACGAAGAATTGGTGATTATTAGAAACTTCGAAGATATTAATCCGTCTACGCATCTACGGTTCGCCATTCCTCCGATTTATTCCTCAAATCAATTTAAGACTGTAAAGATTAGAACTCAATTTTCCAAAACAGGTAATTTAAAATTCCTTTCACACCTTGAACTCGTCACCATGCTGCACAGGACAATAAGAAAAGCTGATCTTCCTCTAAGCTATTCTAAAGGTTTTCATCCGTCTCCCAAGATATCCTTTGGTCCTCCGCTTAGTGTTGGAATTACGGGACTGAATGAATATTTTGACATGGAAATAATTCCGCCATTTGACCTGATTATAAACAGAAAGAAGCTAAACAGTATCCTTCCGGAAGGAGTTTTTATAAAGGACATGTCAGTCATACCTGATAAGACTCAGGCCTTAAGCAGTTTCATAACAAGATATGAATATGAAATAAAATGTGGAGAGATATCTGGTATTCACAAATTTTTATCAGAAAAAGAGATTAATATCCAAAGAGGGACATATCTTATAAATCTCAGGAATATGGTGGAAGATGCAAGGCTGATAGACGAAGAGACAGTAAAGTTAATACTTGTAGATCAGGGAGAAATAAAAATCAGGCTCGGGGAAATGCTTTCCGCAATTTTCAATGCTCCAATTGAAAGATTAGACATTACAAGGGTAGACCTTTACGGATGGAATGACAGCTGGGTAAAACCTCTTGATAACTATAAACAGCAGATTGTTGATTGCAAGCTCCAGGAAGTATAGGTGAGACAAATTGGATAGTGAAATACTGATTAATGTAACATGTGATGAAATCAGGGTTGGCCTTCTTGAAGGAGGCCAGGTAGTTGAATTCTACGTAGAGAGAAAGCGTGATGCAAGTCTCGTAGGTAATATTTATAAAAGCAAGGTAGTAAAAATTCTCCCTGGTATGCAGTCAGCTTTTGTAGATATAGGGCTTGAAAAAGCAGCATTCCTTTATGTCACTGATATCCATGCAGGTATGGAAGAATTTGCACCTTTTCTTGAGGAAGAAGAAAAGGACAATTCTATTGAACTGCTTTCAAAGAGGGGACGCCCAGACCTCACAATAGAGGAACTTATCCAAGAAGGGCAAGAAATCCTTGTTCAGGTATCAAAAGACCCTATCGGGAGCAAAGGCGCAAGGGTCACCTCATATGTAACAATGCCCGGCAGATATCTTGTACTTATGCCGAACGTCGAACACATAGGCATATCAAGAAGGATATCAGATGAAGCAGAACGAACAAGACTAAGAACAATAGTCGATAATCTGAAAATCAAAGGGTACGGACTTATTATAAGGACAGCAAGTGAGGGTGCAACTGAAAATGACCTCAAGAAGGACCTAGAATTCCTTCTTTTATTATGGGAAAACATCCAGCGGAAAAAGGACAAGGTGTCTGCTCCGTCTCTTCTTTACAGCGATCTCGATCTTGTCTTTAGAAGCGTACGTGATCTCATGATACAGGATGTCAAAAGACTTGTTATAGACTCAGTGGAAGAGTACGAGCGGATTAAGGATTTCGTCAGGACATATTTTGATAAGCTTCTGGGGAATATAGAACTATACGAAGGTACAGAGCCTATATTTGATGCATTTGGAATCGAACTCGATATATCAAGAGCTATTGGAAGAAAGGTCTGGTTGAAATCCGGTGGTTATATTGTAACAGATCAGACAGAGGCAATGACTGTCATAGATGTAAACACAGGTAAGTTTGTCGGAAAAGAGGAACTTGAAGATACAATTCTTAAAACCAACCTCGAAGCAGTTAAGGAAATAGCTTATCAGATACGGCTCAGAAATCTTGGAGGGATTATAATAGTTGACTTCATAGACATGGAAAAATACGAAAACAGAGAGAGGGTATTTAATGCGTTTGTTGAGGCAATGAAAAAAGATCGGGCAAAAAATACCATTTCCCATATTTCAGAACTCGGTCTCATCCAGATGACAAGGAAGCGCGTCAGGGAGAGTCTCGGCAGAACACTTTGTGAATTCTGTCCATACTGTGAAGCCAAGGGCTTTGTTAAGTCACCCCGCACCCTGTGCTATGAGATATTCAGGAAGATAATCAGACTTGCAAAACATGGCGGGGACAGGATTATCGTTACAGCTCATCCTTCAGTTGCAGAGCTTCTTTCTGATGAAGAGCGTGCAGGGGTCGAGGATATTGAAAAGAGATTTAACGTGAAGGTTACTATAAGGGAAAGCCGCAACTTCCACCAGGAAAATTATGAGGTTACAGTCCTATAATATCAAATACATAATCCGAATATCGAAATTCAAAATGAATCCAAAGCACAAAATTTAAAAATGTTTGTACAGTTAGTATTCTGATATTGTTCCGGATTTCAGATTTAGAATTTCTAATTTTCTGAAAATAATGAACGATAAATTAGCTTATTTAATAAATATTCTAAAGGGTATGCAAAGTGCTCTGCTTGCTTATTCCGGAGGCGCAGACAGCACTCTCCTCTTAAAGGCACTGCAACTCTCGGGAATAAAGTTTCTTGCCGTAACAATGCTTTCAGAAATAACTCCGTATAACGAGTTGCTGTCAGCCCAAAAAATAACGGAAGAATTCGGGGTAGATCACATGATTATTAAAACAGACGAGCTTTCACAAGAGGAGTTTGTTAGTAACACCCCCGACAGGTGTTATTTTTGTAAGGATGAGCAGTTCAGAAAACTGGCAGACATCGCTTTATCAAAAGGTTATATGTTTGTAGTTGATGGCAGTAATACAGATGATAGCGCTGATTTCAGACCCGGGAGAAAGGCTGCTCAAAAACATAATGTTAAAAGCCCGTTACGGGATTCTGGTTTGTCAAAAAAGGAAATCCGAGAATACTCAAAGCAACTTGGTCTTCCCACATGGAATAAACCTTCTTCTCCCTGTCTCGCTTCAAGAATTCCATACGGTCAAAGAATAACAAAAGATCTACTAAAAAGGA
>Ga0154657_1142_pt1 | contig 21858 bp, 19 predicted proteins | sample Rifle2008BG13ft_FD_116086 | JGI IMG/M metagenome (GOLD analysis project Ga0154657, IMG submission 116086) | Nitrospirae bacterium RBG_13_39_12 | reverse complement strand
TTTAACATCTTTTTGTTATGGTCATGTTTTTTTCTATTATTGAATCAACCTGTGCCTCAGGATAGCCTTTCGAGAGGTAGTGGGTTTTGTCTTTTTCGAACTTTGCGATTAATGACTGCAGTTTTTCTCTGAATGACTCAATATCAGACATCAGACAAATTATATCACATCACATCATACTTGACCGTGCCAGTGTAAGTATATTCACCTCTTTGGCCCCGGCTTTCATAAGCTCTTTTGAACACTCTGTTACTGTTGCTCCTGTTGTCATAACATCATCAACAAGCAATAGGCTAAGTCCTTTTATATCTCCTTTTACCCTAAAAGAGTTCTTAAGGTTTGATAACCTTTCCTTTGCAGATAGTCCTATTTGCGGAGGTGTCACCTTTTTCTTTAAAAGAATATCCATCAACAGGGGAGTTCTCATCATTTTTGATATTACCATTGCCATGAGAAGGGACTGGTTAAAGCCTCTTTCACATAGTTTTTTCATATCTAGGGGAACTGGTACTATGCCGTCTGCAAATGGCAGGTCAAGGCTTACAAGCAACCTGCCGAGAGGTTTTGAGAGTCTTTTTACACGATTGAATTTCATCTGGTTAATCGCTTCTGCTAATGCCCCTTCATAAAGTCCGAAGATTATGGCCTTAGAGAATGGAGGTGTTTTTTTCAGGCATTGACCGCAGACCTTTGAGTATTGTGATGAAAATGGCATTGCACATATACTGCATGATGGGCCTGTGTATCTTTTTATATTAGACCAGCAAGAATGACAGATTGGTGAAAGTTTAAATGTGTCGGGTTCACTTCCGCATAATGGGCATTTGGAAGGATAAAGTATATTTAAGAGTTTCGAGATCAGGGTAAATTGATTATTAAAGGGGTGCCGCATTTGCCACATTTAGGCCCCAGAGAAAGTTTTTCAGTTAAAACCTTATTTTTCACCCCGCAATTTGAGCAGGAAATTATATGAAATTCGGGGAGATTGGTTTCCTCAGTGTCGGTCTGTGTTTCTTCGGTGAATGATTTCATGAAATCTGTGAAAACCGCATCTTTTTCCAGGAGTTCAACCCCCATACCGTTTTTGAGTGTTGACATAGGGGTCTTAATGCTTCTTCTAACAATCCCCCGCAGAAAAGAAGTCTTATTGTCTGGCATAACGAGTTCGATGTCGACTATCGTGTCAGGTGCGAACCCGCGGTTAGTCCTTATGAACAGACCATTTTCAGAAATATTGCTGGATATGCCTTTGTAGCTTATCCCGCCGGAGCTAAATCTGGCTTCAAGTCTTTTAGTAAACCTTGGATGTCTCTGGTATCCTCTTGTTCTGCCCATTAGAACTGTTTTTTGATCTGAATGAGCTGGTCTCTCCGCTGTCCGGTAGAAATCAATTGTACTTCTACTCCTAAAAGCTTCTCGATCTTTTTTATATAGGCTTTTGCTGCTCTTGGGAGCATGTTAAAATCTCTTATGCCTATGGTACTTGAATTCCAGCCCTTAATCTCTTGATAGACAGGTTTGCATTCCTCAAAGATGTTTATCTCTTTTGGGAACTCTTTATATAGCTTCCCTTTATATGTATATGAAGTACATATTTTTATAACATCAATATCGTCAAGAATGTCCAGTTTCGTTATCGCGATTCCTGTAAATCCGTTAATCCTTGCTGAATGCCTGAGTATGACCATGTCAAGCCATCCGCATCTCCTTGGCCTTCCGGTTGTCGCACCATATTCTCCCCCTTTTTCCCTGAGCTTATTGCCGAGAGAGCCTGTTATCTCTGTAGGGAATGGTCCACTGCCGACCCTTGTCGTGTAAGCTTTTACTATGCCAAGAACGTTTGTAATTTTCGTGGGCCCGATACCAAGACCAGTGCATGCTCCTCCCGCAACCGGACTTGATGAGGTTACATACGGATAGGTTCCGTGATCTATATCGAGGAGGGTGCCCTGTGCACCTTCAAGTAGTACATTTTTGTTTTTTGAAATCATCTTGTTTATCAAAATATCTGTATCAGCAATATATTCTGATAATTTTTCAGCATAAGCCATATATTCACTGAAGATGTCTTCAACATTAAAACAAGGAACTTTATAAAGGTTTTTGAGAAGGAAATTGATATCAAAGAGATTTGCCTTTAACTTCTCCTTAAATACAAGTGGTTGGAGTAAGTCAGCGACCCTTATTCCAGTCCTTGCCATTTTATCGACATAAGCAGGTCCTATGCCCCGCCCTGTTGTACCAATCATCTTTTTGCCCCTGAGCCGCTCTCGCTCCTTATCTATGGCAACATGGTATGGCATTATGAGGTGGGCATTCTTACTTAAAAACAGGTTTTTCCCCAGTTTGATTCCTCTCTCCCTGAGACCGTTAATCTCTTTTATTAAAGACAAAGGATCAACAACAACACCATTTCCTATTACACATATCTTGTTTTTATAGAGTATTCCTGACGGGATTAGATGGAGTATATATTTATCATCGTTAATGACAACGGTGTGACCTGCATTGTGGCCTCCCTGGTATCTGGCAACAATATCTGCCTTTCTGGAAAGAAAATCTACGATCTTTCCTTTGCCCTCATCTCCCCACTGTGAACCTACTATAACGACGTTAGGCATTTTGAAACCTCACTTATAGAGTAATCTGTTTTACTGAAAGGATGTTTGGTAGCCTCTTTATTTCCTCAATGATATCAGTTGTTGCAGGTGAATCTATGGTGACAACGGAGATTGCTCTGCCACCTAATTTTTCTCTTCCAAAGTGCATTCTTGCAATATTGATATTTTTTTTGCTTAAGAGTGTCCCGAGATTTCCTATAACGCCGGGTTTATCGTTATTGTATATAAACAGAAGTTCTCCTTCAGGTACAATCTCGACCTTAAAGTTGTCAATGCCTATAATACGGGGGTCTTTTTTGCTAAACAGCGTACCTGCAAAATAATTTTCCTTTTCTTTTGCCTTTACCATGATTACGATCATGCTCTGGTAATCACCTGCATCAGAGCTCTTGGTTTCTTTTACCTCTATACCACGTTCTTTTGCTATAAAAAGCGCGTTTACAAAGTTCACCGTTTCCTCAAGGATAGGTGTAAGGAATCCTTTTATCGCAGCTATCGTGACAGAGGCTGTGTCAATTTCAGATGCGTCACCCTGGTATTCGATCGTAATTACAGTGGCTCCACCTTCAAATATCTGGGCAGCAAAACTGCCAAGCTTCTCGGCAAGGTTTATATACGGCTGGAGCCTTGCTATTTGGTCAGAGGGAACAGATGGAAAATTTACGGCATTTCTTATGGTCCCATGGATAAGGTAATCTACGATCTGTTCTGCAATTGAAACTGCAACATTTTCCTGTGCCTCTTTGGTAGATGCGCCGAGGTGAGGGGAAGAGATAACGTTATCAAGTGTAATAAGAGGATTATTTTTAGGAGGTTCATTCTCGAATACATCGAGTGCAGCGCCAGCGACCTTGCCATCAACAAGTGCTTCATACAGGTCTTTTTCATTGATAATACCACCTCTTGCACAGTTGATTATCCTGACGCCGGGTTTCATCATTTTAATAGTGTCTTTATTTATTAGGTATTTTGTCTCTGGTGTTAAAGGAGTATGAACAGTGATGAAATCGGAGCGTCTGAGCAGTTCTTCAATATCAACTTTTTCAACACCCATGGCTTTGGCCTTATCTTCACTAAAAAAAGGATCATATGCGATTACATTCATTGCAAGTCCTTGTGCTCTTTTTGCGACCTGGCTACCTATGTTGCCTATTCCGATCACACCAAGTGTTTTGTTAAACAACTCTACACCAATGAATTTCTTTTTCTCCCACTTCCCTGTCTTCATTGAAATTGTTGCCATAGGTATCTGCCTTGCGAGTGCAAGCATAAGGGAAATTGTATGTTCTGCTGTGGTAATTGTGTTGCCGCCAGGTGTATTCATAACGACAATGCCTTTTTTTGTAGCTGCAACCCTATCAACATTATCCAGTCCGGAGCCTGCTCTTCCAATGACTTTCAGATTTGCAGCAGCATCTATTATCTCTGAAGTGACCTTAGTTGCAGACCTTATTATCAGGCCGTGGTAGTCGCCTATGCAGGATTTTAATTCCACGGGTTTCATTCCTGTTTTTACATCAACTTCAAGCCCTGATCTCTTTAAAATCTCGACACACTTTGACGAAATATTGTCGCTGATAAGAACCTTCAAATGTCCTCCGAAGCCATTAATAGTTCTTGTGCAACCGCAACCCCGGTGCCAAGTTTTATTTTAAAACCCATCTCCTTCAAAACCATCTCAATTCCGGCAATTGCTATTATAATATCAAACTTGTCTGTATATCCTAGATGTGCGATCCTGAAAATTTTACCCCTTGCCTTGTCCTGTCCCCCAGCTGCAGTAATGCCGTATTTCTTGCGAAGATTTTTATATACTTCCTGTCCATCTATACCGGTTGGTGTCATAATGGCTGTAACAGAGTTTGACGGAGATTCCTTGGAATAAAGTTCTAATCCAAGAGCTTGGACAGCTTTTCTAGTAGCATCCGCAAGTTTATGGTGTCTTTTAAACACATTCTTCAGTCCTTCGTCCTTTAGCATCTTCAGACTCTCATTGAGGCCGATAATCAGCGTAACCGGTGATGTGAAATTTGTCTGATTTCTGGCTAAGTTCTCACGTTCTTTCTTAAAATTAAAATAAAATTTGGGCAGCTTTGAGGTTTTTTCTTTTGCCCATGCCTTCTCACTTACACTTACAAAAGCAATTCCCGGAGGTAGCATCAAGCCTTTTTGTGAACCACCTACCATTATATCTATCCCCCATACATCTGTTCTAAGATCGTGAGCTACAAGAGCACTGATAGCGTCCACAATGAATAAGGTGTCACCATATTCTTTTATGATAGACGCAAGGGTTTTAATATCATGGTAAACACCTGTTGAAGTCTCTGATGCCTGAACAAAAACTCCTTTTATTCCCTGATTCTTTTTAAGTCTCTCTTTGACTATTTCAGGCTTAACCGTGTAACCCCATTCAACAATAATTTCTTCGACCTTCAGGCCATATGCCTGGCATATCTTTGTCCATCTCTCCCCGAATTTACCACCGTTTATAACAAGAACCCTGTCTCCTTTGTTAAAGAAATTATTCACAGCACCAACCATTCCACCTGTCCCTGATGAAGATAGAATGAGCACATCGTTTTTTGTCTGATATAGCCATTGAAGGCCTTTCTTTGCTGAATCAAGCACAGGAATAAAGTCAGGTGAACGGTGGTGTATTATCGGCGCAGCCATTGAAAGAAGCACCTCTGAAGGAACGGTCGTTGGACCTGGTGCTAATAAATAACGTTTTAGCATTAAAACTCTCCTTATCGAGATGTGATTCTTAATTTCTTGTGTCAGTCAGACGTTGAAAATTAGCACAATAAAGGGTATTTGGTCAAGGACAGCTACTTTACAATAGCTTAATACCGTGATTATAATTAAGTTTATGAAAAAGAAGGTATTTATTAGCATAGTAATTCTGCTCTCAGGGTTTTTTCTGGGCGGGCTTACATTCTACTTCCTCGGTAAGATCACCGAGCAGCAAAGGTATCTACCGTATACCGGTATCCCAAATGTTCCTCGTCAGACAATAGAAACCAGCAGAGCGTTCTCAGAGATTGTTAGTGCTGTTTCGCCAGCGGTAGTAAATATATCCACAACAAAAGTAATAAGAAGAGATGCAAAATCTTTATTTGAAGACCCTTTTTTTGACCTGTTTAGCCCTTTCCATGATTTTGGGATGACGAAGAAATGGAAGGAACAGAGCCTTGGTTCCGGAGTTATTGTTTCGCCGGATGGATACATAATTACTAATAACCATGTTGTTGAAAAAGGGGATGAGATTAAGGTGACCTTGTTCGATAGGAGGACTTTTAAAGGAAAAATAGTAGGTGCTGACCCGAAAACAGACATCGCCATATTAAGAATTGATGCAAGCAGTCTTCCGACACTATCATGGGGCGATTCTGAAAAATTGCAGGTAGGTGAATTTGTTCTTGCTATTGGTAACCCCTACAGCTTAAGCCATACAGTCACAATGGGGATAATAAGTGCAGTTGGTAGGGCTAATGTTGGGATTGCTGACTATGAGGACTTTATTCAGACAGATGCTGCAATAAATCCAGGAAATTCAGGTGGTCCGCTTGTGAACATAAGGGGAGAACTTATAGGGATAAATACTGCAATTTTTTCCAGAACAGGTGGTTATCAAGGGATAGGATTTGCGGTGCCCAGTAACATGGTGCGCCTTGTTATGGACCAGCTTGTTCAGAGAGGAAAAGTTACCAGAGGATGGATCGGCGTAACTATTCAGGAACTGACACCCGAACTATCGCAGAAATTCGGGCTCAGACAATCAAGTGGTGCCCTTGTCAGTGATGTTGTAAAAGACAGTCCGGCTGGAAAAGCCGGAATTAAGAGGGGGGATGTAATACTTGATTTTAACGGAAAGGAGATAAAAGACGTAAGTAATCTACGGAATATAGTTGCACAGAGCAAGGTAGGAAGTGAAATATCTATGAAGATACTACGATCCGGACAGGAGTATACAATCAAGGTATTTATTGTTGAATTGCCCAGGGAAGTTGCTGAAGTTGTGCCTGACCAAATGCCAAATGAAAAAGAAGCAGAACTGCTTGCGGGACTTACTGTTATGGATCTTACAAAAGAGATAATAAAACAATTGGGATTCAATAAAGATGAGAGAGGAGTCGTTGTAGTCAGGGTAGAACCTGGAAGTCCTGCAGATGAAGCTGAGATAAAAAAGGGCGATATCATTAAAGAGATTGATAAAAAAGGGATAGATAACATGGGAGATTTTAACAGGATTGCTTCAAATATAAAGGAAAATGAGACAGTTCTTCTTTTTATTAACAGGGGTGGCAAAAGATTTTATGTTATTCTCAAGGCAACCTGAGGATAGTTGGTTTGGTAACAAGTGACTGGTGATAAATCTGGGGACCTTTCAAATATTTACTTTTAGTTTAAAACCTCTTGTTACTAAAAATTCTAAGCAGGAAGGAGGTGATAAAAATGATTCTTGTTATAAGGCTTGCAGTTTTTTTGCTCTTTGCAGTTTCAGGTTACATTATTGGTTTTAAATATAATTATGAGTTTTATGGTGTATTGATAGGAGCATTTTTAGGTCTGATAGCAGTATCTATAGAATTAATATTCAAGAAAACAGAAATCGGAGCAATTTTAGGGGGGCTCCTGGGAATTTCTTGTGGGCTTTTATTTGCCTACTTTCTTATGCTTCCTTTAAAACCGATTCTCGGGAATGACACAGAAGCAATATCTTTTGGGATAATAGCCGTATTTGGCTATGGTGGGCTTCTGCTTGGTCTCAGTAAGGGCAAGGGAATCTCAGTTGCGAGTATCATCAGACTTTTTAGAGGGCAGAATGTTGAAGAGAACTTAAAAGTTCTCGATACAAGTGTAATAATAGATGGACGTATTGCAGATGTCTGTGAAACAGGATTCCTGGATGGAGTTTTTGTTCTTCCCCAGTTCATCCTTCATGAATTACAGCATATAGCAGACTCTACTGACTCAATGAAGAGAGCTAAAGGAAGAAGGGGACTTGATATTCTGCATAAAATCCAGAAGATGTCGCATATAACTGTAAAGATTGTTGACGAGGATTTCCCAAAGATAAAAGAGGTTGATGCAAAACTTGTTGCTTTGGCGAAGCTCTTAAACGCAAAGGTTATAACTAATGATTTCAATCTGAATAAGGTTGCTGAACTTCAGGGTGTGTCTGTACTCAATATAAATGAGCTGGCTAACTCTCTAAAGCCTGTTGTACTTCCGGGTGAAACAATGAAGGTTTTTATTCTTAAGGAAGGGAAGGAATACAATCAGGGGGTTGCATATCTTGATGACGGAACAATGGTCGTTGTAGAAAATGCGAGAAGGCTTATAGGAAAAAATACAGACGTAACTGTCACAAGTGTTCTTCAGACAACCGCGGGAAGAATGATATTTTCGAAGCTTAAGGAGGAATATGAAGGGGAGGAACTTAGGACAGCGAAGTAAGTCATAAGCCTATAATAGACAGGTAGGATATAGCATCTTTGATCTCGACCCTAGGAGGGCAGACTTGTCCTGATAACAAAGGCGTTCGGGATGTGACTCCGAGATGTCCCGATAAATATCTGGTCCTGCCTGTTCTTGAATAAAAAAGGTTGTAAAGAATGAAGAGACCTCTGGATCAAGAAAAGGTTGTTGCAATTGTGCCGGCAGCTGGGATAGGTAAAAGATTTGGGCCAGGAACTAACAAACCGTTTAATTCTCTCGGCGGCAAACCACTTATTGTTTGGTCTCTCAAAACACTGGAGTCTATTGGTAAAATAGAGGAAGTGATCCCTGTTCTAAAGGTTGAAGATATGGTGCAGGGTGAAAAAATATTTAAGGATTTTAAGCTCTCAAAGATAAAGAGGATAGCAGCAGGGGGAAAAGAACGTCAGGACTCTGTATATAATGGTCTCAAACTCATAAAGGAGGGGAATTGCATAGTTCTTATACACGATGGCGTTCGTCCCCTTATCGAAAAGCATCTTATTGAAGGTCTTATAAACCATATGTTAAAGATACTGAGAGATAAAGAGGACTGTGACGGAGTTGCCCTCGGAATACCTTTAAAGGATACGATAAAAGAAGCAGAGAACGGAATGATAAAAAAAACCTTAAATAGAGATAAATTGTGGGCTATACAGACACCCCAGGTTTTTTCTTATAAAAATATTTTAGCTTCATATAAAAAAGCGATGAAAGAAAGTTTTTATTCAACAGATGATACTGCTCTTGTGGAAAGATACGGTGGGAAGATAAAGGTTGTGATGGGCTCATATAAAAACATTAAAATAACTACTCCTGAAGACATGTATACTGCTGAAGCACTTTTAAAAATGAATTCTAAACCCTAAACAAGCACAGACTCCAGATCATATTCCGTGCTGGTTTTGTCTTTTTTGTCATCCCTGCAAAAGCAGGAATCCATAGATTCCGCATCATCCGCCTGAGGTGGAGCGGAATGACAAAGTTGATATCTATCAAATTTGTTTCAGGATAGGTTATTGTTTAGGATTTAGATATTAGAATCTAGTATATGGAGTTTGATATATGCGCATTGGCATTGGATATGACTCTCACAGACTGGTTGAAGGCAGAAAACTGATACTCGGCGGTGTAGATATTCCCTTTGAAAAAGGTCTCACTGGTCACTCTGATGCAGATGTTTTAAGTCATGCCATTATAGACTCTATAATAGGGGCTCTGGGCATGGGTGATATTGGAAGACATTTCCCCGATACAGACTTGAGGTGGAAAGATTCATCAAGCATCGACCTTCTGAAATATATTGTTGGGTTAACTCGCAGTAAAGGATATGAAGTCTTCTGGATTGACAGTATCATAATAGCAGAAAGGCCTAAACTTTCTCCTTTTATTAATTCCATGAAAGATGCAATATCACAATCAGGAATCCCGTCAGGGTTAATCAATATCAAGTCTAAAACAAATGAAGGTATGGGGTTTATAGGCTGTGGCGAGGGGATAGCAGCGTATGCAGTATGTTTGCTAAGACGTATTTTTTCTGATGCTGTTTAATCATTTGAGCAAGAACTTCCTTATATCTCCAACCCTCAAAGTGATCTTATTCGAATCGAGGTATTCGAGAAAAGGCAGGGCAAATTTTCTCGTAGTGCTGAGGATGTCCCTGAATTCTGCTACAGTCATTTCATTTTTTCTGCTGAAAAAGTCTTTCAGGTTTTCGATCATCCTCTTGTGAACAGAAGAAGTTATATACATCGAATCATTGATCCTGACAAGATTGCCTTCTTTTACCATAAGTTTCAGGATGTCTGACAGGTATTTTTTATCCAGTTTTAGATACTGGTTCAGTTCTTCCTTGGCAGGGGGCTGAAAACCGTTTTTCTCCAGCAGACCAATAATTTTTGTCTTTAGCGTCTCATCTACCTGTGATAAAGCTGCTCTGAATGTAGCAAGACGAACCATTTCCTTATCCAATACAATATCTCTATATGAAGAAATCAGGTTGCCAAAAAGCCTGGGTTCAAAGTTAAGGTTAGCTCTTAGCTCTTCTTTTAGCATTCCGGACTTAAGTGGATTTTTTTTATGGAAGTCTTCCAGAATATTTTTAATGGTTTTCATAAAGGAATCAAAAGCAGTGTGATGAAGCAGTGTATTTTCGAATTGCACTAAAATACCGCTGTCTTTTAAAGCTTTAATAGAATCCTTAATGGATGGAATCTCTGCCTTAATCCAGCCCTCGATCAGAGAGACTGATATGCCGTATTTACCAGCCCTTTTAACCTTGGCAGCTATCTTTTCAGACAGGATTCCTGTTTCGAATATTTTTAAATCATCCAGGCCTTCTTTATAGCGCCTTCTGTATGGAGACGGGTCAAGAATCTCTCCACCGCCGATTGTTACTACCGGAGAGAATCTCCTGATAATATATCTGTCTCCTGACATGGCGATAACAGGTTTTCTGAGCCTGAACTGGCAATAACTACTTTCACCTGCGTTAAGTTTTTCCCTGCCGTAAAAGATAATCCTTGCTATAGCCTCTGATGTATTAAGATGGAAATGGACAAGGCTTTTACTCTTGAGGACAGGTGCATCAGAAAGCAGTTCCACTTTTGAATCAATAGTTTTAGTTGGAGTAAACCTTTCTGGGATAACAACCGAATCTCCTCTGTTTAATTCTTCCTTCTCAACTCCTTGAAGATTTATTGCAACCCTTTGGCCTGCATATGCTGTATGGATGGGTCTGCCATGACTGTGAAGCCCCCGTACCTTGCTCTTGATATTGCTTGGAACTATCTCTACAGTCTCATCTAGAGATAGTTTCCCTGAGACAGCTGTTCCTGTAACAACTGTACCAAAGCCCTTTAATGTAAAAACCCTGTCCACAGGAAGCCTGAAAAGGCCTTTTGTTGGTTTTGGATCAACTTTTAATGCAACATCTTTAATTTTTTCTTTTAGTAGATCAATGTTTAAAAGCGTTTTTGATGAAACAGGTATTATTTCTGCCCCGGCAAGAAATGTACCTTTTACAAAGGTTTTTATATCATCTTCTACAAGCTTAATCCAGTCACTATCGACAAGGTCGGCCTTTGTAATTGCAATTAAACCAGATTTGATTTTTAAAAGGTTGCATATATAAAGGTGCTCACGACTTTGTGGCATGATTCCCTCGTCAGCAGCAATAACAAGAAGAACAAGATCAATCCCGCCTGCACCTGCGAGCATATTCTTAACGAGTCTTTCATGCCCCGGGACATCTACAATCCCAACAGTTAGGCCATCAGGGTAATTAAGGTCTGCAAACCCCAGGTCAATGGTAATGCCACGCTCTTTCTCTTCTTTCAGCCTGTCAGGATCTATGCCGGTTAGAGCCTTAACGAGAGCGCTCTTGCCGTGGTCTATATGTCCTGCAGTCCCGAGAATTATGTAGTGCATATAAATATACCTTATCCAAAATACCTAATAGGCAGGACACAGCATCTTCAATCTCCGCCTGCACGGCCTTGGGCAGGCGAGCGGAATCATCCCGATCCCGTCCCGAATGCTTTCGGGATGGGTACAAAACCGCTTAAAGTCTATGTCCTGACTGTTTACTGTGAGTATGTAAATGCATGCAATATTAAGTCTAACAGAGTAATTTTCCAGATGAAAGAATATCCTTCTCACTCCCATCTTTATGAATCAATGTGACAGTTGGATTGAAAAATACAAAGTCCTGGTGGAAAGGTGTCTTGACATTCCCGCCAAATGAGCTATTATCGCCGAGAGCAATGTGTATGGTACCGAGTATTTTTTCTGATTCAAGGATATTGTCAGGTCTTTTTGCAGCAATGTTTGTGCCTATGCCAAGTTCGGCAATATTACCGTTTTCCTTCCTTTCGGAGAGACGCATAACAATATATTCAGCGTATTCATCTTTACCCGAAATATCTACTACATATCCATCTTTAACCGTGAGTATAATCGGAGATTGAAGCTGTTTAGTGGGACCCCATTCGACGACGAGTATTCCGTTGGCTGTCCCTTCAAGAGGGGCAAGATAGACCTCGCCTGCAGGAAGGTTACCGAAAGCCCCTTGTCTTGTAAGGATTCCGGTGTCTGCAATTGCCTTTCTTCCCTTCTTTGAGAAAGAGATATAAGTGCCGTTTAAGGTTTTTATACAGATAGACTCAGCCAGGTTTACTACCTTCGCCAGCTGTTTAGTCTTTTTTTCGAGAGACTTCCAATCTACATTCATAGCACCCTCAAGCATAGATATGTCAAAAAGGGGCATGCTTGCATATCTGCAACCGCAAATCCTTGTCAGGAAATCTCTGAACCTTGTATGGCTTGTGGAGAAGTTTGATAAAGCAATAACACAGTTGATGGCATTATTTTTATACTTTCTGATGATGTCTTCAGCCTTTTTAATATCCTTGTCTTTTACAGTTTTTTTAAGAATGGGGAAAAGAAGCCGTTCTTTTTTTAGAGCCTTGACTGTTTTGTCTCCAAATGCAAACTCCCAGAGTTTTGAAGGTGGTTCGGCACCATGGCTTCCTGTAGCAGGATATTCATGGAGTGTTATTGACTTGCAAAAATTCTTGCCAATCTCAGCTGCGAGTAAAGAGAGGTATCTTAGCTTTAATCTTCGATCACTATCTGATTCGGATATATCTTCTTTTTTTGAGAACCTGTCATTAAATATAAGAACCTTTTCGTGTTTCTTTACCCCTAGGTTAATTCTGAAAATGTCTCGTAATACGTTGTTTATCAAGGTGCTAAGACTCTACTTTTTTTAAGATATATATAGGTTTAAGGACTTAAATTGTCAATATTTTACTTGAATAAAAATTCCATCTGGTTTAAGTGCTCTCCGGGAAAACTGATAGGGTAGTGGCAATCAAAACAAGCTGTGCAGAAATTATGGGAGTTTGGGATTATCTTATGGAGTCCTTCAAGACTTAAATAAGATAGAGAATCTGCAGTTACATATTTCCTGATCTCATCAATGAGATGAGTAGATGCGATAAGTTCACGTCTTGTCGGAGTGTCTATCCCGTAATAACATGGGCTAATAGTTGGAGGGGAACTTATCTTCAGATGTACCTCTTTTGCGCCGCCACCCTCTCTCAACATCTTAACGATTTTTTTGCTGGTTGTACCTCTTACAATAGAGTCGTCTATTACAAGTAATCTTTTACCCTCAAGCAGTTTTCTTACAGGGTTAAGCTTTATCTTGACACCGAAATGTCTTATGCTGTTTTTTGGTTCTATAAATGTCCTTCCGATATAGTGGTTTCTTATAAGACCAAAATCGAAGGGAATCTTGCTTTGTTCTGAGAAGCCTATTGCTGCAGGAACACCAGAGTCGGGAACTGGTATCACAAGGTCGGCATCTATATCAGACTCTTTAGCAAGTTGTCTCCCGAATTCTTTTCTCATCTCATTTACATTCAGTCCACCGAAGATGTTGCTGTCAGGTCTTGAAAAATAAATTAGTTCAAAAACGCAGAAAGCTTTTTTATGACTGTTAAATACCTTAAGAGATTCAAGGCCCTGGTCGTTTATTATAAGCACCTCTCCCGGTTCAATATCACGGATAAAGGTTGCGCCTATAAGGTCGAAGGCACATGTCTCCGATGCGACAACATATGCGCCGTCCTTCATCCCGAGACTTAGCGGTCTTACACCATAAGGATCTCTTATTGCAATAAGTTCTTTTTCTCTGAGTATGAGCAGACTGAACGACCCATTTATCTCTTTAATAGCATGAGCAACCCTTTCATAAAAATCATATCCTTTTGAATGTGCTATAAGGTGTACGATCACCTCACTGTCTGAAGATGACTGGAATATTGCTCCTTCAGCCTCAAGGGAAGTTCTAAGGTCTACTGAACTGACAAGATTTCCATTGTGTGCTATAGCAAGTGTACCAAGAGCAAAATTTGCGACTATAGGCTGAACATTCTTCAGCATGCTGCTGCCGGCTGTAGAATAACGGTTGTGACCGATTGCTATGTAACCTGGAAGCCTTTTTAGTCTTTTTTCGCTGAAGATATCAGCAACAAGTCCCATGGATTTTTCAAGAAAGAGTTGTCTGCCATCAGATGAGCATATACCTGCACCTTCCTGCCCCCTGTGCTGGAGGGCATATAATCCGAGATAAGTGAGGTTTGCTGCCTCCGTATGTCCGTATATTCCAAACACACCGCATTCTTCATGTATATCATGGAACATGTTGTATTTTAACATATATCAGTTTTTTAATTGCCCTAAAATTTATTCATAAAGATGGCTTTTTAAGACTTTTTAGTTTCCTGCTTTTTTGAAAATCCATTGACCTTATTTCAATTCTATGGTAGAAAAAGAGATGAACGAAAAGCAGAAACTACTTTCTGGTCTGCCTTCTGTGGATGAAATACTGAAAAGCAAAAATGGTATTGATTGGTTAAAAGTCTATCCAAGGAGGTTTGTGCTTCAGGCTATCAGAGAGACAATTGACTCAAGGCGCAAAGAGATTATCGGGGATATCTCTTCTAATCTCTCGGAAGAACTTATTATTGCAGATATTGAAAATACGATTGAAAAACTTTCTTCATACAGTCTTAACCCGCTTATAAATGCAACAGGCATTGTGATTCACACAAATTTCGGCCGTTCTGTCCTTTCGAAAAGGGCACTCGAAAATATAAAAAGGGTTTCAGGGAGTTATTCTAACCTCGAATATGATTTTGTTGAAGGGAAAAGAGGCAAGAGATACAACCATGTTAAAAGGATTCTGAGGGAGATTACAAATGCAGAGGATGCGCTTGTAGTTAACAATAATGCTGCGGCTGTCATGCTCTGTCTCAATACACTCTCGAAAGGTAAGGAAGTGATTGTATCAAGAGGTGAGCTTGTTGAGATAGGAGGGTCTTTCAGGATGCCTGAGATAATGGCTGCAAGCGGTGCAATATTGCGCGAGGTTGGAACAACAAATAAGACCCATTTTTTTGACTACGAAAATGCAATTAATGAAAACACTTCACTCATTTTAAAAGTTCACAAATCAAATTTCAGGGTTGCCGGATTCACCGAGGATGTGTCAATAGAAGACCTTGTAGATCTCGGCAGCAGGCATCAGGTTCCTGTAATGTTCGATCTCGGGAGTGGTTGCCTCATAGATTTAAAGCCTTATGGCGTTTACAACGAACCAGTAGTCAAAGATATTGTTAAATCAAAGGTTGAAATAACAACCTTTAGCGGGGATAAACTACTTGGGGGACCTCAATGTGGTGTAATAGTAGGGAAAAAAGAGTATATGGAAAGGATTCAGAAAAACCCGATAACACGGGCTATAAGAATAGACAAACTCACGCTCGCGGGCTTTGAAGCAACGCTACAGGAATACATCGATGAAGAGAAGGCGATCAGGAATATTCCGACACTGAGAATGCTCCTGCAGAAACCCGGGGAGTTGAAGAATCGGGCATATAGGATAGCCAAAAGATTAAAAGCAAAATTAAAAAATGCCCAGATTGTAGTTGTTTCAGATTCGTCCAGAGCCGGGGGAGGAGCTCTTCCAGAGGTGGATCTGCCAACCTATGCAGTCTCTATCAAAACAGATGAAATCTCTGTTAACGATATCGAGGAAAGATTGAGAAAGGGTGTTCCACCGATTATTGCAAGAATTAAAGAAGACTCCCTGATAATCGATGTTAGGACTGTAAGACAAGAGGATTTAGAAGGTCTTGTAAAAGGAGTTAGTTTAGCTTTATCAATCTGATTTACCTCTTATGTATTCTAAAAATCATAAGGAACCTCTGTTATAAGTGGATTTTTTCTTCTTTGTCGAAAAAAGTCGAGAATAATAAATCCTTACTCTTAACCCGAAAAATGCATTTGGATGGAAAGATGGCAGGCACATATGCATCTCTCCTCAGCGAGTCGCCGGGGCGACAAAACCTCTTAAAAGCAGAATTTACGTCTGTATAGTATTTAATGGATAATAATGAAAACGTGCAGGAAATCCGGATCATTAAACCGCTCACAAAGGTGCTGTCCGCCTCGGCGGATTCGCTGAGGAGAACTCAAGAGCTTTTGCTGCACACATGCCTGCCGTTAATTGCATTTTCGGGTTAATCTTAATTCATTTGATTTACCATTCAATAGGCGGTAAATTATTTATAAGAGTATAATAATGGTTAGAAGATGATTGGTATTTTAAAAAGAGCTGTTTAAAGAAAATCGAATGTCAGACAATAAAACTAATATACTCATAATAGGGGCAGGTAAAGGGGGGAGTCTGCTCATTGATTTATTTTATAAAAGCATGACGGTTAATATTATAGGTGTTGTTGATATTAACGCCGATGCCCCTGGAATAAAATTAGCTGGCAAATTCGGTATCCCAACGGCTGCTGATTATAAAGAATTTTTGAATAATAAAGATTTGAATGAGATATTTAATGTTACAGGTAGCGAGAAAGTTCAAGAGGATTTGCTCAGACTCAAGCCTTCAAATGTCGAGGTAATAGGTGGACACAGCGCTAAACTGATTTGGGACCTTATTGAGGAGCGTAAACAGGTTGAGGAGAAACTATTGTATCTAAGCACACGCGATGCTCTTACAGGTCTTTATAACCGGACTTATTTTGAAGAAGAGATGGCAAGGCTTGAACTTGGTAGACAGTTCCCTGTGAGTATAATAATGGTAGACGTGAATGGGTTGAAGACAATCAATGATAGAGATGGCCATGTAGCAGGTGACGAGATGCTGCGACGAACTGGTTATTTATTAAAGGCATCTGTCCGGGTTGAGGATATGGTTGCAAGAATCGGAGGCGACGAGTTTGCAGTGCTGCTGAAAGAGACTGATGCATTAGCAGCAGAAGGGACTTTGACACGTATTAATAATAATATTAAGATTCACAACGACGACTATAACGGCCCTTCCCTGAGTTTGTCCCTTGGTCTGGCAACTGGAGATAGAGGCAGCCTGTTAGCAATTGTGCTGAAAGAGGCTGATAAGAACATGTATAAGGATAAACAGTTACGGAAGAGTTAGGAATAGAAGGTAAAAATTTATAAAGCTTCCCGTACAATAACGTAAGAGAATTGTTGTTTGAAATTCTTTGGGATATAATCTTTTAATCCATTAGAGATGGGTTTTTTACAGCCTTTATCTTTCTATATTTTCGAGTTCTTTCTGCCTGTCCTCTGATAAATCTGTTCTGTAAAACGCATCATGCTCCGGCAAGACCATATATAATCCAGTTGTGTAATCGAGTTCAGCAGTTGCATTTTGTATAATGCACTCAAGCAGGTGCCCTCCCGCCTTTCTGTCTTCTGTAATAAAATGAAAATGGTATCCCGGGACATTTAGTCCCTTCATGTAATCAGGCAAACGGAATCCAACGATCATGCCTCTTACATTATAAAACTCAAACACTGTCTGGTCTTTTACTGCATCAACAAGAGGAGGGTAAGGTTTATTCTGTCTTGGAGCGCTTCTTACCTTGATATAACTGAACAGACCTTCAAATTTAATAGCATAGAAGATATTTTTTGTTGGAATCAGGTTATCTAGATATTCTTCCAGTTGGTTATAGTCAATACTTTTATCTATCAAAAGGGTTTTATCAGGCTCAAAGAAAGTTACAACTGCAAAAGGAGATTTCATGGAATCGTCAACAAGATATGCTATGCCGTCTGATTTTATCTGATAAAAAATACCATCCAGCCCTATCATCTCCCCGTCAAGGGCATTGAAAGTGCCTATTCCAAAGTCTCCGTGTTTCTCTATCTCTTTGTATGCAGTATCGCCGTCATATACACCTTCAAGCAGGGCATTAATTGTTGATGTCTGAAAAAGGACATCCTTTTCTATATTCTGATGATATAGGCACCCTGCCAAAGCGATAGCAAAAAGAGCAGCTGATAATATATGACAATAAAATTTCACCTGAAAATACTCTTTAAATCGTCATTCCGTGCTTGACACGGAATCCGGTTCCTTCTGGATTCCTGCTTTCGCAGGAACGACATTTTCATTCCCCTTTGTGCTGATTTGTCAGCATGTGTCTATCATTTTACATGTCCATAATAATAAATAAAAAATTTAGTTTATAGCAAAATCAAAATAAGTATCTGGGAAAGGTTCGTTTTTCAGTGTAAAGTGCCACCATTCCCTGGAATAATTTTCAAAGCCATGTTTTTCCATAAGAGTTTTAAGCAGTAATCTATTAATGCGTTGCTGCAAATCAATTTTTCTGCTTACAGTATGCGACAGTTCATGGAAACAATCAAATCCGGTCCCCATGTCAATGCTGTTATCTTTGAACCGCTTTTCAACAGGTAAATAACATTCGTGCAGTATTTGCCCCGGGACATATATTTCCTGTTCAGTCACAGGAACAGGGACGATTGTTAAATCCACTGTGCTACCCCTGCTGTGGCTTGATTTATCAGAGATATAGCCATCCCTGAAAAGATACTTTTTATCAACAGCAGGATAAAATTCTTTCTTTGTCTTTTCATCGTGCAGGTCTTCAGCCCACCTGACAAAGTGATTGACTGCCTGCCGGGGGCGATAACAGTCATAAACTTTCAATGATAAAGAAAATTCGTTTAATTCGTTTTGAACCTTTGCAAGGGATTCAGCAGCCTTCTTTGTGAGGATGCATTTATATGTTTTGTATCCGTCAATCCTTTCACCTGCAAAGTTATGAGCCCCAAAGTACCTGATGTCCAGAATAATGGTAGGTATAACTTCTTTTACATCAACAAATCCCGCCGGCATCTTTCTTTCAGATATATCATTGCCGGCATGGAGAGAGTCATTAATAAAAATAATTGACATGAATAAGAAAACCAATATAACTTTTAATCTCATAGTGTTATTTTACAAATTAAAAATATTTTATGAATAGATATTTCAAATTTTTATATTTTTTATGAATAATATGGTTTAGTAAGAGGAACTACAAAACACGGAAAAAAGGAGAATCATGTTCGAAATATTACGAAAAGTTCTTTCAAAAGCAACCGCACAGTATGCTGATATACGGTATGAAATAAAAAAAGAAACAAGGATTGTATTTAACGGCAGAGAACTTTTCCATATCGGTTCAAATTCAACTGACGGGTTTGTCATAAGAATCTTGAAAGACGGTGGCTTATCTTCAGTAGCGTTTACTAGGCCGGATGACGCTGAAACAGCTGTCCGTACTGCTGAAGAAAATGCCGCGTTAATGGCACATCGTTTAAAAAAACCTGTACAGTTTGCGAGAACCGATGTTGTAAAGGATACTTTTCTTCCATATGTGGATGAAGATCCAAGGCATATCCCGATTGATGAAAAATTACAATTGACACAAAAATATAATTCAATAGCGTTAAAGCATAAAAAAATCGCTACGACAAATATTATGTACAGTGAAGTAATCAGGGAAAAACACTTCATTAACACAGATGGTACCGAAATAAGGGAAGACCTCATAACTACTTCATTAGGCGGACTTATTACCAGTAAAGACGGGTCAGTTACCCAGAATGTAAGGGTTGCTGCCGGTGGAAGTCACGGTTTTTCATTGTTAAGGAATCAGGAGGAAGAGTTCGAGAAAAAAACCGAGATAGTGCTGAACCTGTTGCACGCAACACCTGTTACCGGCGGAACATACAACGTAGTGCTTAACCAGGATCTTGCCGGGGTTTTTGCCCATGAAGCATTTGGACACTTCTCAGAAGCCGATCTAATAGAAGATTCTCCTACAATGAGGGAGAAGATGCAGATCGGGGCCATGCTCGGAAATGAGGTGCTTAGTATTACAGATAACCCTATAATACCGCAGCAGCTGGGTTTCTACGGTTATGATGATGAAGGAGTGAAAGCAAGGCCTGCACCGCTTATGAAGCAGGGAGTGCTTGTTGGACGTCTCCATTCAAGAAGAACAGCAGCTGCCTTTGGAGAAGAGCTAACCGGTCATTGTGTTGCAGAAGACTATAGGTATGCCCCTATTGTCAGAATGGGCAATATCTTTATCGAACCAGGCCGGAACACACTTGAAGAACTTCTCTCAATGCTTGGTGACGGATTATACATACTTGATCACAAAGGCGGCCAGACAAGCGGAGAGAATTTTACCTTCGGCGCCCAGTACGGCTATATTGTAAAAGGCGGTAAGAAAACTGCCATGATCCGTGACATCAATATCTCAGGCAACCTTTATCATACTTTAAAAAATATCACGGCTGCGGGGAATGATCTTGTCCTGAGCAAAACAGGAGGGTGCGGTAAAGGACAGGTCAATATCCGTTCGTGTCACGGAGGTCCTCATATACTGATCCAAAATGTGGTTGTTGGGGGGATATGATGGAGAAGTTACTGGAGACAGCCAGGAAAGTCAGTGATAAAGCTGAGGTATACTCCGCGGACAGCTGGGGAGACAGTGTTTCGTTTGAAGATGCGCACTTAAAGGATGTTCAGAGCAGCATGCAGTCAGGAATCAGCCTGAGGACTATAAAAAATAATACACTGGGGTTTGCGTATACGAAAAACCTTGTGAACAGGGAAGAACTTATAAAGAACGCACTTGATTCACTAAAAGGTGGAGTGGAAGGATTCTTTGAACTGCCCATTACAAAGGATTTACAATCTCTTGACACCTATGACCCTTTAATCGAAACCCTGACAAACTCTGAAATAGTGGAGGAATGTAGCAGGGTCTGTGAATTCCTGTCACGTAGGACAGAGGGGCAGATCAATATATCGGCTAGTCGATTGATAAACAACAGGAGACTTATCAACAGTTCCGGGACAGACCTATCCCTGAAGTCTTCTGCTTATATTCTGAACGCACAGGTTCTTTATCCCTATTCTTATGCTTCATTGTACCGCACCCTTAAGTCAAAATCTTTTAAAAAGGCTCCTGATGAATATATGGAGTATCTTATCAACACATACAACCAATCAATGAAGGAAGTGATTCCTGAGAAAAAAAAGATGAAGGTTCTGTTTTTGCCTGAAACTGTATATGTTTTAATGTGGAGGCTTCAAAGTTCAACAAGCGGGCTGAGTATTTACCAGAATATCTCTCCTGTTGCCGAAAAAATCGGTGAAAGGATATTTGATGAAAAGCTCTCCATATTCAACGAACCACTGGATGACTCTCTTCCCGGTGCCAGGGCATTTGATGACGAAGGGACTCCCTGCAGCCGGTTTCCTGTAATCGAGAATGGGGTGCTCAGGAATTTTCATTACGATCTTTACTTTGCACAGAAACTAAAAACATCTCCAACAGGGCATGGTTTCAAAGGCTCTGTTTCCTCAAAACCGGGACCATCGCTCAGCCACCTTGCCATATTGCCGGGCAATACATCATTTCCCGGCCTCGTCAAGTCCATTGACCAGGGAATAATCATTGCCGGTGCCCTTGGAGCGCACAGCGGCAATATTCCAAATGGAGATTTTTCAATAGGGGTTTCCCCTGCTCTATATATTGAAAAAGGTGAAATAGTTGGGAATGTCAAAGACGTCATGGTCGCAGGGAATATATATGATACATTGAAAAACATTGTTGAGATAGAAAACACCCTCCATCCGTGCTTCGGAGGCAAATTCCCTTCAATATTATTTGATAATGTGAACGTGACTATAAAGAATTGAATGGGGTAAAGAGTCTTTTAGAAACCTTGTTTGTAAATAAAAAGAATCTTTTGGCGGGAACGTGTGGGAATCGAACCCACCCTGCCCGTTTGTAACAGGCAACACTGGATTTGAAGTCCAGGAGGGACACCAGAG
>Ga0154657_1130_pt1 | contig 22791 bp, 21 predicted proteins | sample Rifle2008BG13ft_FD_116086 | JGI IMG/M metagenome (GOLD analysis project Ga0154657, IMG submission 116086) | Nitrospirae bacterium RBG_13_39_12 | reverse complement strand
AAGGATGAAGGAAGGTGTCCAAAGAGTGTGTCTGGTGCAGAAAGATCTTTTATCCATAGCATAAACGGTGCACCCCTGAGTTCTATTGCTATCATTAATATCTTATAAAGTGCAAAGAATACAGGAATCTGAAGAAGCATCGGCAAGCAACCCCCGATAGGGTTTACCTTGTGTTTTTTGTAAAGTTCCATCATCTCCTTCTGCATCTTCTGAGGGTCTTTTTTGTGTTTTTCCTTTACCTCAGCCATTCTTGGTTGTAATTCCTGCATCTTCTTCATTGACTTTTGACTTTTATTAACAAGCGGGATGAAAGGTATTCTTACTATAAAAGTAAGGAAGATTATTGCCCATCCGTAATTTCCGATTAATGAGTAAAAAAACTTGAGTATCCAGAAAAGGGGCAGAGCAATTATTGAGAAGAACCCGAAATCTATTATATGTTCAAGTCCTACATTTAAATCCTTTAGTCTATTATATTCTTTTGGACCTGCATAAAGAATAAAGCTGTTTACACCTGGTCTGCCCTTGAATGCAATAACAGGAGAGTCCTTCAGTTTCCATACTTTTGCTTCTTCAACACCAGTAACCGGGACAAGGGCCGCAAAAAAATACTTGTCTTCCTGGGCTATCCACCTCAGACCTTCCTTAAAGCTCTCGGCTTCTTTCAATTTATCAGGATTGAATTCTTTTCTATCAGTATCTTTGAGAAGAACAGGGCCTACATGTGAATAGGCAGAGTTACTTTCATTTATACCAAAATCAGTGCCCAAGGCTATCCAATAGTCAGGAAGCCCGGAGACATCATCTTTAATATCAACCTTGTAGCTATCATTATAAAATGTATATGTTCTCTTAACAGAAGATCCTGAATTCAAGTATTCAAATATAAGTGAACCTGACTTTTTATAATTATTTAGTAATATATCCTGTTCTCCGCCAGAGCTAGTAACACTAAAGCTTACATTTGAAAGGTTAAAACTGTCTTTTGAACCTATTCCAAGAGGAGGTTCTATGCCAGTCTTTCTAAGCAATACGACGTTTTTACCATCTTTATCTTTGTATTTTTTAATCTCATAATGTTTTAAAGTTGCGCCTTTGGTTGTAAAAACAGCTGAATATAGTTCTGTTTCTACACTTATTTCCTTTTCTTCAGAAGTTACAGCTAGCGGTTTACTTATATCAGCAATAGTAGGCTCTAAAGGTTTTACAGGTGCGGGTTTTTCTATTTCCTCTACGTTTGCCTGCTTCTGAACCCTACGGGGGACGGGTTTAACAAAAAAGTACTGATAGAGTAATAGGATAGCAAATGCAAGTGCTATAGCAAGGAGGGTTCTCTTTTCCATGTTTATTTCACAGGATCATACCCACCGGGATGAAAGGGATGACACCTTAATATCCTCCTGAATGTAAGATAGAATCCTCTAATGACACCATGTTTATTTATCGCATCAATCGAATATTCAGAGCATGTGGGAGTATACCTGCAACTCAAAGGGAATAAGGGTGACAGGATATATTTATAAAGCCTTATAATTATTACAAAAAAAAATTTCATTTCAAGAATATCTTTTATTTTTTAATAAGAAAGATCTAATTTTCAGGTTTTCTTTCCAGCTATCTCTCCATTTAATAATATTGCATTTATTCCTGTTATTTTCGTAAAAAATTTATTGATATCAAAAATGAATTCATCTAATTTGCCCTCTGCAGAGGATTTTCTGGCGATAATAACAAAGTCGTAATTTAAAGGCAATCCTTTTAAAAGTTTTTTCATGGCCTCTCTCAGTAGACGTTTTATCTTGTTCCTTGTAACAGCGTTACCTGCCTTTTTGCTTATGGAAAGGCCAAGACGGTTAAAAGTTAGTTCATTAGGCCTAGCGTATATAACGAGATATTTTGAAGATAAGGTAACCCCTACCTTAAATACCGATTCAAAATCCCGCCTTTTTGTTAAAGAGGTAAAGGATTTTTCACTCCTTAAATAGTTAATCTTTTACGCCCCTTAGCCCTTCTCCTTTTAAGAATCCTACGCCCGCCCGCAGAACTCATCTTTTTTAGAAAGCCATGAGTTCTTTTTCGTTTAACCTTATGTGGATGATATGTAGTATATGTTCCCATAATATTTAACTTTTAAACAAGAATTATAAATTGTTTTTAAAATTAAAGTCAAGTTACACATCAGCTACACATCAGCTATGTGTCACACATCAGCTAAATAAAAACTAGTATAAAACAGTAAAAAGAAGATTTTTTGTTTGATTTACTGGTAAATTAATATATAAATACAAAACCTGTAGATTTTTAAAGGGAGGATTAATTTGTGAAGAATATGTTAAAGGTACAGGATCTCTGGGTATCTGTTGGTGATAGGAAAGTATTAAAAGGTGTTAACTTTTCAATGGAATATGGAGAGATTCATACATTATTCGGACCTAATGGTGCAGGTAAAACATCTTTTATGATGACATTGATGGGCTTCCCAAAATATAGGGTAGAGCAAGGCAAGATATATTTTAAAGGTGAAGATATAACTGGTAAAGATGTTCATGAAAGAGCACATCTTGGTCTCGGTATTTCTTTTCAGAGGCCACCTACGGTAAGAGGTGTTACATTAAAAAAGATGATAGAAATTATAGCTGATAAAGAGTTAATAAAAGAAGAGATTAGCGAAACTGTAAAGAAGCTTAATCTTTCAGGACATCTGGACAGAGGACTTAATGACGGTTTTTCAGGCGGTGAGATGAAACGCTCGGAGCTTTTGCAACTTATGGTGCAGAGACCTGATATGGTCCTCATAGACGAACCCGAATCTGGTGTTGACATTGAAAATATTGCCCTTGTGGGAGAAGCAATAAATACGCTTTTAGGAAAAGATAAGGTAAAAGATCAAAAAAGAGGCGCCATAATTATAACTCACACCGGGTATATCCTTGACTTTGTAAATACCGACAAGGGATATATTATTATTGATGGTAATTTGGTATGTGGAGGAAACCCTCGTGACATTCTTTCAGAAATCAAAAAGCATGGTTACAGGAGGTGTGTAGAATGCCGATAAGCACGTCATACCTTTCTGATATAAAGGTGAAGGCTGAAAAGGCAAAAGAAAAAAAGGCAGTTTTTGGCCCGGACATAGACCTTTCGCGTTACACCCAGCATATCGAAAGAGGAAGAATAGAGAGTCTCGAGAACTTATCTCAACAGGCAAAAGAAGCTGCTATCATGACAGGGATAAACATAAAGGAAGAGTTAAGGTCGGGATCGTATTTTCAAATTGATCAATCCGTTGTCTACGAAAGTTTGAATAAGGCTTATGAGGGTAAGCTTGAAATAATGAGCACTACCGATGCTCTCAACAGGTATGATTGGCTCGAAGACTACTATTGGAAAGCGGTTCCTGTTGATCAGGATAAATATACTGCCCAGGCAGCACTGAATATGACTCACGGATACTTCATTAGGGTATTTCCTCATCAAAAGCCACAATATCCTGTACAGTCATGTTTGTTGGTTGCAGAAAATTATGTAAGTCAAAACGTTCATAACATAATCATAGTAGAAGAAGGTGCAGAACTCCAGGTAATAACTGGCTGTACATTGTCTAAGAGCGGTGCTGAAGGAATACATCTGGGAATTTCTGAATTTTATGTTAAGAAAGGCGGAAAACTTTTCTTCACAATGATCCATAATTGGGCTGACAATTTTCATGTAAGGCCAAGGACCTGGGCTGTTATCGAAGATGATGGTTCCTTCGTAAGTAACTATGTCCTATTAAAACCGGTAAAGTCAATTCAGGCATTCCCAGTTGCATATCTCAAAGGAGACAGAGCTTCTGCGAAATTCAATACAGTTGTTTATGGTCTAAAGGATTCTTATATAGATCTCGGTTCTAGGATAATACTTGAAGGAAAAGACACGAGGGGAGAATCCATTGCAAGGACAATAGCTGCTGATGAAAGTGTGATCTATGCAAGAGGTGATCTTGTTGCTAAAACCAGAGATTATTGTCTGGCTCACCTTGATTGTCGTGGGATAGTATTTTCCAATAAAGCGAAAATTTATGCCATACCGCAGCTGGTATCAGATGGTGCATTAAAAGCAGAACTTTCTCATGAGGCTTCTATAGGTCCAATAGCTGAGGAGCAAGTTGAGTATTTAATGTCCAGGGGGATATCCAAAGATGATGCTGTTTCTGCAATAACAACTGGATTCTTAAACTTAGACATACCTTTTATCCCTGAGTTTCTTGATAAAAATATAAAAGAGGTTATAGCGGCTACAGCTAAAGAGGCTTTATAAAAGCGGACTATAAGATTTTTGCAGTGATAGTAAAGTTGTTTTTATAAAATGTTTTTATATTAAACTTGATATTCCCTGCAGCTTGCTGCGGGGAGGTTCATTGAATGAGCTTTATAAGTCTCTAAATATAAGTAGTTAATAACAATTTGACAGGCACATAATTTGAATTTAATATTTAGACCGTGCTAAAATATCCGGATTCTTTTCTATCGATTCTACTGAAAATTAAAAAATGGCTGAAATAATCCCTTTTAAGGGAATTCTTTATAATGTTTCTAAAGTATCTATGGAAGATGTGTTAGCTCCTCCATACGATATAATAACGCCTGATTATAAAGAAGAGTTGTACAGAAAGAGTCCTTATAATATTGTTAGGATTGATTTTGGCAAAGATCAACCAGGAGACAGCAAAACAGATAACAGGTATACAAGGGCGAGACTATATTTTGAGGAATGGTTATATAAAGAGATATTTATACAAAGTAAAACCCCTTCTTTCTACGCTTATGGGATGGATTATAAGATAAAAAATAAAGTGAAAAGGCTTCTCGGATTTCTAGGGCTTGTGAAGTTAGAGGAGTTAGGCAAAGGAAGTATCTATCCCCATGAGTGCACGTATTCTAATCCTAAAAAGGACAGGCTTAACCTTCTTGTATCATGTGAAGCAAACGTAAGTCCGATATTCTCGCTCTACAAGAGTACAGAGAATCATATATCAACCTTACTTTCAGGAATTTCTCTGAAAAAACCGTATATGGAGTCAAAGGACACTGAAGGGGCTGTCCACAGGCTCTGGCCGATTGATAAAAAAAAGGATATAGAAATTATAAAAAGAGAACTTAACGATAAGGCAATTTTTATTGCTGACGGGCACCATAGATATGAAACAGCACTTGAATTTCAAAGAGAGAAAAAAAACAAGAAAATATATTCTATTGCTGGTGAGCCTTCAGATTATACACTTATGTTTTTAGCTAATATGTTAGACGAAGGGCTTACAGTGCTTCCGACACACAGGCTTTTGAAGAAAATTCCAGATAATATAATTAAAAAACTATCTGAGCATTTTGAGGTAGAACCTGTGAAGGAAGATTTTAAGATTACAAAAAAAATGTCAGGTAAAAAACATGTCTTCGGTTTTTATCAAAAAATGGATAAGGTTTGGTATCTCCTTAAATATAGAAAAAATAACTTGCTGGAAATCGTCCCTGACATTGACGAGATAGATGTTATTGTACTACATGATATTTTATTAAGAAAAATGTTTAATATAACTGATGTTGAATATGAAATGGATATAAACAAAGCCCTTGATAAAGTGAGAAGATGGGATTTTGATGCCGCCTTTTTTCTTAATCCTACAAGAGTTGAAGATGTTGAAAAGGCTGCTCTTTCCTCTGTGAGAATGCCACCAAAATCAACATATTTTTATCCTAAACTCTTAACAGGAGTTGTTATTAATAAATTTTCCGTCTTTGACGGGTATGGCTGAGTAGTAAGTAATTCGTTAATAGGAGGTTATTATGTCATTTCGTGTTGCAATAAACGGTTTCGGAAGAATAGGAAGGAATTTTCTCAGGGCAAGCAAAGGATATAAAGAGTTTGAGATTGTTGCTGTTAATGATCTAACTGATGCGAAGACCCTTGCCCATCTCCTCAAGTACGACTCCGTGCATGGCATATTTGATGCTGATGTAAAAGCGGGGGATGGAAGTATAGAAGTTGACGGTAAAGAAATAAAAGTACTTGCTATTACTGAACCCGAAAGACTCCCGTGGAATGACTTGCGTGTAGATTTTATAGTTGAATCTACAGGAAGGTTTGTAGACAGACCGTCAGCAGCAAAGCATTTAGATGCTGGTGCGAAATGGATAATTATCTCAGCACCTGCCAAGGAGCCGGATGCAACTGTATGCATGGGGGTGAATGAGGAAATTGTAGACCCTTCGAAACATAAGGTTATTTCAAATGCTTCATGTACAACAAACTGTCTTGCTCCTGTTGCCAAAGTCATTCACAATGAGTTTGGAATTGTAAAGGGATTAATGACTACAATACATTCTTATACAAATGACCAGAGGATACTTGACCTTGCACATAAGGATTTAAGGAGAGCTAGGGCAGCTGCCCTGAACATGATTCCAACAACAACTGGTGCAGCAACAGCTGTTGGACTTGTACTGCCAGAATTGAAAGGTAAGCTTAACGGGATGGCCATTAGGGTTCCTACCCCGAATGTATCTATTGTTGACCTTGTTGTTGAATTAAGGAAGGACGTTACAACAGAAGAAATTAAAACAGCTTTGAAAAAGGCCGCAGAGGGCCCCATGAAAGGAATTCTTCAATATTCAGAAGATCCTCTTGTTTCGTCTGATCTCAATGGCAATGCACATTCATCCATTGTAGATGCAACACTTACAATGGTGCTTGATGGAAAAATGGCGAAGGTTCTATCATGGTATGACAATGAATGGGGCTACAGCTCGCGTCTCAGGGACCTAATAGTTTACATTATAAAAAGAATCTAAACATGATTAAGAAGAGTATCATAGACCACGTTCCGATAAAAGGTATATTTAATAAGCTTACAATAGAAGACCTTGACATTAAAGGAAAGAGGGTCTTTATCAGAGCTGATTTTAATGTGCCGCTCGATGACAACCTGAAAATCACTGATGACAGGAGGATACGTTCGACTCTTCCAACAATAAATTATGCTATTGATGAAGGGGCAAAGGTTATTCTCTCATCACACCTTGGAAGACCAAAAGGGAGGCCTGATCCCAAATTGAGTTTAGCCCCTGTTGCAAAGAGGCTTCAAAGGCTTCTTAATAAAGAGGTCAACTTTGCACCTGATTGCATTGGTAGTTTAGTTGAAGATTATGTGTCAAAGATGAATGAGGGTGACGTGCTTGTCCTTGAAAACCTCAGGTTTCACCCGGGAGAAGAAAAGAATGACGAGGATTTTGCACGAGCCATATCAAAGCTTGCTGATGCATATGTTAATGATGCATTTGGTACTGCTCACAGGGTTCATGCGTCCCTTGTCGGAATAACAAGGTTTCTTCCTTCAGCTGCCGGGTTTTTATTAAAAAAAGAGATAGAACACCTGAAAGGAATAGTAGATAATCCGGTGAGGCCTTTTGTTGCAATCCTCGGTGGGGCGAAGGTTTCTGGGAAAATAGGGGTGCTTGAGAATCTCGTTGACAAGGTTGATAAGGTTATAGTTGGTGGTGGTATGGCTTATACGTTTATAAAGGCCATGGAACTTGAAGTCGGGAATTCACTTGTTGAAGAAGATATGCTCGTGACTGCACAGCGTATAAGGAAAAAGCTTAAAGGGATAGGCATTAAATTTTATCTTCCAGTTGATTGCGTAATTTCTCAGAGCATAGAGCCAGGTGCTGAAACAAAGATAGTACCAACCCTTGAGATACCAAAGAACTGGAGAGCAGTTGATATTGGCCCGGCTTCTGTAAAACTATTTTCAGAAGCAATCCAGGATGCAAAGACTATCCTCTGGAACGGGCCGATGGGTATATTTGAAATAGATGCGTTTTCAAGGGGCACATTTGCTATCGCCCGTGCAGTTGCAGATGCATATGCGCTAACTATAGTTGGCGGTGGTGATACTGACCTTGCTGTTCACAGAGCAGGGGTATCTGATGTAATATCTTTTATATCAACAGGTGGAGGTGCATCTCTTCAATTACTTGAAGGAAAAGAGTTACCAGGGATTGAAGCATTAACAAATAGAGAAAATAAATAATTCTATTCTACAATCTAACCGGAAATTGCCTGAAAAGCACCATTTTTTGAAATAGAACCAGAAGAAACTTTGTGAGGCAATTTCTTGTTCTTGTGAGAAAGTATCCCTCTTTTCATTTCTACGATAGAAGGATTTTTACAGTCAAGTTGTTTAATAAGATATGAAGCTGCTATCTCTGTTTTTATGGTATCGCCGCAGGTAAAAACATCTACAGCAGCATAACCATACTCAGGCCATGTATGAATTGTTAGATGAGATTCAGCTATTACTACTATGCCGCTGATACCGAATGGATTAAACTGTCGGAAGGAAATATCAATTATTGTTGCTCTTGCTTCCTTTGCTGCAGAGACCATTATATTTCTTATCTTCTCAAGGCTTTTCAGAACTTCAGGATTGCATTCCCTCAGTTCTATTAAAAGATGGGTGCCTAAAGCATACAATTCTCTACCCCCCTTCTAATTTAGAATCTTAAGCTATAAAGTTTACATTAAATATATATGGATTGTCAAGGATAAAATTAAAAATTAAAATTAAAACGAACTGATAAAAAGTTTGCTGGGAGACTGAACTAAAGTTTTAAAGATTATCAACTAGTGGTTAAAAATATTTATATGGTCTTAAATATCTTAGGTTAGAAAGTTTTAGGTTGGAAAGAAAAAATTTGTACTGTTTTTTACGCTAAGTGTTCCACATGAAACATCATAGTGTAAAAACATCTGGATGTATCAAAGCTATCCAAAAAAATTATTGTTCCACGTGGAACAATAGAATAACTAGCTCCGTTAAGCAAAAATGGTTTTTGAGCAATGAAAAGAGTATTTAAGTATGAACTGAACTCACGGTTCAGCAGGACGAAGGCCCTCAGTATCCCCCGGTTTTACCGGGGATCCGTCTGCTTGGTGAAAATCCAAGGTTGTCTGAGCAAGAACAACTAAATGAGGAAAACTTTTTTTTGACATCTATTGAGCCACATTTGGGGCATACTATGTCTTTCTCTGATACACCTATCTGTTGAAGGAGCGAAAAATTCTCATCACATTTCTTGCATATATATTCATATATTGGCATATGTTATAAAAATCCTTGGTTTATTTTGCATCTGAGATATCTTAAAGTCAATAGACCAAAACTGAATTTGTCAAAACTGAATTATTGAAGTCTGGACGAACATAAAATAGATAAAAAGCGATATAACAATAGTTAAAATTAGTCTTGTCTACAGCTTGCTGCAAGGTAGTTTATTAGTTCTCTACTTATTAATTGCATTTAGTACTGCTTTGGCAAATTCCATTTCTGGGATTGAACCAACAAAGCTGTGTTCTTCATTAATTATGATTTTAGGTACCCCTTGAACGTTATACTTAACCGCAAGATGGGGAAACTCTAATATCTCTACCATATCACCAATAATATTGTCATTTGCCATAGCAAAACGATGTGCAGTGCGTACAGCACTTGCACAATATGGTCATGTAGGGGAAATCATTACCTGAATATGTACTGGTTGATCGATTTTGGACAGTTCAGACAACACCTCTTTGGAAAGCCCGCTATCGCGACGGCTTATAAGAATGATATCCTCGATCAAGGTGTTGAACTCGTATCCAGCTGGTACGCCAAATAAACGAATGCCGTAATCACGGTCTCCGAGGAGGATAGTAGCGGGTATTTTATCCAGACCATACCCTTTAGCAAGGTCTTCATCCTTAACAAAGTCGTGTACTTCAAGTGATATTTGGTCTGAAAGTTCAGAAATCTCCTCAAGCATGTTCCTTGTTATATTACAGTGTTCACATTCAAACTCTTGTGTGAATGTAATGATTCTGACGTTATTAGAAAGTGGCTTAAGAATCTTAATAAGTTGTTCGCGGTCTTTTTCTGAGATTATTCCCATAGAATTACCTCATCTAAATAGGATAGCTTTTAATGAGATGGTCATAAGCAGACAGGGCTGCCTTAGCTCCTTCTCCGGCAGAGATTATTATTTGTTTGTGAGGGACTGTAGTTACATCTCCGGCGGCAAAGAAACCGGGTATACTCGTGCGACAAAAGCAATCCACAATAACTTCTCCTTGCTTGGTTAACTCGACTAAGTTTTTAACTGGTTCTGAATTTGGCAATAAACCTATTTCCAAAAATATTCCGTCCGCAGTGATTCTCTTTTCCTCTCCATTTTTGCGGTTTCGGGTTATTGCTGCCTCAACTCTGTTATTACCCTCAATGCGAAGAACCTCGTAATAATCTAAGAATTGTACTTTCTCAGATTTTTTTACTTTTTTAAGAAAGATTTCATCAGCCTGCCAGCCACTGGCATAATTTACAAGTATAATCTCAGCATCCAATTTTAAAAGGTCAAAGGCTGTTGTGAAGGCCGAGTTACCACCACCTACAACAATGACTTTTTTGCCTTTAAAAAGCGGCGCATCACACGTTGCACAATATGTAACACCTTTACCTAAAAGTTCTTTTTCTCCGGGCACATTAAGTTGGCGGTGGCGTTCACCAGTAGCAAATATAATAGTATGTCCTAAAAAGTTTGTTCCGTCTTCCATATAAACGGTAAAGATATCATCTTTTTTCTTAATCTCTACAATTGAAACGCCAAGGTTAATAGGAATATCAAAGCTTTTTACATGTTCTTCAAATTTTGCAACAAGCTCTTGAGCATTAATGCTCTGAAAACCGAGATAGTTTTCTATTACAGATGTTTCTTTGACCTGTCCTCCGAAATCCAAGGTAATTAGTGCAAGATTGATCATCTTCCTGGCACCGTAAATTGCTGCACTCATGGCGGAAGGACCTCCTCCAACTATCAACATGTCATAAATAGAATTATTGTCTGGTTTTCTGCTTTGGGAGATTGAAGGTATATCTAAGATAATCCCTGGGAATTCCATTAATGATCTAACCTATTTTAGGATCTCACTCAGTTTTTCCCTGAATTTTTTAGGATGAGTTCCTTCCCAGTAAATCTTACCACAATCGCCGCATTTCAGAAAGACATTGAAATTTAGGAAAACAAATTCAGGTACATGGTTTGTAATCTCTGTCTTATCTATGATTCTTGCGAGGAGGCCATTACATTTAACACATCTGCTAAACAAATTAAATTGTTTTAAATTTAATTTGTTTATTACCTCGACTAGTTGTTTAAAAGAATCATTTGCCTTTATTAGTAGAAAGTCCTTGATTACTTTTATCTTTATAAGTCGCGTGTCTCTTGTTAAGATGATTCGATTTTGTTCTCGAGCAAGCTTGATAAGCTTTTTATCGCTTATGTCTGAATAATATAATGTATCAAATCCTAAAAATCTCATCCATCTAGCAAGTTTACCCAGCATAGCATCTGCGATGAAACGTATGTCTTGATTGGTATGAGGCGTAAAGTAAATTTCCATCTCCTTACGTCTCAAACCATGAACGATTCTATTCTTCTACAGTTGGTTCAGCAAGTACTGGTTGGAATTCTCTCTTTACAAATGTGTTTCTATATTTAGGCATACCTGTACCAGCAGGGATTATTCTTCCCATAATAACGTTCTCTTTAAGTCCTCTAAGTTCATCCATAAAACCACTGATAGCAGCCTCTGTGAGGACCCTTGTTGTTTCCTGGAAAGATGCAGCTGACACAAAACTGTCTGTTGAGAGAGATGCCTTTGTTATTCCTAACAATAGTGGTTTGCCCTGAGCTGGTCTACCACCCTCGGACTTTACCCTTGCATTTTCTTCCTGAAATACCTTCCTGTCTACCTGTTCACTTATTAGGAAATTTGTGTCTCTAGGGTCTTCTATCCTGACCTTTTTCATCATTTGTCTAACAATTACCTCAATATGTTTGTCATTAATCGAAACACCCTGTAACCTGTAGACCTTCTGTACTTCGTCAACTAGATAACTTTGAAGTTCTTGTGGACCAAGTATATCAAGTATATTGTGTGGGTTTACTGCCCCATCCATGAGGGGTTCCCCAGCTCTTACCCAGTCACCTTCATGTACGCTTACATGTTTACCTTTTGGTATTAGATATTCCCTAATATTGTCTCCTCCCTTTACAACAACAACACGCATTCCCTTATGTGCACCTTTGAACTCTATCATACCGTCTATTTCTGTAACTATTGCCTGTTCCTTTGGACGCCTTGCCTCAAAAAGCTCAGCAACTCTTGGTAATCCTCCTGTTATATCTTTTGTCTTGGTTGTCTCCCTCGGTATCTTAGCAAGTATATCGCCTGGATGTACAGTATCGTTTTTATCAACGAGTATGTGTGCACCTGATGGCAGGAGGTACCTTGCAAGATTGGTTGTTCCAAGTATTTTGAGAGTCGCCCTACCATGTTCATCCTTAATTGAAACGCGAGGTCTCATATTTGCGGGATAGTCTATTATAACTTTATGGGAAAGACCTGTTGTCTCATCAACCTCTTCTTTTACTGTTACTCCCTCAACAATATCGCCAAGTGCTATTTTACCACCAAGCTCTGTAAGTATTGGTGTCGAATAAGGGTCCCATTCGACTAATCTTTGCCCTATTTCAACCCTCTGTCCATTTTTAACTAACAACTTTGCACCGTAGACAACTGAGTATTTTTCTTTTTCCCTCCCTTTTGAATCAACAACAGCGATAGTTCCGTTCCGGTTCATAACAATAAGAAGACCATCCCTGTTTTTTACAGTGCTTATGTTTATAAATTTTATAGTGCCTGAATTTTTTGCCTCAAGGACTGTTTGTTCTACTACTTTTGAGGCCGCACCACCGATATGAAATGTTCTCATAGTAAGCTGTGTTCCGGGTTCTCCGATAGACTGTGCTGCTATAATTCCTACTGATTCACCTAGTTCAACGAGTTCACCTTTTGTAAGATCCCTCCCATAACATTTTGTGCAAACACCAAACTTTGCTTGGCATGTAAGCACGGATCTTATCTTAATCCTGTCTATGCCTGCATCAATAATCTTCTTCGTTAGTTCCTCGTCTATTTCTTGGTTCCTCTTAATAATCAGTTCTTTTGTAAAAGGATCTTTTATATCTTCAACAGTTATTCTGCCGAGAATTCTCTCCTCCAGGGGCTGAATTATTTCTCCACCTTCGACAAGGGATGTAACAGTTATGCCATCGGTTGTTCCGCAATCTGGCTCGGCTATGATGACATCCTGCGCAACATCAACAAGCCTTCTGGTAAGATAACCTGAGTTTGCGGTCTTCAAGGCTGTGTCAGCAAGGCCTTTCCTGGCACCATGAGTAGAGATAAAGTACTGTAACGGTGTTAAGCCTTCTCGGAAATTTGCTGTTATTGGTGTTTCAATAATCTCACCAGAGGGTTTTGCCATTAATCCTCTCATACCAGCTAGTTGTCTAATCTGGGCAGTGCTTCCTCTGGCTCCTGAATCTGCCATCATAAAGATGCTGTTAAACGATCTTCTCTCTTTTATCTCTTCTTCAGAAAAGGTTTTACCGTCTTCTGCTCCAAGTTCTTTCATCATCTCATCAGCAACTTTTTCAGTTACATTTGCCCATATATCGATCACTTTATTGTAACGTTCACCGTGCGTTATTAGGCCGTCCGCGTACTGCTTTTGGACTTCGATAACTTCTTTTTCTGCATTTTCAATTAAATGTGTTTTTGTTGTTGGTATATGCATATCATCCATGCATATAGATACGCCTGCCTTTGTGGCATATTCAAAACCAAGTTTTTCAAGATTATCGAGAAATACAACAGTATTACGTTTGCCAGAGTTGTTGTAAATGTGTTCTATTAGTTTCCCGAGTTCTTTTTTGGTCATGTCTTTATTGATCATGGAGAATGGAATTCCATCAGGTAATATTTCACTGAAGATAATTCTTCCTGTTGTTGTATCGACGAATGTACTATCCATTCTTACCTTAATCTTTGCGTGTTCTTCTAAAATTCCGGCATCGTATGCAATCCTGACATCCTCGGTGTCAGCGAATATTTTTCCATCACCTTTTACCCCTTTTCTTTCTTTCATAAGGTAATAAATGCCAAGAACCATGTCCTGTGTTGGTACTACTATTGGCTTTCCATTCGCAGGAGATAAGATATTATTGACGGACATGATAAGAACCCTTGCTTCTATCTGAGCTTCTATTGAGAGAGGGATATGAACAGCCATCTGGTCTCCATCAAAGTCTGCATTAAAAGCAGTACAGACGAGTGGGTGCAACTTTATCGCTTTCCCCTCTACAAGAACTGGGTCAAATGCCTGAATACCAAGCCTGTGCAGGGTTGGCGCACGATTAAGTAATACAGGATGCTCCCTTATTACCTCTTCGAGGGCATCCCAAACCTCGGGATGCTCTTTCTCAACAAGCTTTTTTGCTGCTTTTATAGTTGTTGCATATCCTTTTTCTTCGAGCTTATTAAAAATAAAAGGTTTAAATAGCTCAAGCGCCATTCTTTTTGGCAAACCGCACTGGTGAAGTTTAAGATCTGGCCCAACAACAATAACAGACCTGCCAGAGTAGTCTACACGCTTTCCCAAGAGGTTCTGCCTAAATCTGCCCTGTTTCCCCTTAATCATATCACTCAGGGATTTAAGGGGTCTCTTTGTCGTAGACTTAAGAACCCTGCTCCTTCTGCCGTTATCGAAGAGTGCATCAACAGCTTCCTGGAGCATCCTTTTTTCATTCTTTATTATTACACTTGGTGCTTTGAGCTCTGTCAACCTTTTGAGCCTGTTATTCCTGTTTATTACCCTCCTGTAAAGGTCATTAAGGTCAGAAGTGGCAAAACGTCCACCTTCTAACGGTACAAGCGGCCTTAAGTCAGGGGGTAAAACAGGGATAACATCCATTATCATCCATTCGGGTTTATTAGACGACTTTCTAAATGCCTCCACAACCTTAAGTCTTTTTGTGAGTTTTTTCTTAATGCCCATCGATACAGCTTCATTTATCTTTGTTTTAAGCTCTGTATAAAGAGATTCAAGGTCAACTCTCCTTAAAAGTTCCCTTATAGCTTCTGCTCCCATCCCTGCTTTAAATTTTGATCCGTACTCTGAAGTCTTTTTCTTAAAGTCTTCATCATTTAATAACTCTTTTTCTTTAAGTGGAGTGTCCCCAGAATCAATAACTATATAGTTTTCGAAGTAAAGAACCCTTTCAAGATGTCGCATGGTAATATCTAGTAGAGTGCCAATCCTGCTCGGTACGCCCTTTAAAAACCATATATGGGCAACCGGACTTGCAAGTTCTATATGTCCTAAGCGCTCTCGTCTTACCTTAGACTGTATAACTTCGACCCCGCATTTATCACAAACAACCCCTCTGTGCTTCATCCTTTTGTATTTACCGCAGATGCATTCCCAATCCTTAATAGGTCCAAAGATCTTTGCACAAAAAAGACCATCTCTCTCCGGTTTAAAGGTTCTGTAATTTATAGTTTCAGGCTTTTTCACTTCACCATAGGACCATTCCCTTATTTTTTCTGGTGAAGCAAGCCTTATTCTGACTGCCTCAAAATCTGTTGGATCCTTTGGCCTCTGAAAAATGGCATAGATATCTTCTGCCAAGCTATTCCCCCTTACCTTTTTTCTCCAGTAGTTCAACGTCAAGTCCAAGACTCTGGAGTTCTTTTATTAATACGTGGAAAGATTCAGGAACCCCTGGTTCTAGAGTTGCATCGCCCTTAACTATAGCTTCATACATGCGAGCCCTGCCAGTAACATCATCGCTCTTAACTGTAAGGAATTCCTGAAGCGTATAAGCAGCTCCGTATGCCTCAAGGGCCCATACTTCCATTTCACCCAACCTCTGGCCACCGAACTGTGCTTTTCCGCCAAGGGGTTGCTGAGTAACAAGAGAATAAGGCCCAATGGAACGGGCGTGTATCTTGTCATCGACAAGGTGGTGAAGCTTCATCATGTACATTTGCCCAACTGTCACGGGTGTATCATAGGGATCTCCTGTTCTGCCGTCATAGAGTGTTATCTGCCCTGTTGATGGAAGACCAGCCTTTTTTAAAAGGTCTTTTATCTCTGATTCTTTTGCGCCTTCGAATACAGGGGTAGCAACATGGAGTCCAAGGGCTTTTGCTGCCCACCCAAGATGGGTTTCGAGTATTTGCCCAACATTCATCCTGGATGGTACACCGAGAGGATTAAGAACAATATCTACAGGTGTCCCATCCGGAAGATAAGGCATGTCTTCCTCAAGCAGTACCATCGCAACCACTCCTTTATTACCATGACGACCGGCCATCTTGTCACCTATCTGCACTTTACGTTTCATTGCGATATAAACCTTTACTACCTTATTTACCCCTGGGGGTAGTTCATCCCCTCTCCTTATCCTATCAATCATTTCATCATATTTTGACTCATGATCACGAATAAAAAGATTAACCTCATCGTTGAGAGATTCTATCTTTTCTCGTATACGGCTACTTTCAATCCTTATGCGCATGAGATGTTCATTCTTAACTCTTTCAAGATGTTTTTCTGTGAGTTTTTTCCCCTTTTGACATATGATTTCTTTAATCTTAGAATCCTTTAAATCCTCTGAAACCATCTGCCCAGTTAATAGACCTCTCATCTTTCTGAATTTCTCATCTTTTATTATTCTTATCTCTTCTTCAAGGTCTCGTTGTAATATCTGTATGTCATCTTCTTCTATACTTTTTGCTCTTTTGTCTTTTTCTGTCCCTTTCCTGGAAAAAATCCTTACGTCAACTACTGTTCCCTCTATTCCAGGAGGTACATAGAGACAACTCTCTCTCACTTCCTCTGCTTTTTCTCCAAATATTGCCCTTAGGAGTTTTTCTTCCGGCGTAAGCTGAGTTTCACCTTTAGGTGTGACTTTACCTACCAGAATATCTCCGGGCTTTACCTCAGCCCCTATTCTGATTATTCCGCTTTCGTCGAGGTCTTTTAAAGCTTCTTCTCCAACATTTGGAATGTCACGTGTAATTTCTTCTGGTCCCAACTTTGTTTCTCTCGCTTCTAGCCCGAATTCTTCTATGTGCACAGATGTGTAAACATCTTCTTTGACCAACCGCTCACTTATAAGTATCGCATCTTCGAAATTGTATCCTCCCCAAGGCATAAACGCTACAAGTACATCCTTGCCCAGTGAAAGTTCTCCTCTTTCGGTTGATGGTCCATCGGCAAGTATGCTGCCAGTTTCAACATCATCACCTACATTAACTATAGGCCTCTGGTTAATACTTGTTGCTTGGTTTGACCTGCGGAACTTTATAAGATTGTATGTGTCTACTCCTCCACCTCCGTCTTCTGAAACTCTTACAACAATTCTGGAAGCATCAACACTTTCTACAATTCCTTTGCGTTTTGAAATCACAAGTGCGCCTGAATCTCTTGCTGCAACATATTCCATGCCGGTGCCTACTATTGGTGCCTCTGGTTGAAGTAGAGGAACTGCCTGCCTCTGCATGTTAGACCCCATTAAGGCCCTGTTTGCGTCATCATTCTCTAAGAAAGGAATAAGAGATGCAGAAACACCGACAATCTGTTTTGGAGATACATCCATATATTGTACTTCTTGAGGGGAGACCATTTTAAAGTCTCCGCCAACTCTTGCAGAAACTGTTTCTCCGGTTAGATTTCCCTTTTGATCCATCGGAGAAGTCGCCTCTGCAATTACATATTTTTCACCGTCTATTGCTGTAAGATATTCTATTTCTTTTGTAGCCCTTCCATTAGTTACCTTTCTATAGGGGACTACAATAAATCCAAAATCATTTACCTTGGCATATGATGAAAGAGATGTAATCAAACCTATGTTTGGACCTTCAGGTGTTTCTATCGGACATATCCTCCCATAGTGTGTTGGGTGTACGTCTCTAACTTCAAAGCCTGCTCTTTCTCGTGTAAGACCTCCGGGGCCGAGAGCAGAAAGCCTTCTTTTATGTGTAATCTCTGATAGAGGGTTTGTTTGATCCATGAACTGACTAAGCTGGCTAGAACCAAAAAATTCTTTTATAGCTGCCATGACAGGTTTAGCATTGATTAAATCATGTGGCATTGCTGTTTCCAAATCTGTCAGGGTCATTTTCTCTTTAACAGTTCGTTCCATCCTGACAAGCCCTATCCTGAATTGGTTTTCAAGGAGTTCTCCAACCCTTCTTATTCTTCTATTCCCGAGGTGGTCTATATCATCAACTTCTCCCTTTCCTGTCCTGAGATTGAAAAGATATCTTACAATCTCTACTATGTCCTGAGCTGTCAATACTCTGGTTTCTAATGGTATATCAATCCCGAGCCTTATATTCAGTTTTAAACGTCCAACAGGTGAAAGGTCGTACCTTTTAGGGTCAAAAAATAGTCCATTAAATAGGTCTTTTGCGGCATTTAAAGTAGGTGGCTCGCCAGGTCTTAATTTTTTGTATATTTCAATAAAAGCTTCTTCCTGGGTACTTACTTTATCTGTGAGAAGTGTATCTCTGAGTGAAGGAAGATAGTGGACACTATCTATAAAAAGAAGGTTCAATGAGTTAATTTTAGCAGAAATTATTTTCTTAAGGGCTTCTTCTGTAATGACCTCATTACCTTCAAGTATTATCTCTCCAGTAGAAGGATCAATAATGTCTTTCAGGGTAATTCTACCGAGAAGTTCATCTTTGGAGATAGGTATTGTTTTGATTCCGGATGACTCCATCTTTTTGATGGCACCCCTTGTAATTTTACTTCCTTCCTTAACTATCAATTCTTTTGTGTCAGGGGCAACTATGTTAAAAGCTGCTTTATATCCCAGGAGTACGTCGCTTACAGCTCGTGTAAATTTATTGACTTGTAAATTAATATCTTCTATCGGATAAAAGATCTTCAAAAGATCTTCATTCGAGTAACCCAACGCCTTAAGTACTATTGTCGCTGGAAGCTTTCTTCTCCTGTCGATTCTTACAAATAAGATGTCCTTTATATCAAATTCAAAATCAAGCCATGAGCCTCGGGAAGGGATTACCCTAGCTGAATAAAGAAGCCTTCCACTAGCATGCGTTTTCCCCTTGTCATGGCTGAAAAACACCCCAGGAGAGCGATGGAGCTGGCTTACGATAACACGTTCTGTCCCATTTACTATAAAAGTTCCTGTATCGGTCATTAAAGGCATCTCACCAATATAAACATCCTCTTCCCTGGATTCCCTTAACCGTTTGTTTTCTTTTGCTTCAAACTCCCATAGATTAAATTTCACTCTTATTTTTAAAGGAGCAGCATAGGTGGTCCCTTTCTGCAAGCAGTCTCGGACACTGAATTTTGGTTTGCCTATTGTATAACCTAAAAACTCTATCGATGCTGTTTCGTTATAATCCATTATTGGAAAAACACTAAGGAACGCAGCTTGCAATCCGGAATCTTCTCTGTTATCAATTGAAACATCTTTCTGTAAAAAATTATCGAAAGATCTCTTCTGTATTTCAATAAGGCTTGGAACTTCTAGAAATTGGGGAACCTTTCCGAAATTATGTCTTTCTCTGAGAACCCTTATCATAAGTCTCCTTTTTTATTTGATTTCGACTGTTGCACCCTGTTCTGCAAGTTTTGCCTTTATTGATTCGGCCTCATCCTTAGTTACGCCGGTCTTTACTGGCTTTGGAGCTCCATCGACAAGATCTTTTGCCTCTTTTAATCCAAGTGAGGTAAGCTCTCTTACTACCTTTATGACCTGAATCTTTTTATCACCTACTGCGGAGAGGATTACATCAAAGCTGGTCTTCTCCTCGACCTCAGGTACAGCTGAGCCAGCAGCAGATCCCGGCATAGCTGCTACTGCAATTGGTGCAGCTGCAGTTACGCCATACCTTTCCTCAAATTCTTTTATAAACTTTGACATCTCAAGGATTGTCATATTGTCGATAAAATCAAAAACTTGCTCTTTTGTAACAGACATTTTTTAATCCTCCTTTTTTATGTCGGTAGACGTAAAGTGAGAAAATTATCCATTCACGCCTCACGTTTATTTTTAAGTGCAGTTATTACAAAAATAAATTTACTTAATGTAGCATTGAGTGCACCTGCTAATTTATTTAGAGGTGCCTCTAGCCCTCCTGCAAGAATAGAAAGCAGGACCGCCCTAGGTGGTATCTCAGCAACAGCCTTTAAATCATCTGATTGGCATAATATGCCTTCGATAACACCAATGCTAACCTTCAGCTTCTCATTTTTCTTTGAATATTCGAGTATTTTTTTTACTGTTAGTACAGGGTCTTCGTAGCCGATAGCTATACCTATAGGACCTTTGAAGGACTCCTTTGCAATAGATACAGGTGTCTGTAATGCTGCAATCTTTGCTAAAGTATTTTTTACTATTTTGTACTCAAATTTTCCGTCCTTCAAAAGTCTCCTTATCTCAGAAAGCTCAGCAACAGTCAACCCCCTGTAATCTGTAAAGACTATAGCCTTTGCTTTATCGAATCCGTCTTTTAGTTCTTTAATAACCTGTTCTTTTTTATCCCTTTTCAGTTTAAACCCCCTTTCCCAGAGATGTTATGTCAATAGTTAACCCTGGTCCCATAGTTGACGAAATAGATAACTTTTTAAGATATTTACCTTTACTAGTTGCTGGTTTTGACTTCAATATTGATTCAATTACAGAATTAGCATTATCACTTAGCTTATTACTATCGAATGAAACTTTGCCGATTGAAACATGCACTATACCTGCTTTTTCAGCCTTATATTCTACCTTTCCTGATTTTATTTCTTTAACAACTTTTGCTATATCGAAAGTAACAGTGCCAAGTTTTGGGTTTGGCATTAGTCCTCGTGGACCTAATATCTTACCTAATTTCCCTACAAGACCCATAACATCAGGTGTTGCAACAGCCTTGTCAAAGTCCAGCCACCCCTTGCCTATCTTTTCGATAAGGTCTTCTGCCCCGACAAAGTCGGCTCCTGTATCTAAGGCCTCTTTTTCTTTTTCTCCTTTTGCAAAAACCAGAACCCTTACCTTTTTACCTATACCATGTGGAAGTACAACTGTCCCTCTTACCATTTGTTCTGATTTTCTGGGATCAATACCAAGATTTACTGATAAGTCAATAGTCTCATCAAACTTAGTATATGAAGATTCCTTAACAAGGTTGATTGCATCTTCAAGTGAATATTGCTTGCCTATTTCGATCTTTTCTTTAATTGACTTTATCTTCTTACCCATTTCTACCTCTTTAATTAATTATTTCAATACCCATACTTCTAGCAGTTCCACTTATTATCTTTTCAGCTTCATCAAGTGAGTAAGCATTAAGATCTTGAAGCTTTCTCTGTGCAATTTCTCTTATTTGCGCTGATGTAACCTTACCGACTTTTTCCTTATTGGGTATACTTGAACCCTTTATTATACCAGCTGCCTTCTTTAACAGATCTGAAGCAGGAGGTGTTTTTGTTATAAAAGTGAATGATCTGTCGAAATAGACAGTTAATATAACCGGTATTATTGTATCTCCTAATGACTGGGTCTGAGCATTAAATGCCTTACAAAATTCCATTATATTAACACCATGTGGACCAAGTGCCGGACCAACAGGAGGAGCGGGGTTTGCTTTCCCTGCAGGTATCTGAAGCTTAACCTGAGCAATTATTTCCTTTTTAGCCATAAAACCTCCAATTCATGGAAATCATAAATTCTGAAATTGAAATCCTGAACAATTTTGAATTTGAAATTTCGACTTTTATTTCTGTTCATGCTCTTTCTACCTGGAAGAAATTGAGCTCAACAGGTGTCTGTCTGCCAAATATACTTACCATAACGCAAAGTCTGCCATGGTCTATATCAAACTCATCAACGGAACCAACAAAATTAGAGAATGGTCCGTCAACAATCCTAACACTTTCACCCTTCTGGAATTGAGTTTTTACTTGGGGGACAGGTCCTTTCTCTATCTGTTGGAGTATCACTGAGATTTCTTCATCAGAAAGTGCAACAGGTTTTGTTCCCCCCACAAAACCTGTTACACGAGGTGTACTTCTGATGAGATGCCATGTATCATCGTCCATTTCCATTTCAACAAGAATATATCCTGGATAAAATTTTTTATCGCTTTCCCTTTTTTTGCCAGCTTTTAACTCAATAACCCTCTCTGTAGGTATAAGTATCCTTGATATCTTATCCTGTAAGCTTTCTTTATCTATCTTTTCTTCTATAGATAGCTTTACTTTCTCCTCGAAACCTGAATAGGTATGCACTACGTACCAGTTTTTTCCCATGGTCTTACCTTAACGCTATACCAACTAGTTTTGAAAGACTTAGATCAACAATGCCTAAGAAAATTGAAATAACAATTACAGTAATTATTACGACCCATGTAGAACCTATAAGTTCATCTTTTGTAGGAAAAACCACCTTCTTGATTTCAATTTTTACTTCTTTAAAAAATTGCTTAATTTTATTTAACATAATATTCCTTCAGCCAGTAGTTTTTTGTGACTAATCACTTTTAAGTGACAGGCCAGGAGGGATTTGAACCCCCAACCCTCGGATTTGGAGTCCGATGCTCTAGCCGTTAGAGCTACTGGCCTATGCTTTTGTCTCCTTATGTAATGTATGACGCCTGCAATGCCTACAATATTTTTTTAGTTGAAGTTTATCAGTTGTATTCTTTTTATTTTTTATGCTTGAATAATTTCTATTTTTACAATCTGAACATTGAAACAATATTATAACTCTCATATCTTTCTATTCCAGGACCTCAGTAACAACACCTGCACCTACAGTCCTTCCACCCTCTCTTATAGCAAACCTT
>Ga0154657_1022_pt5 | contig 23131 bp, 22 predicted proteins | sample Rifle2008BG13ft_FD_116086 | JGI IMG/M metagenome (GOLD analysis project Ga0154657, IMG submission 116086) | Nitrospirae bacterium RBG_13_39_12 | reverse complement strand
CAGAAAGATAAAACTTTTTTAAATATATATTATTAAAAAGTTGTTATTATCAATATATAAAACATTAAAAATGAAGCAGTTAATAATCTCCGGGTTATCAATAATTTTGTCTATTATTTTTGTTATGGCGTGCAGTATGCCAGAAACAAAAATCTATAGTCTTTACTTGCCAGTTGAGAATTATGTAACAGGTACAAAGACTGATGCGTCAATTGGCATATTCGCAAGTGCTCCCGGCTATCTTGAACAAAGGTATATAGCATACAGGAATTCGCCATATCAACTGGAGATATCAAAATATTCTAAATGGGAATCCTCTCCTGATAAGATGATTAAAGAGGCATTCAAGGATTCTCTCTCATCAAGCGGTTTATTTAAAGATGTAAGAGTAATTAATATCACGCTCAGTGAGTTTTATTTGCTCGAAATAAAACTTAAAAGGTTTGAAAGATTGGATGAAGGAAATGATTCTTTTGGCGATCTTGCATTCGATGTTGAGCTATTTTCGCCTGATGGTTCTCAGCAGTACCATGACAGTATATCAAAAAAGGTCAAACTCGACGACCGTAGCTTTATGAGCCTCGCAAAAGGGTTAAGCAATGCCCTCAATGAAAGCATTAAAGAAGTAACAAATAGTTTAGTTGGCCATATTAAACAATAAACTTAAATGTGTTGAGCTAAATTTAAGTCCTTATCTCAAATATTCTAAAAAATATTTCAAATACATAAAGAAATTATCATCAGAAATCGTAATATTTTATAGGAATAGATTTTACAATTTTATATTGTAATTTTATAATTTATTATTAAAAGGAGAGACATTATGCTAACACTCGAAGAACTAAAAAAAGATAGAGAGCTTATAAATTCGATTGACTGGGAAATGACACCAGAATTGGCTGTGCGAATGTATTTGGAATGGGGAAACATTTGGTCGCGTGGGGATGAAAGAAGACATGTAGTACGCTCTAAAAGTGACTATTCAGTCTATTTTGTAGTAAATTGCTGGGTAAGACCTTATTACATATATCTGATTAGAAGAAATTCTGAAGAAGCAGTTGAGCTTGCGAAATTTGAATTACCAGGAAGATTTGACAATCCAGTATGTGAGCTAAAAGGTGTATATGCACCTGAAGGGGAACTCAAAGACTGGCTGAAAAAAGAATTGAGTCTTGAATTAAAGAAGACTTAAAATCAGTTACCATTTCCAAAATATAATGTCAAATTGCGAAGCAGTCTAAATTTATAAGGCAGTATTATTTATAAATTACCATTATTATTAACCCGAAAAATGCAGTTAGATTTTAAGGCTGGTAGGCACATATTCATAAAATTCTCTTGAATGCAGAATTTGCGCATGCATGGTTATCTATACGATATAAATGAAAACATGTACGTTATCTGAGTCATTAAACCGTTCACAAAGGTACTGTCCGCCCCGGCGGATTCGCTGAGGAGAACTCAAGAGCTTTTGCTACACATATGCCTACCGTGAATCGCATTTTTGGGTTAATACTAAATTGGAAGTGACCTGCCAGGATTAAGCCCTCAGGCTGAGATATAGCACTGTATACAAATGGACGAATGCATCCAAATTTTACAGGATTCAATAAGACATGATTATTCTAAAAAAGAATAATTTGTTAGAATTAATAAGAAAATTAAAAAAAGTAAATAGATAACATCTGAAATGAAAACCTTCATAATAGTTCTTGTAACATTCTTTATGGTTAACATATCCACAGCCATGCAAGAGATTGAATTTATCGGAGATGCAACCAAATATAAGAATGTTGATGAAATTTTAGAAGGGATACCGTTTAAGACGGTCGGGTTGGAAGCTTATGAAGAAATTATTAAAAAAGGAAAAGTGGTTGTATTTTTATACGATAATTTTCGTCCGAATGGGGTTAATGGATGGGTAGCAAAGTTATTCAAGGCAACTGTGAATGATTTTCCCGATATTAGTTTTCTATCTATAAAGTATGATAAAAATATCGAATATAGCAAATATAACAAATTAGGGTTTAAAACAGTTCCACATTATATTTTCTATGTTGAAGGGAAAAATATTTTTAGTGAGGAAGGTGGTCCGGCAAATGAAGAAGAATATCTGGAATTTATTGATGTGATGAAATGGAATCTTAAAGAGTTAAATAATTATGAATAAATAAAAGTAAAATGAAAATATTCTTTATCGTCTAACAAATAAGGAGCAAATATGGCAAAGTATACAGCTACAATTGACGAAGATACACGCCAGAGGATCCTTTCATTACCAAAGGGCGTGCACTTTGCAGCCTACATGCGAAAAGCAATCGCTGTCTTTATTGAGGAACTGGAGAAGGATCCCGACTTACAGCCCGAGAATTTTATTATCACCAGCACAGCCAGGAAAGATGTATCAGACAGAAAAAGAAAATAAAAGTATTGAAAAAAGCAGTATCCTGATTACATGTGCAAAAGGTGTAACGCCTTTTTTAAAAGAGGAACTCCTTCAAATGGGTTTTCCTGTAATATCAGAAACCATAGCAGGCATAGCTACCAAGGGAACTCTAGATGACACCTTACAGCTTAATCTCATGCTGCGCACGGGACATCGTGTCCTCTTTCTCATTAAGGAATTCAATGCGCATGATGCCGATGCACTCTATCACTCTTTATCGGAGATATCATGGGAAGAATATATAGCAGAGGATGAATATATCTGTGTGACATCAAGTGTTGATAATCCAGGAATCAGAGACTCACGCTATGCAAATGTAAAATGCAAGGATGCGATTGTAGACAGGATAAGAGAAAAAATTGGGAAGCGTCCTGATTCAGGTCCAGATCGAGACAAAGTCGTAATTAACCTTTACTGGAAAGACGATCGCTGCTCTCTGTATTTTGATACATCAGGAGAACCGCTATCAAGGCGCGGGTATAGAAAAATACCTATGACAGCACCCGTGCAGGAAACCCTTGCTGCTGCTATCATCATGGCTTCCAGATGGGACGGAAACAGTCATTTCATCAATCCAATGTGCGGTAGTGGGACCCTTGCCATAGAAGCTGCCCTGAAAGGTATGAAAAGGGCTCCCGGGATCTTAAGAGATAATTTTGGGTTCATGCATATAAAAGGATTTGACGAGTCCCTGTGGAACAATCTGCGTGCAAAAGCAAAAAAAGATGCAAAAAAGAAACCTGGTTGCAGGATTATTGCTACAGATATCAGAATAGACTCAATTGAGGCAGCAAAGAAAAATGCTGCTACTGCAGGTGTGGAGCATCTGATTGAATTTTCTGTGTGTGATTATTCAGAAACAACAGTTCCTGAAGGCGGTGGTATAGTAATATTTAACCCTGAATATGGTGAAAGAATGGGAAAGATCAAAGAGCTTGAGAGTGTGTACAAGGGGATAGGCGATTACTTTAAGCAGAAGTGCAGTGGATATACAGGGTATATCTTTACGGGTAACCTTGACCTGGCAAAGAAGGTTGGGTTAAGAGCAAAACGAAGGATTCCATTTTTTAACGGCAGAATTGAATGCAGACTACTTGAGTATGAGCTATACGAAGGAAGCAAGAAGAAAAGAAGTATTTAACCTTACTATAATTTATTTTTCTGGTTTTTCATTAAAAAGCCTCTGAGTTCAGGAGTAGCGCTGCCTTTATACTGGATCATTACTTTGTGTGTTTCTCCAATTGTTCCCGGGAAAATTAGTCTCTTTATTTTTGCAACCTCAAAAATATAATCATCGGAAGTTTGAGCAATTTCTTGGATCATCTGATCGATTCCGAGAGAAACAAGGAAAATTCCCTGCTGGCAAAATCCCAGTGTAGTAAAGCCGAATTCTTCTCCCCATTTTTTTACTGAAGAGAAATTAACATGTGCTGTTATGTCTTGTTCACCAATGTTAACGAAGGGGTCTTCGGATACCTGGTGTTTGTAATAGCAGAGAAGCGTCCCCCTGTTTCTGTCTTCACTGTAATAATCAGAAGCAGGAAAGCCATAGTCTATTGTCAATATGAATCCTTCCGATAAAATATCATTTATAGAAACGAACCATTCTTTTACTTTGAGGTTAATCTCAGTTCTGAATCCCTTTGGAAGTTGTAATGAAAATTCTTTAATATAATCAGTTAATGCAGTTGTTTTAGGATATCCCTTTATCTCAAGTATACTGTTATTATCAGCGGAAACATATATTTCTTTTAAATCATCCTCCATTTCTATAAGATGGACAGGAAATGCATCAAGAAGTTCATTAGAAAGGATGCATCCTTTAATGTTGCCCAGTTCTCTTAAAGAAGAAACCCATTTCACTTTATCTGAATAGTTTTCAAGCAGTTTTTTTTGTCTCTTTTGAATGAAAGGATTAATCTCAACTAATACATAGCTTATGGTCTGTAAAAGATTCCTTTTGTTCAGATAGTCAAGTATGTCCTTGCACATATAACCTTCTCCAGCTCCAAATTCAACCACAACGAAATCATCAACTTCACTCATTGCTTCCCGCATTTCTTCAATTTGTTTACCAAGCATTGTACCGAATATGGAATGAACATGCTGGCTTGTGTAAAAATCACCTGCCCTACCTATCTCTGTATTATCTGAGGCATAGTATCCTAGACCCGGTTCATAAAGTGCCATCTCCATGAAAACCTCAAAAGTGATTGGTCCTTCTTTTTTGATGTTATCTATTATTTTTTGTTTAAGTGCATTCATGATATGAAATTATAGCTGCTGCAAAAACTTATTGACAAGGGATTTATGGTATTACTGGCAAGTGGATAATGATATTTTGTACGCTGAAAGAAAGACTTGAAGTATACACGGTGTTGTTATTGCCTGTGCTTTATTCTTTAGACTCTAACATTATTGTCACAGGACCATCGTTGACAATAGACACCTGCATACGGGCACCAAATTCCCCAGTTTTTACTTTTAGCCCATTTTCTTTTAATTTATCTACAAAAATCAAATATAATTCCTTTGCTTTCGGTGGTTCTTCTGCACTGTCGAAGGATGGCCGGTTTCCTTTTTTGCAATCAGCAGATAAGGTAAACTGGGATACAACCAGGATTTCACCTTCTATATCTTTAACAGAAAGGTTCATCTTTTTTCGGACATCCTCAAATATCCTCAGGTTAGATATCTTTTTTATCAGATAATCAATATTTCTTTCTCCATCGCCTTTTTCAATACCAAGAAAAACAAGAATCCCTTTATCAATTGCTTTGAAGAATTTTCCGTCTATGTGAACTTCTGATCTGCTAACCTTTTGAATAAGTGCTTTCATACATTAACTTCTTACTGCCACATTAATGACTCAAAGTGAGGCGTTGGTACGTTTAATATAATACAACCTCTCCATGGACATCTTTCCATTTCTTCACCATTTTTTATAATAGAAACAAAAAGTATCATCTCATTGTTTTCTTTTGCCATCAAGTCGTTGAATGGTATACCTATCTCGAAGATATCCTGAATCGCCACATTATGAATGTCTTTTGACTTTACCCAGGTGTCATCTTTATTAATTAAGAGTTCTGCTTTTAAAATTGGCTTTATTGAAACAATAATCTTTACCTGTGAAGGTTTTAAGAAATTGATAGAAAGTTTAGTATCAGCGGGTAATTCAACGAAGGGAATCGTTGGGTCTATTCTTATAAAAAAGGTGTTTTTATTAAAGCCATAATAAAGACTTGAAAAGATGCTTTCTGCTTTATGCATACTTCCACCGGATATTTTAATGTCCATGTGAGCAGCCTGGTACCATTCATAATAACCTGTGACAATTCCATCAATATTGGGTTCGATAAAGCCTCTTATTGTTACAGATGGTGGAATGCTCCTATCTTCTCGGTGTACAGAAATAAATAATTGCTCCGGGATATTTTTACCTATTTCTCTATAGATTTTCATAAGGTTCATTCTGAACAGTTCGTCAAAATCGTTTTGATTATCTGTTATATGTTCATCACCGTACCACCAGTTCCAATCGCTTCCTTCTGCAATATATATCGATTTCCACGCTTTTGACATGTCTCTATCAGGGTTTGCTTCCTGGAAGGCTTGAAGGGCATTTCTTGCATCTGTAAGGTAATCCCATGCAGTATTGTCTTCTTCATGCCCAATCCATATTCCATAATTTGCATTAATCCATGAGCCTGAATGGAGCATGTTCAATTGCTCACCTTTGTCATGTTGACTAAGATATTCTGAAACAGTAACTGTTTTTAGTCTATTTTCTTTAGATAACCCTTCATAAAGATATCGAAGAAAGTCGAGGCCATCGTTTTTATAGTATTCCCAGGCATTTTCTCCATCAAGTATTATTGATAAGAGATGAGGTTTATCTTTAGGAATAGAGAAAGATAGTTGTAAGAGTTTATTTATGAAATCCTCTGCTGCTCTTTTTAAATCCCACTGCGAATAGACGAAGCCTATAAGATCGGACAGATTGTGATCTCTGAAAATAATAGAGACATTCTCAAATATGTATGGTTTGTAAAGGATATCTGGTTCAATGATGTTCCTTGATGCGTCCCTGAGCTGTTTGCTTATTGAAATTGAAAGAACATCCTCATCGGTTCCAATCCATTTTATACCTTCAGAAGAAGCAATCCTTAATACTTCTTCGCTTACAGAGCCTTCTGAAGGCCACATCCCTGTAGGACGGTATCCAAAAAGCTTTTCAAAATAGTCTATCCCCATTCTGATCTGTTTTCTTGCGTCTTCAGGTTGGGAAAATCTTTTTTGAGGGAGATTCACGTTGGGCATTGCAATCCTTGCAGAGTTTGTATCACATAGTAATGGAAGAATAGGGTGATAAAAAGGGGACAGAGAGAGCTCTATCTGTCCTTTATTCACCATCTCTCTGTATTTTGGAATAATTTTTTTTAATAGCAAAAGTTGTTTAGAGATAAGTATGTGTTTATCTTCTTCTGTGTAATCTTTGCCCTTTTCTACGAGCATTTTAAGAAAAGGATCTTTTTCCCTGAAAAGAGGGTCTGTCCAACAGAGGTTAAAAAGAACCTGAAGATCAAGAAAGTCCCCAACAGTAAAATTTTTTAATGTCCTAAAAAGTTCGGTCTTTATGAGATGTAGTCCTCTTTTCACAAGAAGTTCATAATATCTCGGGAAGGGTTTAATCATGGTTTCCCAGTTTGCGAGGAAGAAGTTTTCAAGTATGAATAACTTCTCTTCTAAAACAAGTTCAGAAGCCTTTTTAAGAGTATGTAATAGATGATGGTCTTTTGAATTATTTTCTGTGTAGTCTATAATCTGTTCAAGAAGAGATGGTGTAAAATTAAAAGTGCATTTAATATTAGGAAAATCAGCAAGAATTTCTGCCATGTCCAGGTAATCTTTTGTGCCATGAAGTCGTACCCATGGGAGTCTATATATACCTGTTGAAGGATCTCTGTAATAAGGCTGGTGCATATGCCAGAGGATGGAGATATAAAGGGGGTTATCTGTCATATAGGAAGATATACTCGTCAGGCTTTGCTAATCCAAAATCCTCTCTTGCGTGTTTCTCTGCGTAAAAAGGGTCTTCCTTTAACGACTTTATTTGTGCATTGAGTTGTTTGTTCTCTTCTTTAATTTCTTTTATCTGTGTATCTATTTGGGCTTCTGTTTTTTTAAGTTCTCTGTATCTAAAGTAGCCCATATCACCGAAGATTAAACTTATAAAAAGATAAATAAAACTGAGGAGGATGATTGTTATGAAAATTAGTCTTCTCTTTCTGATCTCAGAGACTACCTGTTTTCTTAAAAGATTACCAGGATTACCCATTGATTAAATTATAAAACGATTCTTTGCCTTTGTATATAGCAGAATCTGATAACTCTTCTTCAATTCTTAGGAGTCTGTTGTATTTTGCTATCCGCTCACCTCTTGCAAGAGAGCCTGTTTTAATAAAACCTGTATTATAAGCTACTGACAGGTCTGCAATGGCTGTGTCTTCAGTCTCCCCTGATCTATGTGATATTATAGCAGTATATCCTGCCTTCTTTGAGATGTCTATAGCATCCAGTGTCTCGGTTAGTGTCCCTATTTGATTAAGTTTTATAAGCACAGAGTTAGCAATACGCTCTTCTATCCCTTTTTTTATTATTTTTGTATTAGTAACGAATATATCGTCACCTACAAGCTGTGTTTTCTTGCCAAGTCTGCCAGTCATAATCTTCCATCCATTCCAGTCGTTTTCTGAAAGTCCGTCTTCAATTGATATTAAGCGGAAATCAGATATAAGTTCTTCATAGTATGATATCATATCATCTGATGTGACCTTCTTTCCTTCAAAAACATAAAGACCATTTTCATAAAACTCTGATGCTGCAACATCTAGTGCAATATATATGTCTTTATTGGGCACATAACCAGAAAGTTCTATGGCTTGTAATATAAGAGTGATAGCCTCTTTATTGCTAGGCAGATTAGGAGCAAAACCTCCTTCATCACCAACAGAAGTATTAAAGCCTTTCTTCTTAAGTATTCCTTTTAGTGTATGAAAGACCTCAACGCCGGCCCTAAGTGCGTTGGCGAAATTGTTTAAACCAGCTGGCACTAACATAAATTCCTGTATGGCAAGATTATTGTCAGCATGGGCTCCGCCATTGAGTATATTCATCATAGGGACAGGGAGTTGGTTTGCATTGCAACCTCCGATATATCTGTATAAGGGAATGCCTGTCTCTATAGCAGTCGCTTTGCATAGAGCCATTGAAACACCGAGTATTGCATTTGCGCCAAGCCTGCTTTTGTTCTCTGTGCCATCAAGCTCTATCAAAAAGTTATCTATATGGGCTTGGTTTTCAGAATTGAGACCTATTAGCTTAGGTGCTATCTCTTTATGAACGTTTTTAATTGCATTCTGTACACCTTTACCATTAAAGCGATTCCCTCCATCTCTTAATTCTAGCGCTTCTTTTTTACCTGTAGAAGAACCTGATGCTATAGATGCCCTTCCCATTACTCCGCTATCAAGAAAAACATCTACTTCAATTGTTGGATTTCCTCTCGAATCAATGATTTCCCGTGCAATTATTTCTGTAATTTCTCCCATATGAGACCTCCATGTTTGGCACTGACAATTTATAGGTACTGATTTAAAAGTTCATTAGCCATATTAACATCAATAGGCTTATCAATTAACTCCGCCCTGTTGGAAATATGGCGGAGTGTTGTTTCCAAATAAATTTTAAAGTTTTTAATCTTTTCAAGGATTTTATTAAATTCATTACCTTTAAAAGAGAAAACGTCTTTAAAGAAAGAGGAAAATTCATCGTAATCGTCATATCTGAGAAGCTTAAAAGTAAAGCTTTCGAAATAAAGCATATAATTTTTTAAAGATTCAAATATATGGGAAATATCTTTCTCTGAGGCATGGCTTTTTTCTAGTTTTTCAAGAAATAAATTGAAAATAAAGAGGTCTTCTTTTAATTTCATAGATTGCCAGAGCTTTGTTGTGAAGCTTTCGAAAATATTTTCTCCCAGAACATCAGGCTTGAAGAACTGTGCTATCTGAACAATGCTCTGTTCAGTAAGGTTTTTCAATATCCCTTGGCTGTTCTCTATCCTTCCTCTGAAATGTTGAGGTGCTTTTTTGCGCATTATCTCCTTTAGTTCCTGAAGATATACTCTTTTTGTCTCCATGGAAAACTGATAAGAAATAGAATTCAAAAGAATTTTGAGTTTCTCATCTTTTATTTTACCTGTTACCTTTTTGGTATAGTTATGAAACATGTTTATTTCAGACTTGAGAAGGATGAGTATTAAAAGGGAGGAATTCAAGGAAACAGAATACTGAGAATTAATATCTATGTGGCTTAAGTATCTTAAAAATCTGAAAAGGTAAAGATATAGTACAGAGATGTGCTTTTTAATATCTTTGTTTTTTATTGATTTGACAATATCGGTTATCTCACGGTTTTCAACTTTGTCTAATTCCGGATTTACATCTTTTCTGAAAGGGTTCAAAAAACTGTTTTCACGGATTTCTTTGCTTATAAGTTGACCAATATTTAAATATCCATGATAGGATATTTTCCCGGTCTTAAGAATGTCTGTTACGATTCCTTTTAGGTTTATAAATAAATCATACAAAAGATATAACCCTTTTTCCGGAGTATCTTGTTTGTATAGTTCTTTCTTGAACAAGTCTCTTACATGGTCAGTAAGGAATTTTGATTCAGCAAATTTATGAAACCAGTAAGCATTCTTCTTGCTCCCGGGTATTACAACCTCAAGCAGCCCGAGTATTCTGAAGATAACATCCCTTACAGCCGTTAATTCATCATAAAAGTTCCTGTTTGTAAGATCGTCTTTTGGTATAGGAAGGTTTTCTACATAGAAAACTCTATCGAGTGATCTGAGGAGTACGTCGATTTCGGAAAAGATTTCCTTATGTTTATTTTGGGAGGTTTCAACCCAATTTGTTGTTTCAGTTTTATTCAAGTTCATTTTTTAAATACGTGGATTGCTTCACCATGCACGTCTTCAGCTGCTTCCATCAGGCCCTCTGAAAGAGTTGGATGAGCGTGGATTGTCTCTGAAAGATCTGATATTTTAAGACCGTTTTTAATAGCGAGTGCAGCCTCGTGAATAAGTTCAGTAGCATGAGGACCAATAATGTGAGCACCTAATATCCTGTCAGATGACTCTTCTGAGACTATCTTGATAAACCCTGTAAATTCACCCATTATATGTGCCTTACTGAGCACCCTGAACTGGAAATACCCTGTTTTAATATTTATACCTTTCTCTGATGCCTGATGTTCTCTTAACCCAACAGAGCCTATTTCAGGTGAAGTAAATATTGAAACTGGAACAACGTTATAGTTTATTTTCTCATCATAACCCATTGCATTCTTTGCAGATATAATACCTTCTCTTGAGGCGACATGCGCAAACATAAAACCACCAATAACGTCGCCGACAGCATATATTCCGGTAACGTTAGTCTCCATATTTTCATTTACAATAATTTTACCATTATTATCTTTGTTTATACCTATTGTTTCTAGACCGATGCCGGCACTATTAAATGTCCTTCCTGTTGAAACTAGTGCTTTTTCCGCAACTATTTCTTTGCCGTCTGGGAGTTTAGCGTGTACCCCATCGTTTCCCGCTTCTAATCTGTCAATCTTTACGTTTGTATAAAGATTTATCTTTTTTTTCTTGAATTCTTTTTCGAGTTGCTCTGATATTTCAACGTCTTCTGTTGACAAAGCACGTGGTAGCATTTCTAATATTGTTACTTCAGACCCTAGCTCTTTGTAAATGTTTGCAAATTCACAGCCGATTATACCGGCACCTATAATTAAAAGGCTTTTGGGAATATATTTAAGATTAACAGCATCATCACTAGAAATTATACTATTCCCATCAAACGGGAATGCAGGAAATTGAGATGGTCTTGAACCTGTTGCTATAATTATTTTGTCTGCTTTTATTGTTTCCTTGATGCCATCTTTTAATGTTACTTCGATCTCTCTTGGAGAGATAAGCATACCACGACCTTCTTTGAGTGTTATCCCCCAACTCTTAAAAAGGTTTCTTATTCCTTTAACCTGTATTTCAACTACTTTGTTTTTTCTTTTGATTATCTTTGAAAGGTTCGGGATAACATCTCCCTTAATTTCAATACCGAAGTTCTCTGACAATTTTGCTTTTTTTAATATTTCAACAGATGCAGCTATTGATTTTGTAGGTATGCACCCCCAGTTAAGACAGGTACCACCAACTTCTGAATCTTCAATGATAGCAACCTGTGCACCCATCTGGGCAGCTTTGATAGCAGCAACATAACCCCCGGGGCCTGCCCCGAGTACTGCTAATTTCACTTTGCTTCCTCTTCGATATATTTATCGTATTCAGAAACATCCATTAAGTCATCAAGTTCATATTTATCTTCAATTTCAAGAATAGCTATCCATCCTTTTCCATATGGATCTTCATTTATTATTTCCGGGGATTCAGAAAGGTCTTCATTTACCTCTATAACCCTTCCACTTAAAGGAGTTATTATAGAAGAGGTTGCTTTGACTGACTCTATTTCTCCGATTTCGCTGTTAATTTCATAATCTATGTCTATCTCTGGCAAGTCAATATAGACTATATCACCAAGTGCATTCTGTGCATAATCAGTAAGGCCGATTGTTGCCTTTCTTCCTGATACCTTAACCCACGTGTGTTCTTTATGATATTTGAGATCATCCGGATTCATTGTCTCCTCCTTTTGAATAGTTATAGTCACTGATTTCTTATCATAGGTTTTTCTTCTTTGTCAAGAAAGTAATAAATCAATTTATTAATTTTTTTATGGTAACATTTTCTTTTATACCATACAACAAGAAAGCTTGAAATATTTAAAAATGTTTATTCCCAATTCTTATGTTTGATGTTTATAAAAATTAGAATGTAAAATATAGTGAAAGTTATCCAATTTGTGATATGTGGATTATAACCAAAACATCTATTGATATGGTAATTGGATAATATAAAGATCGAGGTGTCTTTCTCAGTTTTATATATAAATTGTTGTTTTGACATATTTTGAGTTTCTACAAAATTATTTATTGCAATATTTAATAAAATATTTAAAAATATGAAGCTTTAAATTATTCATGTAATAACCGGACAATTCTAATATGTAATGGATTAATGTATTTCCGTTAAAATTATGAATATATAAAAAATAACATGCAGTATGTATATAAATGAATAATGAAAAATGAGATGGGAGTATGATAAATGAGATCGAGATTGAACAATCTGAGTAATATTGATAAAAAAATAAAGGAATTAAATAGAAAACGGGCATCAACAGATGATCTTAACGCACTCGGAGATCTTTACCTTAGAAAAGGAGATAAAAAACTAGCAATAGAGCAATTTTATAAAGCTGCAAAAGAAATATCTTATACACAAAAAAATAAAGCTGTAGCAATTTATAAAAAAATATTGAGTATTTCCCCAAACGAGACAAATGCCCTTGAAGAAATAATCAATGTTTTTTCCAAATCCAGGTTAGTCGGCGAGCAAATAAAATATCTTTTGTTATTATCGAAGCTTTATCAGAATAAAGGTGATCTTAAGAAAGCCAATTCAATATTCAGAAAGATACAGGAATTAGACCCTAAAAACAATGACGCTGAGGTTTTTTTCAGTAGAGGTAAATTGAATGTATCAAGAAGAAATACTCAAAGCAGAGATTAAGAATACATGACATTATTTCCTTTATTCATTAATCCTTTTTAACTGTAACAGCACTTCCTGAAAGATACCAATACAATTTATATAACATATCTGTTAAAAAGACAAGTGCTAGTACAGCCATTATAATGACAAGAAATGCATTAATATTATATGTAAGAGCTTCTGATTGAGTTGTAGAAACAAGTGCCTTGTACCTGAAGATTCCTATCAATTTCCATGAGGCTGTAAGTGTTGTTGAAAACATGAAAATCATTGGGACGAAGGTTGTCCATGAATATTTTAATTTACCGGATTTGATAATTATAGTCGTACCGATTCCGAGTGCAACAGCTGCAAGAAGCTGGTTTGCAACACCGAACATTGGCCAGATGGAAGATATATTTCCTGAATAGATGAGGTAACCCCATGCGCTTACGACAATTGAGCTTGCAATAATGTTGCCTGGGATCCATCCTGTCTTCGATAAAGGTTTATAAATATATCCGCCAAGTTCCTGTATTAAAAACCTTCCAACTCTTGTTCCTGCATCAACTGTGGTAAGTATGAAGAGGGCCTCGAACATAATAGCAAAGTTATACCAGTAAGGCATCAGCGAATTCATACCAGGAAGGCTTGAAAAAATTGAAGCCATTCCAACAGCCAGTGAGACTGCACCACCTGGCCTTCCTATAACATCTGTTCCCACCATTTTAGAAAGCTCTGTAACATTATTTACTGGAAAGCCTAAAGCTGCAATGGCATCGAATGAGAGGGTGGTATTAATTGCAAAATAGTCACCAGGAATTAAAATTGTTGCTGCTACAAGGGCCATGATGGATACGAACCCTTCAACAAGCATTGCTCCATAACCTATAACAGGCATGTCTTTTTCACTCATTATCATTTTTGGGGTTGTTCCTGATGATATGAGGGCATGAAATCCTGATATAGCACCACATGCGATTGTTATGAACATGAATGGGAATAGTTTTCCAGGAATGATTGGTCCACTACCTCCTGTAAATCTTGTTACCGCAGGCATTTGAATGTCAGGCGCCACTATAATAACACCAAATGCAAGTAGAAAAATTGTACCGATCTTCATGTATGTAGACAGATAATCCCTTGGGGCAAGAAGCATCCATACTGGAAGGACGGATGCGATAAACCCATAGATAGCGATTGAAAGCACCAGGCTATTTCTGGAAAGATTAAAAATTGGATCGAGGAATGAACCCGGTATATAATGACCTGTGAAGACAGCAAATAGAAGAAGTGTGACACCTATAACGCTGATTTCCAATATTTTTCCGGGTCTTATACGAGATAAATATATTCCCATGAAGAATGCAATCGGAATTGTCAAGAAAATAGTAAATGTACCCCACGGGCTTTTTGAAAGGGCATTTACTACAGCGAGGCCGAGACCTGCAAGTGCCACAATAATTATAAAAAGAATTGCAAAGGTTGCAGCAATACCACCAACAGGGCCGATTTCATCCTTTGCAATTTGCGCCAAGGAACACCCATTTCTCCTGACTGAGGCAAACAATATAACCATATCATGAACAGCACCTCCAAGTGTTGAGCCTATAAGTATCCATAAGAAACCAGGAAGGTACCCAAATTGTGCTGCAAGCATGGGACCAATTAAAGGTCCAGCTCCTGCTATAGCGGCAAAGTGATGGCCGAATAAGACCCATTTGTTTGTTGGATGATAATCAATCCCGTCATTTAGTTTTATGCAGGGTGTGATTAGCTTTTCATTTGTGACAAGTACCTTAGCGGCAAGGAAAGACGCATAGAATCTATATGCGATAACATAAAAACATGCTGCTGCAACAATAAGCCATAGTGCATTTATTTTTTCGGAGGGATTAATAATGCCTATAACTACTGAAAGAGCTAAAGCAGCGATAATTGATATAGTTATCCAAAGAACTTTCTTGAACATTAAACAGGCTTTTTAAATGCTTTTAAAATAAAAAATCAGAACATCATTGCCAGGATGTAAATTCTGAGTATTACCTAATATTATATATAAACAATTATGTAAATATTAATTCCTTAAGTATATTATAGTTCAGAGGTAACTATCCCAACAGCAAACAGCAGATTTTTATATTACTCAGCAAGCCATTTTTTTAAAGTAAATATTTCTTCTTCGGACAATTGTAACATTGGCGATATTCCTTCACCGTGCAGTTGTGATAAGACTCTCGATATTTCGTTTCTCAAAATTCCATATGAATTGGCAAAACTCTGTAAATTAATTTCCATCTGAGGTATGACATTTTTAAAATCAAGGGCAGCCTCTTCGAAATTTTTCAATCTAATATAGGCTATTGCCCTCGCAAATTTGGCTGCAAATAAATCGTTTTTGATTTCCAAAGCGTTGGAGAAATCTGAAACAGCCTTTTCGAATTCACTTTTGAATATAAATGCCATACCGCGGTAGTAATATGCTCTTGCGTTTTTATTGTTAACCTCAATAGCTTTGCTGAAATCATTAATAGCCTCATCAACCTCTTTCAATTTTAGGTATGCAGCGCCACGGCTTAAATATACAATAAAAAGGTCAGCACCGGCTTCGAAAGCTTTTGTAAATGCTTCAATACTTTCTCTTTCTTTACCATTGACGAAAAGAAGTTGTGCTTCTCCGAGTAATTGTTTGTAGTCCATTGTACTCCCCCTGTATTTAATTTTTATTATAATTACCGTAGCTTTAAAAGCAAATATTGTAATATAAAAAAAAGATGTAGCGAAAATATCTTATCAAATTAATTGAAATCTTATAAAAAATGGGAATCTATTTAAGATATTTCTATTTATCTATTTTACATTATTTTATTGTTTTGATGTAAAATCATCTATTGTGAAAAGTTTTGAAGATGTTATTGATTTTCACGGTCATATATGCCCTGGCCTTGCACTTGGTTATAGGGTTTCTGTGTGTGCTTTGAAAGAACTAATCGGCGAAAGAGCATCTGATGAAGAACTGGTTGCAATTGTTGAAAATAATTCTTGTGCAATTGATGCAGTTCAGATAATTACAGGATGTACATTTGGTAAGGGCAATCTTATTTTTAATGATTATGGTAAGCAGGTCTATACCTTTATAAAAAGATCTTCCGGGAATAGCATAAGAATTTCAGTCAATTGGGAATCACCGAAAGAAACTAAAGAAGAGAAATACATGTGGAATAGATATATAAAAGGCGACCATTCTAATGAGGTGTTAGAAGTTGTTCATAGTAAAAAATCAGATAAGGTTAATATTATCTTAAATGCCAATGAAGACGAGCTATTAAAAGTTACAAAAGGAAAAATGGATTTGCCCGAAAAGGCGAAAATATATCCGAGCCTTAGATGTTCAATATGCTGGGAAAAAGTAATGAAACCTAAAACAAAAGTTAAGAATGGGAATATTTTGTGTTATCCATGTTTTGAAAAGGATAATTAATTTGTGTATTTACATAATAGTAGAGAATGTATATTTGATGTAAATTTTACTTAAAATGCTGTAATTAAAGAGGTTCTATTATGGAAGACATAATTATAAAAGCAGAGATCTTAATAGAAGCTCTGCCATATATTAGAAATTTTTATGGTAAGACATTTGTTATAAAATATGGCGGCTCGGCACAGGTAAAAGAAGAATTAAAGGGGTCTTTTGCCAAAGATGTAGTTACACTTAATTTCATCGGTATAAATACTGCAATTGTCCATGGCGGAGGTCCAAAGATATCAGCTGTAATGAAAAAAATGGGTAAAAAGCCTGAATTTATTCATGGACAACGTGTTACTGATCGGGAGACAATGGACATTGTAGAAATGGTTCTCGGTGGTCTTGTTAACAAGGAGATTGTTTCGTTAATTAATAGCATGGGCGGGAAAGCTGTTGGTCTGAGCGGTAAGGACGGTGGACTTATAAAAGCAAAAAAGAAAGTTATTGGGAAATTTTCTGAATCAGGTATAAGTGAGATAATTGATATCGGACTTGTCGGAGAAGTTACACATATTGATTCGCGTATATTAACAAGCCTTAAAAAGGATGGTTTTATTCCAGTAATTTCTCCTGTAGGAGTAGGACCAAAAGGTGAGACTTTAAATATCAATGCTGACTATGTAGCCGCTTCTGTCGCATCTTCACTAAAGGCAGAAAAGCTTATACTGCTTACTGATGTGCCTGGAATTATGAACAAGAAAGACAAAATAATCTCTACCCTTACTAAACAGCAGATAAAAAAAATGATCAAAGATGGAACGGTTTCAGGTGGAATGTTACCAAAGGTTCAAGCATGCATCAATGCTCTTGATGGAGGAGTAACAAAAACGCATATTATTGATGGAAGGGTTCCTCACTGTTTGCTACTTGAGATATTTACAAAAGAAGGAATTGGTACAGAAATACAAGCATAAATGCCTTTCATTTCTTATTCTTCTAATATTTTTATTAAGTCTGATGCTTTATATTTTTTTATTCCCTGATATATCAAAACTTAAGAAGGAAAACCCTAAAAAGACCGCTTTCATGGAATACCGAGAAAATGAGTGGAAACGTCAGGGGAAGAAACACTATACACGACAAAAGTGGGTTCCACTTTCTCAAATATCTCCGTATCTTATAAAGGCAGTGCTAATTGCAGAAGACGACAAATTCTGGAGTCACGAAGGCTTTGATTATGAAGCGATGCAGAAGGCTATTGAAAAAGATATAAAGGCAAAAAAATTCAAAACAGGAGGGAGTACCATTAGCCAGCAGCTTGCAAAAAACCTCTATCTTTCCCCTGCTAAAGACCCTGTAAGAAAAATTAGAGAAGCAATAATAACATGGGGGCTTGAGAGGGTTTTATCCAAGAGGAGAATACTCGAGCTTTATTTAAATGTTGTTGAATGGGGGGATAATGGAATATTTGGAATCGAGGCTGCCTCAAGACACTATTATGCAAAATCTGCTTCAGAGATTAATCCACAAGAGGCTTCTAGACTTGCTGCGGTTTTACCTAACCCGAGGAAATATAATCCTGCTGGTGACAGCAAATATGTATCCAATAGGTCTAATCTAATTTATAGTATTATGGTCAGAAGGGGAATTTTTGTACCTGAATATGAAGATGTGACGGGCATAGATAATGAAAACAATGTTGTTGGGTCAGTACAAGAAACTAAAGAACCGTTGGTAAAAGTACCACAAACTCAGTAAATATTGTGAATTATTATGTACTAATTTAGAAAATTAAAAATTTTGTAGGGATTATTTATGCCAGTAATTTTGTTAGTCAGGGTATTATAAGTTATTTGTTATAATAAAAACCTAGAAATAATAATTAGAACAGATGCGAAAGTAAAATTAATACTATTATTATTTTGACAAAAAGAACAAAAAATGGTAGAAAATTACATGGCAGATACAAGTAAAAGAAAGCTGCAACTTGGTGAAATACTTGTTAAGCATGGATTGATTAGCTCAAACCAGCTGAAAGATGCTCTGAACAGACAGGGTCAGGTGGGTGGGCAGATAGGCTCAATACTGGTAGAGATGGGTCTTATAACGACAGATGACCTACTGAATTTTCTCAGCAAACAACTTGGAGTTCCTTCATTTAATCTCTTAAAAGTAGATGTTGCACCTGAAGTTTTGAAACTGCTGCCACGGGATAGGATTATGGCTATGAAGGTATTACCTATCGGTGTCGATGAAAATACAGTAACCCTTGCCATGGTGAATCCAAATGATATGATATCAATTAGAGATATTGAGTTTTTATTAGGGAAAAATGTGAAACCAGTTGTGGTACCCTCATTGCAGATGGAGGCTGCTATACGGAGTATTTTGTTACATCCTGATAATAGACTAACTGGCGAAAGCATTGAAATGGAAGCATTAAAGACAGAGAGTAAAAAGGCACCTGCCCTGATTTCGTTACTGAGATATCTGGCCAGTTCGAATGCAACGGATATGCTTCTTACCGCAGGTGTACCTCCCAGTATTAAGTTCAGTAATGATATAAAGAGAGCATCTATGGACGCACTCACTCCTTCGGTTTGTGAAGAATATGCAAAGGAAATAATGTCGGAAAATGCATGGAAAGTTTTTTTAAATAAAGGTGACTACGATCTTGCAGTAACATATCCGGAGATTGGTCGATTTAGGGTGAATTTATACAGGCAGAGAAATTCTGTTTCGATCACATTGCGTCATATTACGGATGTCTTGTTTTCATTAGAAAAACTTAGGGTGCCTAACTGGGTAAAGGAATATATTCTGATGCCGCAAGGACTGATTATTGTCTCTGGTCCTGCAGGTCATGGTAAGACAACGACACTCGCTGCTATGGTAGATTTTATCAATATCAACAGAAGATGCAATATTATAACACTTGAGGATCCGATTGAATATCTGCACAAGCACAAGAAAAGTAACGTGAATCAGAGGGACATCGGACTGGATACTGAGTCATTTTACGAAGGCTTGAAACATGTATTTAGGCAGGATCCTGACGTCATAGTTGTTGGAGAAATGAGGGATCCTGATAGCTTTGCTATCGCATTACAGGCAGCGGATACCGGTCATCTTGTAATAACAACTGTTCATGCAAGTACAGCAGCCTCAACAATAGAAAGAATAATTAATATGTTTCCACCCCACCAGCAAAATCTTATCAGAACTCGAATTGCTGATAACCTCTTGTTTGTTCTCTCACAAAGACTTGTTCCCTTGAAGAAAGGTGAAGGAAGAGTTCTTGCCTGCGAAAATATAATAAATAGTTTTGGTGTGAAGAACCTTATCAGGGAAGGCAAAACACATCAGATTAAGTCCCAGATGCTAACCGGTACAGATGAATATACATCTTTAGAGTCTTCACTTTCAAAATTATACTCTGAAGGTTTAATTACATTCGAGGACGGTCTTCAGTATTCGGAAAACAAACAGTTTTACAAAGATACTACAAAGGTTGTATAATTATAAAGAAATTTTATGGATTCAATCTGGATAATCTATATTTCATAGGGTGTAACCCCTCTTAATAAATTCTTATATCTGGTTGCAAAGTATATCTTTAATTAATAGTATATCTCGCATACAAAAGTATTATGAATTGTTGTAACTATATGCTTATTGTTAACCTATGAAGCATATCTTAGGTAGGTAAACGCATTGTCTTTACAGACTGTAAGATTATGTGCTATTGTTAAAAATTATATTAATATTGAAAGGTGGTGTATAAATGGCATTTGATAAGGGACAGAAACAAACAATAATAACAGATTATAGACTTCACAATAGTGATACAGGTTCGCCTGAGGTGCAGATAGCTTTATTAAGCACAAGAATAAACTACCTTACAGAGCATTTTAAAACGCACAAAAATGACCATCACTCAAGGAGAGGTCTTTTGAAACTTGTTAGCCAGAGGAGAAAGTTGTTAGACTATCTGAAGACTTCAAACAAGGAACGCTATGATAAAGTAATCGAGAGATTAGGAATAAGGAAGTGAAAAATAATTAATGAATAATGTTGAAATTGAAATTAGAGATAAGAAACTTACACTTGAAACAGGAAAAATTGCAAGGCAGGCTGACGGTGCCATAGTTGCGCAATATGGAGACACAGTAGTTCTAGCTACAATTGTAGCAGATAAAACCCTGAAAGAAGGGCTGGATTTTTTCCCATTGACGATAGACTATCAGGAGAAAGCATACTCTGCAGGTAAAATCCCTGGCGGGTTTTTTAAACGCGAAGGAAGGCCGACAGAAAAAGAAATACTTACCTCCCGTTTGATTGACAGACCCATAAGACCTCTTTTCCCAAAGGGTTTTTACTATGAGACGCAAGGCATAGTCAGCGTTCTTTCATACGGTGATGAGAATATCGCCGATATACTTGGGATAATAAGCATATCTGCTGCGCTAACAATCTCTGACATTCCTTTTAACTCTCCTGTTGGCGCTGTAAGAATAGGAAGAATAGCCGGATCATTTGTAATAAACCCTGACCTGAGAGAGGTTGAAGAGTGCGACCTTAACCTCATTGTAGCTGGCAATGAAGACGCTGTGATGATGGTAGAGGGTGAGGCACTGGAAATATCAGAGTCTGACCTTCTCGAAGCCTTAGATAAAGCACATCAAGAGATTAAGCGAATATGTGCTGTTCAGAACGAATTACAGACCAAAATTAGTAAAGAAAAAAGACCTGTTATAACTCCTGTTATTGACGAAGAACTGAAAAATACTGTTAGGGAGATTTCTTTAGAAAAAATAAAGACTGCCATTACGATTCCTGACAAACTTATGCGTCAGAAATCGCTTGACGAGATACTAAAAGAGGCAATTGAGAAGCTGAACACAGGGGAAAAGGACATAACAATGGATATAGCTGCTGTATTCAGCGATATAGAGAAAGAACTTGTAAGAGGCATGATCCTCGATAAAAATATTAGGGTGGACGGAAGGTTGCATGATGAAATAAGAAAGATAAGTTCAGAAGTTGGTATTCTTCCAAGAACACACGGATCGGCGCTTTTTATAAGAGGAGAGACACAGTGCCTTGCAATTGTTACACTTGGAACTTCGGATGATGAGCAGAGGATAGATTCACTGGATGGTGAATCGTTTAAGACATTCATGTTGCATTATAATTTTCCACCTTTCAGTGTCGGTGAAGTGAAACCGCTGAGATCTCCAGGTAGACGAGAGATAGGCCACGGCATGCTTGCTGAAAGAGCACTTAAGGCTGTTATACCGACAAAAGATGAATTCCCATATACAATAAGAATAGTCTCGGATATATTGGAGTCTAACGGATCATCATCAATGGCAACTGTCTGTGGCGGGTCTCTTGCACTGATGGATGCGGGTGTTCCGGTTAAGTCTCATGTTGCTGGGATAGCAATGGGACTTATAAAAGAAGATAACAGGATTGTTATTCTTACTGATATCCTGGGACTTGAAGATCATCTCGGTGACATGGATTTTAAGGTAACCGGTACAGAAAAAGGGATTACCGCATTCCAACTTGATACAAAGATAGGCGGTATATCACGCGAGATAATGGGAAAAGCACTAGATCAGGCACGGCAGGGAAGACTTTTTATACTTGCTAAAATGAATGATACGATCAGTTTTTCACGGGCTAACCTGGCACCTTATGCTCCAAGAATTTATACAATGCAGATTAAGCAGGATAAGATTAGAGATGTTATAGGTACAGGTGGAAAAGTAATCAGAGGTATTGTTGAGCAGACAGGTGTAAAGATAAACATTGAAGATAGCGGTATTATCAATATAGCCTCACCCGATGGAGAGTCTGCAAAGAAAGCGATGGATATAATAAACAGTATTACTGCTGAGGCTGAACTGGGGAAAATATATCTTGGCAAAGTAAAGAGAATTGTTGATTTTGGTGCGTTTGTTGAAATACTTCCTGGGACAGAGGGTCTCTTGCACATATCACAGATATCAGATAAAAGAATAGCAAAAGTAACAGACGAGATAAATGAAAGGGACGAAGTTCTCGTAAAAGTTATTGAAATAGATAAGTTAGGGAGGATACGCCTATCCAGGAAAGAGGCATCAAGGGAAGCTGGAAACAAGGGTACGTAGAGGTAATTAACTTATAGGGATGCCATATTTCCTGCCAGATAATTTTACACTTCATATCTGCTAATCATAGACAAATGCTCTTTTTAATTAAATGAGAGTATATTATGTTTAAAAAACATCACTTACCAAATGGGTTACCAGTAGTTATGGAATCACTGAAGAATATGCGGTCTGTTGTTCTTGGTATTTGGGTAAAAGTGGGATCCAGAAACGAGAAAAATGAAAATAACGGGATATCCCATTTTCTAGAACACATGTTTTTTAAAGGTACTAAAAAACGCAGTGCGAGAGATATTGCTATTGAGATTGATTCTCTGGGTGGAGAACTCAAT
>Ga0154657_1070_pt2 | contig 23252 bp, 20 predicted proteins | sample Rifle2008BG13ft_FD_116086 | JGI IMG/M metagenome (GOLD analysis project Ga0154657, IMG submission 116086) | Nitrospirae bacterium RBG_13_39_12 | reverse complement strand
TCTTTTTCCATCTTAATTTATTTTCAATCCGTATTTCTATTTGTATCCTTTTATAAAAACTCTTAAATTTTTCCAGTATTTTTAATACCTCTCAACAATCCTCGGCGTAATAAAAATCAGAAGTTCGTTTGTGGTTGTCGTTTCCTTATCTTTTTTGAACAGCCACCCAAGGAAAGGAACATTCATTAAACCCGGTACACCTGTCTGTGAATCATCAGTCATTACCTTGTACAACCCTCCGATGACAATGGTTTCACCATTCTTTATAAGTACGTTAGTAATTGCCTCTTTTTTATCTGTCCCGGGAACACCCTCAACAGATGGGACAGTTGGGTCAAGTTCTTCTTTTTTAATCTCAATTTTCATGGATATGGATTCGTCAGGCCGTATGTGTGGCTCAACTTTCATCTCTATTGTAACATCCTTGTATTCAGTAGATATTTGCCCTGAAGTCACATCTATTTTACGGACAGGAATGCTTTTGCCCTGCAAGATTTTCGCCTCTTCTTTGTTCAAAGTTAATATCCTTGGATTTGAGATGACCTTGCCCTCTCCAATTGTCTGGATTGCTGCAAGTTGCATGTCAAGTCCGAGTGTTTTTGAAGGGTTCAGAATACCAAAAGTGATGCCGGAACCGGACCCGGGGCCTACAACTGCTGGCACGTCAACAAGATAGTTGCCTCCCGTGAATGGGCCTGTGCCCAATCCGGAAAAACCACCAATTGAAGAAAGGGTATTGGTTGCGCTGAAATTCACTCCCCACTGTATTCCGAACTCCGACTCCCGTCTTGTATTAACCTCAACAATTCTTGCCTCTATCATCACCTGTGCTGTTGCTTTGTCGAGGGTTGGAAGGAGGTTCTCAATTTCTGTTAAAGCAGACGGTACATCATTAACAATCAGGGAGCTAGTCCTGTCATCAACGCTGGTGTTTCCTTTTTCCGATAACAACTTTGATTGTTTAATAGTCGTTTCGACTTCTTTAACATCAGCATAGCTTATTGGATAAATTCTGGTTTCTAAGGGCTCTGCCTTTATCTCTGCTTCCATTGCTTTAGACTTCTCATCACTTTCCCTCGCAAAGATAGTATGTGGAGCAATCCTTATAATATTCCCTTCAACGGATTTTCCAAGGCTAAAGCTTTTTAGAATAGTATCGAGTGCCTGATTCCAGGGCACATTTTTAAACTGCATGGTACATTTACCTTTTACATCAGGATGTATAAACATGTTGCACCCGCTTATATTGGCGAACAACCTTAATATAGGCACTATATCCTGATCCTGAAAATCAAGGTTGATATTCTCTTTACCTTCCAGATACTCGCCGCATCTGCCTGCTACGAGCATTTCAGGTTCTTTTGATTCTTCATCACCTGTAATAATCTCAGCCCGTTCTTCGGATTTTTGGGCTGAGGCCGAAGCAGAAGCAGGTTCACTGTCTAACCTTTGTAAAGCCACTACAATAGAGTCCCTGTTCGAAGTAACGTCAAAATTTGTTTTTTCCTGAAGGTCGATAACAAGTCTTACCTTGTCAAGATATTTGCCAGCACGAATCCCTGTAACAGGTGATACTATAGTATTTGGAACAGGAGTGCTCATTATTACATCAGGGATATCCAATACAATGCGGTCACCTAATGGGAGGACATTGGGTATCATGGAACCATTACCTTTAATCAGAATATTAACGGTGTCAGCATACTTTTCAAATGAGATGCTGGATATTTCTGTAGCCTTCGGAAGCGGTTTCTCCTCTACAGCAACAGGTACGGGTTCGTATATTTTTTCTTTTACCATTGGAACTTCTTTAGGTGGTTCTTCTTTTATTTTGACTGTCAGTACATTGTCTTTATATTCCTGTTCAACTATGGAAGGCGTTTGAATCAATACTTCAAGTCTAGCTAAATAAGACGGGGATTCAACTTGGGAAGGATCTATTTCTGTTATGCCTCCCTTGTTAGAAACGATTTTATTAATAAAGGAACCTAACTCAACGTCAGGAAGGTCAATTATTATCTTATATGGATCGCCAGGTCTGTATAGAGTGTAAGTAAATGGCTTGTTGGCAGTTATAGTTACTGTGTAATCCTGAATGTCTATTCCTGTTATTAGAGTGGCTTCCTGAGGCTGTTCCAAAGGTTGCCCTGCGTCACCACCGGTTGTGGTTGTTGCACACCCCAAAAAAACAAAAAGAATTGAGCATAGTAATAAATATAATAAAATAAGAATATTCCTTTTCATTATTCCTCCTCCTTATGGAGTTTCAATTCAGTAACCTTTGGTTTTAATTCACCTCTATAATCTTTGATATATTCCGTGATGATTACTTCGTTTGGCGTTATCTTATCCACCTTGCCGCCTTCAAGTCCTAACGCGATCCCTTCTGTAATTGTATAAGTCTTTTTGTCAGGCAAAAAGACAAGCGCATAATATTTGTCTTTATCAGATGCAATTGCTATCAGAATTATCTCATCTACTCCAAAACTTTCCATAGGAGATGATCCTTTCTTCCTAGTAGATATTTGCTTTGGTATTACAATAAGGGGCATGAAAGGGTCTCTCCTTCCTCTTGATTCATAAAAATATTCTTCCTTGGTTACCTTATATGCCTCTTGTGATTCTTTTGTATCTGTTTCCATCCCCTTTATTCCTGTCTTTTCCGCCATCGGTTTTTGCACAGTCGTTACCTCTTTTTTACAGGCAACAAAGGTTAGTACCAGAAAAATACACAGTGTAAAATATATTATTCTTTTTTCCATCAGCTTTTGCCTAATTCTTCCTCCGGTATTGCTGAAAACGTCGTAGCAGTAAACGTAATATTAAGTATTACGTTCTCTTTTTCTGTTTTCGGGTTACCCAGTTTTATGTTGGAAATATTTACTATTCTGTTAAGCTTTGTCAGGCTGCTATAGAAATAACCAAGGTTGTGATAGCTCCCCTCAAGAATCACACTAACAGGAATCTGATATACTATTCCGCTTGGGTGAGTGCTCTTTGCCTGCGGTTTCCAGGATAATATTTTAAGCCCTGACCTGAGGGCAAGTTCTGACACCTGTCTCAGCAAGCTGGACACTTCCTTCTCTTCAGGCAACTGCTCTTTCAATGCGTTGAGTTTTTTCCTGAGTTTCTCATTTTCCGAGGTTAGTTGCGGGAGTTTTTCAGCCTTCAACTGACTCTTAGCTATCTCAGCATCCTGTTGTGATATTTTTTCATCATAGGACTTAATCTCTTTGCTTTTAGGTGAGATACCAATGAAATAAACAGCAACTACAATAATTATAGCAGGTATTATTGCAATTATAATCTTTGCGTATGAAGGTATTTTATTAATATCGAGTTTAATCTTTAGAGCCATATCATGCCTTAACGTTAAAAGTTAGTTTAAACATATAAAGTGGAATTTTTTCCACGATTGTACTAACTGATTCCTGCAGGTAAACTTCAGTGAACATGCTTGAATTCTTCACATTATCCACAAATGCGACAATATCAGGATTTGTAAAGCCATAACCGCTTAACGATATGTTTGCACCGGATGCAGTCATTGCTGAAATCCAGATGCCGGTTGGTATAATATCACTTATTTCATCTAGAACCTTGACAGGAACACTCTTGTTCTTACTGAGCTGTTCGATAATTTCATTCCTCTGCTGGATGGTCCTGTTAAGCTTTTCAAAATTTTCTACCGCTTTTATCTTCTCCTTTAGCTCTGCTATCAATCTCTCATTATCTGCAAATTTCGTCTTTCTTGCATTCAGCTGAGAGCTATAAAAGAAAGTGAGATATGCCATTACAACGCCTGCAATGAGCGTTGCAATCACCATGATAATTATGAATGCAGGTATCGGTTTAGCCTTCTTTTTCCTCTTTAAAGGTATAAGGTTTACCTTAATCATCTGTCACCAGGACGCCTCAGGGCTAATCCAGCTGCTACAGCTGCTATCGGGCCCAGTTCTTCAATATAGGTTACATCAAATCTTTTCGGTATCTTAATGTTTTTAAAGGGTTCCATGACCCTTACTTCTATCCCTATTTTATCTGCGAGGATTCGTGGGAAATCCTTTATGAGAGCACAGCCTCCGCTAAGAATCACTTCATTAATTTCTTCATGGAAATACTCTAATGAACGATTAACTTCTCCAATTATTTCCTCTGATGCTAAATCCATAACAGAAAGGGCATCCTGTGGGGTTACATTCTCTACCGGCTCACCTTTTTTAAGCCTTTCAGCTACCTCAAAAGTCAGATTAAACTCCCTTTGCAGAGCCTCTGTGTGCAGATTGCTTCCGACCGCACTATCTCTTGTAAAAACTGAGATACCACCTTTTAGGATGTTCAAGTTTATTGTACTTGCTCCGATATTCACTAAAGCAATGTTTTTGTCCGGCTCAATTTCATAATTAACCTCATAAATATTTTCAAGCGCGAATGAATTAACATCAACTATCAGGGCGTTAAGACCTGACTCTTTAACAACTGTCAGGTATTCATTTATTATATCTTTCTTTATTGCAACGAGGATAACGTCCATCTGACCAGGTTCCTCTTTTGGTCCAAGGATCTGGAAGTCAAGGTTTACATCGTCTATATCGAATGGTATATACTGCTCTGCCTCGAATTTTATGGATTCGGATAGTTCCTCTTCGGACATCTCAGGTAAGGATACTCTTTTGATTATTACGGAAGAGTGACCGGCCATGCTAATAGCAGCTTCTTTGGTCTTTATTTTTGCTTTTCTTATCAATTCCTTTAGGGAATCGACAAGCCGAAGAGAGTCTATTATCGAACCGTCAACAATAAGTTCAGGCAAAAGGGGCACCATATCAAACAGCTCAAGTTCATATCCACCTTTTGTATCTTTAAGTTGTACAACCTTAAGATAACCTGAGCCAATGTCCAATCCGATAGAACTTTTCCTACCGAATACCATAGCTTATTGAATACCAGAAAAATAATATCTTGTCAAGTATTTTTTTAATATAAATAAGAAGATTCGAGATAAATATTAATAAATTAGTTTAACAATGTGACGTAAATCACAAAAAAGAGCATTAAGACCTTTTTTGATTTTTATTTAACTTCATAATTTAAAGAGTCCTTAGAAGCCTTTCGATTTCTATAATATCATCATAATTATTTTTATTTTTTTTAATTTTTCCTATACCGAATAAGATATTATCAGGGCTTTTAAGCCTTACATATTGATTAAAATTTACATTTTTGCATGATACCCATCCCTCACTTCTCTCAAATCCTTCTCTGTCTAACCATGGGGAAACAACGGGCATACCATTCCTTGCCTTATAATAAGAATCCTCATCGAGTATTACCTCTCTTAGATGTGAAATCGCAGAATCTATTGAATATATGGAATCTTTTCGGCATTTTAGATCTTCAATTGAAGCCGAATTCTCAATCCTGAAGATACCCACCTTAGTCCGCACTAATGAAACCATATGTGCACCAACACCAAGGGCATTTCCAACATCATCGCAAAGAGTTCTAATATAAGTTCCTTTCGAACACGATATCCTAAAATCAACATAAGGCATGGCAAAATATACAATTTCCATTTTGTAAATATTAACTGTTCTCTCCGGTCTGTTTATTTCTATTCCTTTTCTTGCAAGTTTGTAAAGGGGCTGTCCGTTCATTTTTACTGCAGAATACATTGGCGGGATCTGTTTCACCTGACCTGTAAATTGATCCAGTGTTTTCCTTATGTCAATCTCTTTTAAAAAAGTATAGTCTGTTTTTTTTAGTATTCTGCCTGTGGAATCATATGTATCGGTTTTTTCACCGAGTTTTAACCGCACAAGATATTCCTTATCAAGGTCTGATAAAAATCTGGTAAACTTTGTTGCTTCATTCAGACATATAATAAGCACGCCGGTTGCTATCGGGTCAAGTGTTCCCGCATGTCCTGCCTTTCCTGCTGAAAAAAGCCGTTTTACCTTAGTTACAGCTCTCTGTGACGATATGTTTTCAGTTTTATTTAGATTTATAACGACATTTTCTGCATCCATTAAATACCCCGCTGAATAGCAAGTCTCCTGAGTTTAAAAAACCGTTTGTAAAATTAAGAATATGCGGACTGAACTTTTAGTTGCATTATATCGTTAAATAATGCAGCATCAAAATTATTACATGTAACTTCTAACCGCTTTTATCAAAGATTTCTTTGCAGATTCGAGATTTGACTTTATCTTATAACCCGATGCGTTTTTGTGACCGCCACCTTCAAAAAGCTTCGCGATTCTTGCAACATCTATATTACCCCTGGATCGTAAACTTACTTTCCAGTAATTATTACTTACCTCCCTGAAAAAAGCTGATATTTTAATATCCTTCATCATCCTTGGAAAACTGGAAAAATTCTCAGTGTCTGCAGGTCCTGTGCCTGTTTTTTTAAACATCTCTCTCGTAACAAAGGTCATAGCGATATAATCTCTTATTTCAAGGGTATTTAATGTACTTATAAATAAAGCGAATCTTTTTTCAGACCATATTTCATAAAGATGCTTTGATACATATGATGCATTTGCACCGGCATCTATAAGTTCAGCACTAACTCTTAAAACTTCTGCAGATGTGTTGCTGTATCTGAATGTCCCTGTATCAACGGCAATAGCAGAATAAAGGTTTATAGCAATATCTTTTGTAATTTTAATGCCTAATTTCTTTAACAAATAAAATATCATTATTCCGGTCGCTGCCGCTTCTGGCTTAATCCATCTTATATCGCCGTAGAATCCTTCTGTTTTATGGTGGTCTATAACAGCAGAATGCCTGAAGTTCAGTCCTTCAATTCCGGCCCTCTCCAGACTATTGCAATCTAAAAGAACAACAGGTGACTGACGGCTGATTTTCGGTGGTATTGAATTTTTAAACTTTTTATAGCCGGGAAGGAAATGATAAAAATCGGGGATATTATCTTTGTCATAAAGAATGGTCTTTTTGCCAAGAGTTTCCAGTGCCATTGAGAGAGCAATGGAAGAACCAATTGCATCAGCCTCCGGATTAATATGGGTAGCTATCAAGAACTTGTCTTCCTTCTTTAAAAATGAGAGCAGCTCTCGAGGAACCTTCAGAGCTTTGGATTTATCTATTTCCTTCACCTTGCTCTTCTATCTTTTTTAATAGTTTGTCTATCTTGTCCCCATACTCGATCGAGCTATCGAGCATGAACTCAATACTGGGTATGGATTTCATCCTGAGTCTTTTTGATAGTTCAGAGCGTATAAAACTTTTTGCAGAATTCAATATATCAAGTGTGGTTTTCTTATCTTCATTTTTTAGCACACTTACAAAGATCTTTGCCATTTTAATATCATCCGTGACATCAACTCCTGTAATTGTTATGAATCCGATTCGCGGGTCTTTAAGTCTATGGATGGCTATGTCTGCTATTTCCTCTCTCAGAAGATCACTGACCCTCTGAGAACGTTTATATGGAAGCATAATTAAAGCTTTGCAGCTACCTTTTCAATAATATAAGCCTCTAAAATATCTCCAACCTTGATATCATTAAAATTTTCTATTACTATGCCGCACTCGTATCCCGCCTGTACTTCTTTTACATCTTCTTTAAATCTTTTAAGGGAAGCAATCTTGCCTTCGTACACAATAATACTGTCCCGGATAACCCTTATGCCGTCACTTGAGCGGACTATATATCCATCGAGCACATAACAACCTGCAATTGTTCCAATCCTTGATATCGCAAATGTTTCACGTACTTCTGCCCTGCCAATCGCTTTCTCTTTAAGCATAGGTTCAAGGAGTCCTTCCAATGCTTTTTTAACATTATCGATTGCTTCGTATATCACATTATAGAGTCTGATATCAACGCCTTCTTTTTCCGCAGTCTGTGAGACAACGGGATCGGGTCTTACATTGAAACCTATTATAATTGCACTTGAGGCAGCTGCAAGCATAACATCCGATTCATTAATGCCGCCAACAGATGAGTGAATAACCTTGACCTTTACCTGTGGATGTATAATATTTTCCAAGGCTTCTTTTATAGCTTCAACAGACCCCTGGACATCACCCTTTATAATTATATTAAGCTCTTTTATCATTCCCTCTTTTATCTTTGCGTACAGTTCATCGAGGGTAAGTTTTCTTGTCTTTTCAACATCTGCAAATTTTTGTTTCTGCTGCCTTGCGAGAGCAATCTGCCTTGCCCTTTTTTCTTCTTCAACAACTGTAAAGATATCTCCCGCAGACGGCACATCCTGGAATCCGATTACCTCAACAGGGGTCGAAGGTCCTGCATTGGAAATCCTTTTGCCGGTATCGTCGATTAATGCCCTTACCTTTCCTGCATGGATACCTGCAAGAAATGCGTCACCAATATTGAGGTTACCTGATTGAACAAGCACAGTAGCAACCGGCCCTCTGCCTTTATCAAGCTTCGCCTCGATAATTGTGCCGCGTGCTTTCCTGTCAGGATTGGCTTTCAGTTCCATTACCTCTGCCTGCAGCAGTATCATTTCAAGCAGGTGTTCAATTCCCAAACGTTTTTTTGCAGATACCTCGACAAAGATGTTTTTACCACCCCATTCTTCCGAGATTATGCCATGCTCTGCAAGCTCATTTTTCACCTTTGAAATGTTTGCTTCTGGTTTATCGATCTTGTTTATCGCTATAACAATTGCAACGTTAGCTGCCTTAGCATGGTTAATGGCCTCAATAGTCTGGGGCATTACACCATCATCTGCAGCTACGACAAGAACTACTATATCTGTAACTTTTGCTCCCCTTGCCCTCATTGAGGTAAATGCCTCATGACCTGGGGTATCCAGGAATACTATATCTTTTTTCTTCAGATTAATTTTATATGCGCCAATATGTTGTGTGATGCCACCGGCCTCGGTCTCTGTAACCTTTGTTTCCCGTATTGCATCGAGGAGAGATGTTTTACCATGGTCAACATGACCCATTATGGTTATAACAGGAGGTCGTGGCAATAATTTATCAATATCTTCAGGTGCCTCTTCAACAACAGTATCTTCCTCAACAGGATAGGGTTCAAGTTTTATTCCAAAACTGTCTGCAACTAACAATGCTGCATCGGTGTCAACAGACTGGTTTATTGTTGGCATATATCCCAATTCCATAAACTTCTTTATAACATCAGACAGCTTGACACTAATAATTTCTGCGAATTCCTTTACAGTCACCCCCTCGGGCAGTTTAAGTATCTTCTTCCTTGGCAATACGGGCTGGATATAGGGTTTTCGTTCTTCTTTATGAAATGTTTTAACCTTCCCTGACTTCCTGAACGGTTTTTGTTCATACCATCTTTTAGGCTCTATCTTCCTGATAGTCTGGAATGCCCTTTGCATTCCTGGTTTTGTCTTGAACTTCTCCATCTTTTCAGTTTCTATTTCCTTTTTGAATCTATCAGGAATCTTTAATTCTTCTTCCTCTGGAGGCAATTGTTCCTCATGTTTCGCAATCTCAGGCAGTATTTCAGGCTCTTCTTCAATTTCAGGTTTGGTTGGTCCTGCTTTTTCCTTAGGTAATTTCTCAACTGAAGGCTTAACAGGTTTTTTTACAGCTAAATCTCTCTTAGGGACAACTTTTTGTGGTAGTTTAACAGACTTCTTTCGGAATATGTCTTCTATTTTTTTGGCGATTTCAGTTTCAATGCTGGAAGTATGGATTTTACCTTTTATCCCGAGCTTTGAAATCTCGCCGAGTATAGTCTTGCTTGTAAGACCTAACTTTTTTGCCAGTTCATAAATTCTTATCTTTGACATTATTCTTACGCTCTACTTTCCGATAAGATATCAACAGGAGTGAAATGAAGAGTTGTTTCTACACTTTTTCATTCACTAACTATTAATTATTTTTTCACAAGTAATCCTTGTAACATTAAACACAACATGTTATCATAATAAACCTTTTTAATGCAATGAACGTTTGAGGGAGGATAAAGAAAATGGCTAGTTGTTCTGTATGCGGGAAACAAAGGATAGTCGGTAATAATGTCAGCCACTCTAATAAAAAAACCAAGAAACAGATATTGCCTAACCTGCAAAGGATACGTGTAATTACTGATACCGGGATTAAAAGGCTTTATGTATGTACCAGGTGTCTCCGGTCAGGGATGGTTAAGAAGGCAGTTTAGTGAGGAGAGCAGATTCCCTAATTATCCCTTTGATCAGGGAATTAGGGATTAAAGATGATTTGATACTTGCCGAGATCAAGAAGAATTGGCACAAAATATTCAATAAGCCGCTTTCATATCACATGTATCCATTTAAGTTTTCCAACGGAGAAATCCTTATTAATGTTGATTCGCCTGTGTGGCTACAAGAATTAAATCTTCGTAAAGAAGAAATTTTAAGGAAGATGAACTCCTATGAAGTTAAGACTATAAGATTCAGACTCGGCAGGGTATCAACAAAGCCAGAAGTCAGAAGTCAGAAGTCAGAAGTCAGAAAACCCACACATGAAGAGCTCTCTTATATAGAAGATACAGTTTCTAAAATTGATGATGAAGCACTCAGGGAAACCGTCAGAAGGACAATAGAAAAGGCGATTACTTCAAACAGAGGAAAAGTAAGGCTGTAAAATCATTGGATTAAAACTTTTCACTTCTTACTTTTACCTTACTAATAAGACCATAAATAAAGCCACATCTGTCATTCCCGCTCTTGTCACCGCTTTGTCGGTGATCGGGCGAGTCTCCTCAGCGACTCGCCGAGGAGAGAATCTTTCTGAGAAAAAAATAATTCTGGACTGATCCTTGAAAAGCAAGGACAAGAGCCGGAATGACAAAATTGACATGTGAATGTGGTTATACTTATGAACTCCTTAGTATTTATGCTGAATCCACCTGTTTCTCATAAATAAGTATCGGTTTTTCATTCTTCAGGATGGTTTCCTCATTAATCAGGCATTCCTTGATGCCTTTCTGTGACGGTATTTCATACATTACATCCAGCATTATCTCTTCGAGTATTGCTCTTAATCCCCGCGCACCGCTCTTACGATGAATAGCCTTCTTTGCTATAGCTGATAGTGCTCCGCTTGTAAATTTAAGCCTTACATCATCAAACAAAAGGAGTTTTTGATATTGTTTTACCAAGGCATTCTTTGGTTCTGTCAATATTTTTATTAAAGCCGACTCGTCAAGCTCGTCAAGAGCTGCTACAACAGGCATCCTTCCGACAAACTCGGGTATAAATCCGTATTTTATCAGATCTTCAGGTTCAACAAGGCTTAGTGTTTCTCCTATCTTTTTCTCCTTTTTTACCTTGATATCAGAGACAAACCCCACGATTTTTTGCCCGGTTCTCTGCTCTATTATGGTATCAAGACCGATAAAGGCACCGCCGCATATGAAGAGAATATTTGTTGTATCAACCTGAACGAATTCCTGCTGCGGGTGCTTCCTTCCACCCTGAGGCGGGATACTGGCCAATGTCCCTTCGATTATCTTGAGAAGGGCTTGCTGAACACCTTCGCCTGAAACGTCCCTTGTTATAGACGGGTTCTCTGATTTCCTGCTTATCTTATCAATTTCATCGATATATATTATGCCTCTTTGTGCCCGTTCAATATCATAGTCCGCTGATTGAAGTAATTTCAGTATTATATTTTCGACATCCTCCCCAACATATCCTGCTTCTGTAAGAGTTGTTGCATCAGCTATTGCAAATGGCACATCAAGCATCCTAGCCAATGTCTGGGCAAAAAGTGTCTTGCCGGTACCTGTTGGTCCTATGAGAAGTATATTACTTTTTTGAAGTTCAACATCAGACTCTGAAGGGTTATATATCCTTTTGTAGTGATTATGCACAGCTACAGACAGTATTCTCTTCCCCCTCTCCTGCCCTATAACGTAATCGTTAAGGAATTGGTGTATTTCCTTTGGTGTTGGTAGCTTCGGTAATACGGGGCCTTTTATTTCTTCATGAAGTGAATCCGCTATTATATCATTACACAGTTCAACACACTCATTGCATATATAAACGGTAGGACCTGCAATAAGTTTCTTAACTTCGGCATGTCCCTTACCGCAGAACGAGCATTTGAGTGTACTCTCATCCTTTTTAGCCATTTACTTTTCCCTGTTTAATACTGCTGATTACTTCATCAACGATCCCGTATTCTTTTGCCTCTTCCCCGGACATGAAGAAATCCCTGTCAGTATCCGTCTGTATTTTTTCTAGAGACTGACCGGTATGAATTGCGAGTATCTTGTTAAGTGTTTCTTTCATCCTTAATATTTCACGGGCGTGGATTTCAATATCCGTAGCCTGTCCCTGAAACCCTCCCATTGGCTGGTGTAACATGATCCTTGAGTTAGGCAAAGCAAATCTCTTACCCTTTGTCCCAGCGGAAAGTAATAATGCCCCCATACTCGCTGCCTGTCCTATGCAGTAAGTTGCGATGCCCGGCTTCACATATTGCATCGTGTCATATATTGCAAGGCCGGAGGATACTATACCACCGGGCGAATTAATATATATATGGATATCCTTTCCCGGATCTTCAGTCTGAAGAAACAGAAGCTGTGCGATAACCATGTTCGCAATATGGTCATCTATTATGGTACCTACAAAAATGATCCTGTCTTTAAGGAGTCTTGAATAAATGTCATACGCCCTCTCGGAACGACCTGTCTGCTCAATAACTATAGGAATAATACTCATTTATTCTCCTTTCTTAACTGCTGCTTTAGATAGAAGCAGATCCATAACTTTATCTTCAAAGATTGAATGTTTCAGGCCTTCCAGAGAACCTTCCTTATAATTATAGAAGTTCCTGACTGTTTCCGGTGTGGTCGAAAGCCTCTGCGCAATCAAAGAAATCCTATCATTCAGTTCTTCATCCGTTACCGTAATCTTCTCCTTTTGACCTATGGTTTCTACGATTATTGAAGCACGCACGTTTTTTAAAGCTTTCTCTTTAAGCTCAGTCCGTAATTTATCCAGGTCCTCCTGGGACGGAGTTGCACCCGCTTTTCCCTTTTCAAAGCTGTCAGTCTCCGGAGTTGTTTCCCCTGATTTCTTTTGTGACAAACTTTCCTGCATCACAAGTGATTCCAGTTCCCTTTCTAACAGGGTTTCCGGCACTTCAAAATCATGGGGTTCAAGAATCTTGCTTAAAATTTCTGCCTTCTGTAACCTTGCAGCATGCTCTTTTTTTAAAGCACGTATTTTCTCTTCTATTTTTCCCTTCATTTCATCAATGTTTTCAAAACCGATGTCTTTTGCAAAATCATCGTCAATTTCAGGCAGGTTTTTCCTCTTTACCTCGCTTATCATCACTTTGATATCAACCTTCTTCCCGGCAAGTTCTTTCGTCTTGTAATTATCGTCGAATGTGGTTGTGAACTCGATGGATTCACCTTTTTTCTTCCCCATCACTTTCTCCATTATGTCCAGTGGGAATATCTCATTACCCATCTTCGATACCTGTTCTTTCAGTGATGAATCGGATTCTTCTCCGGCAACGTTACAGTCAAGATACTCAAACGAGACAAGATCATTCATTTCCACAGCTTTTTCAGCAACCTCATAAACTGCTTTTTCTTCCTGAAGCCTTTTTATGTAAATATCCATATCTGTAACATCTACATCAACAGGAAAATCTTTAACCTCTATATTTTCGTAATTAATATTCTCAACCTTCGGCATCACTTCAACTGTAATTGAGATATTAATGGGATTGTTTCTCTTGAAATCCAGACGTTCGTCAACCACTGGCATTGTGACAGGCATAAGTTCAGCTTCTTTCAACGCCCTGCTGAAATATTCAGGGATTATCTTATCAAGCACCTCTGCCTCAACCTCTTTCCCAAAACGCTTTTCTATTAAATTAACTGGGGCCTTGCCAGGTCTGAAGCCGGGAATCTTAGCCTTCTGCCTGACCTTCTTAAGAGAATCTTCTATCTCCTTTTCAATCACATCCGATGGTATCTCTATCTTGAGACGCTTTTTTGTGGCATTAATATCTTCTACTGACTTGAGCAATTCATCCTCCTTGGTTTTATTTAATTTAAAATACATATTGAAACTTTGTCAATTTAACGTATATATCTTATAAGAAATTAGTACCCCGAAAAATGCAATTAACGGCAGGCATGTGTGCAGCAAAAGCTCTTGTGCAGTTCCTTTGTGAGCGGTTTAATGACCCGGATTTCCTGCACGTTTTCATTCATATCGTTTAGATACCATACAGACGTAAATTCTGCGTTTAAGAGGTTTTGATGCATATGTGTCTGCCATCTTTCTATCCAAATGCTTTTTTCGGGTTAGTCTATTATGATAACATTTACAAGATTTATCATTTAAATGCATAAATTTATCTTTTCTGATTCCATAAGTTATAATTTCCTGTGAACCTTTATCTCATTGATGGAAACTCCTATGTCTACCGCGCCTATTATGCGATAAGGGGACTTTCAAACTCTAAGGGCCTTCCAACAAACGCAATCTATGGCTTTACAAATATGCTTCTCAAAATCATCAGGGAAAAGAAGCCTGACAGCATCGTAGTATCCTTTGATTCGCCTGTCCCAACAGAAAGACACAGGATTTATGAAGAGTACAAGGCCCAGAGGCCGGAAATGCCCGAAGACCTTGTTGAGCAGATGCCGTATATAAGGAAAATAATATCTGCTCTTAACATAAGTGTTTTCGAGTTAGCAGGATACGAGGCGGATGACATTATCGGCACGATTGCAAAAAAGGCGGAATCCCAACAAATAAATGTTTTTATTGTTACTGGCGATAAGGATATGCTGCAGCTTGTTGGAACAGGTATTAAAATTTATGACCCGATGAAAGACAGGATCCTTGACGAAGAATATGTAAAAGAGAAATTTGGCATTGGGCCAGAGAGGGTTACAGAATTTATGGCTCTTACAGGAGACGCTGTTGACAATATTCCCGGCATTAAAGGGGTCGGTGAAAAAACAGCTAAAGAACTTCTTTCAGAGTTTAAAAGCCTTGAAGAACTTTTGAACAATACAATCAGGATAAAAAAAGACAAACTAAAGCAGTTAGTATCTGAAAATGCCGACGCTGTATGGTTAAGCAAAAAACTTGCTACTATTGACACATCAGTCCCTATTGACATTGATACCGAAGAATTCCTGTTAAGAGATCCTGATTGGCCATCACTCTTATCACTATTTATTGAATTCGAGTTTGGCAGCCTTATAAAGCTCATTCCATCCGGCATATCCAGCGAAACAATCTATGAAACAGTACTTTTAATAGAAAGAGTCAAGGAAATATCAGCACTGGTAAAGAAAAAGTTTGCCTTTGATATTGAGACATCCGCCTCTGGCGTAAGCAGAAGCCCCGGGAATGGAGGTCTTGTTGGAATAGCATTATGTATAGAGAAAGGGCATGCCTTCTATATTCCTGTTTCCCATTTTTATCCAGGTGTTCCTTTGCAGATAAATAAAAAAGGCATATTAGGTGTGTTTTCGCAAATCTTTGAGGACGAGAAGACAGCAAAGATCGGACATAACATGAAATACGACATAACGATCCTCAAACGTGAAGGCATTCAGGTAAAAGGACTATTGTTCGACACGATGATCGCATCATACCTGATCAATCCAAATAAGCCGAACCATAGTCTTGAAGAGATTTCCCTGGAATATCTCTCACGCAGAAAAAAGACTTTAATGGAAGTCCTTAACAAAAAGAGTTCCTTTTCAGAGGTTTCTCTTGAAGAGGCTGCTTTCTATGCATCTGAAGCTGCGAGTCTCAGCCTTGAACTAAAGGAAATACTGTTTAGTGCCCTGGCAGAAAATAATCTTGAAAGTATCTACTTTGATGTAGAGATGCCGCTTATTTATGTACTTGCTGATATTGAAGAAGAAGGGGTTAAAATTGATCCTAATAAACTTCAGGAGATTTCCAAAGAACTTGAAAGGGAGCTTGACGGGATTCAAAAAAGGATTTATTTTCTTGCCGGAGAGGAATTCAACATCAATTCACCAAAACAATTAAGCAATGTCTTGTTTCATACCCTTGGATTTCAGCCGAGGAAAAAGACAAAAACAGGTTATTCCACTGATATGAGCATACTTGCAGAGCTTGCTGAAACCGATGAATTTCCCGGAGAGATAATTAATTACAGGAGTCTGAGTAAACTCAAAACAACGTATATAGATGTTCTGCCGACACTTGTCAATTCAAAAACAGGGCGCATACATACCTCATTCAACCAGACAGCTACAGCTACGGGAAGACTTAGCAGCAGTGAACCAAACCTGCAGAATATTCCCATAAAAGGAGACTGGGGCGTACGTATAAGAGAGGCATTCATAGCAGAAGAAGGCAATCTTTTGCTTTCAGCGGATTATTCACAAATTGAATTGAGGATACTTGCCCACCTGAGCAATGACGAGGTGCTTATCGATGCTTTCAGAAATAACCTTGACATCCATGCAAGAACTGCTTCTGAAATATTTTCAATCCCTGTAGATAAGGTAACTCCAGATATCAGGAGGATTGCAAAGACAGTAAACTTTGGAGTCATTTACGGGATATCGCCGTTTGGCTTGTCTGAAACACTCAGCATCACGAGGGATTTAGCAAAAAAATATATTGATCAATATTTCAATAGACATCCCGGTGTTAAAAAGTATATAGAAAAAACCATTGACGAGGCAAGGAATAAGGGTTATGTATCAACACTTTTCGGAAGGAGACGCGCAATACCGGAGATTAAAAGCAAAAATTCAAATATAAGACAGCAGGGTGAAAGGCTTGCTATAAATTCTCCAATACAGGGGACAGCAGCAGATATTATTAAAATTGCAATGATAAACATTTGGAAGAGACTTAAATCTGCAGGACTGGAAACAAGAATGATCCTGCAGGTTCATGATGAACTTTTATTCGAGCTTCCAGTAAATGAACTTGAGACAATAAAAATTATTGTTAAAGAGGAGATGGAGGGTGTCTCAGAGTTTTCCGTGCCTGTAAGTGTTGATATAAATTATGGGAAAAACTGGGCAGAAGCACATTAAAAACCATTTCTACATGCAACAGACTGCATTATTTCAATTTTATTATTTGAGTTACTTTAATCGCAGTTTCATGTAAAATAGTCTTTTAAGGAGGGGCTTATGAGAAAAAAAGCAACCACTAAAAATATTTCTAAGAAACCAAAGAAAAAGGAAATAAAGAAAAAGCCCAAAACCACCCTTAAACCTGCTGCTGCGAGAATAAAAGAAATGAAAAAAACCAAAACAAAAGAAAAGAAACCGACAAGGAAGGTTTCAACAAAAATAACTAAGTTAAAAGAGAGACCTTCAAGGGCTATTAAAAAAGTTATAGATAAGATCGAGAAAAAGCCTGTCAAGGCTGTGAAAAAGGTTATTGCCAAGATCGAGAAAAAGCCTGTCAAGGCTGTGAAAAAGGTTATTGCCAAGATCGAGAAAAAGCCTGTCAGGGCTGTGAAAAAGGTTATTGCCAAAATAGAAAAAAAGATTCCTTCTGAAAAAATAAAAAAAGTTGATGTAAAGAAAAAAGAGGTCTATCCTGAAATAATAGAAAAGTATCCATCCTTTCCTATGGAAACTCTGCCTACAGGGTATGGTGAAAACAGCATTATACTCATGACAGTCGACCCGAATAAAATCTTTACTTTCTGGGAAGTTAGAGACGATACCCTGGCAATACATCCGGGTAACCTTAATATAAGGATATATGACGTTACAGGTGCGGATTTCGATGGTAGAAATGCAAACAGCTATTTCGATATAGTTGTGGACGATATGATAAGCAGCATTTACATAGATGTCAGTCAGGGAAAAGAATATATCGCAGATATTGGCACTATAAATTTACTGGGTATTTTTTATACTATAACAAGGTCTAACAGAGTCTCCACTCCCAGAGCTGCGATTTCTGAAGAAGGTGCTTTACCCCTGAAACTTTTTGAAACTGATCTTCCTGTTGGATATTGATTTAATCAATATGTTTGACTGAGCTTAATAGTTACTAAAGACATTCCAATTACCCTTTGAACCAGCAAAGCAGGGCTTGAATCGTAAACGTTTACTACCCGCCGGTGTAGCTCAGAGGCAGAGCAGCTGATTCGTAATCAGCTGGCCGGGAGTTCGACTCTCCCCACCGGCTCTTAATTACCAATGGGTTACAGAGATTCAATGTTTTTTATAGATCAAAAAATGACTACAATGGTAGTGATTTTTTATATATTTATATGTAAATACAATTAAATAAAGGAATTACGAAGATACCGAGCAAGTGTTTTTTTATCATCTGGTCGCATGAAAATAGGATGCAACTCACTTCCGATGAGCATATAATTTATGTGGAAGCAGGTATTATAGATCGTTTATGGGAACTCACGGACATTCTTTTGTTATTATCCTCCCGATAATTTAAGAGAACCGTAATTTTTTTGTTTGCTTTTAATCCTTATTTATCAAATGGTTATTTATCTTTGCGCCACACATCTGCAATGAAAGGGTTTTTTTCTTCAAGAAATATGATAAGCTTTAAATAGATGTTATCAATTGATAGTATTTTTATATTTACTTTTTCATATTGTTCTTTTATAATGCCTGCACCTCACACTGGATGGCAGTTGCACTTATTGTGTTATAGTATCCGGTGTGAGATTAGCTACGAAAGAAGAAATTGAAAATTTTCTGCACGAATTCAGGAGATATTGGGATGGCAATATTGTCCCAAGAAGGGATGCGAGGAATGAAAATACCCTAACTGAATTAGGTCTTACCATTAGACAGCGAGCTGAGGAGGTTCGACAACTAAAATATAAAGATTATTCTGAGGGGCCTTTCGTGGATTATGGATCTGAGAATGAAGAGTGGTGGGAATTCGGTAAGATGGTCAATAACCAAGAAGTTTACATTAAAATCAAAGTATATACTTCTGATAGTGGAGCAAGAAAAGGCAAATGCATGTCTTTTCATTTTCCAGATGAAGACAAGCCTATCAGATACCCCTATAAAACAAGGAGAGGATAGTTATGTTTATCAAAATCAGGGAAGTTAAAGATGAATGTCCACTTTGTGAAGGTATGAGAAATCTCATCTATGGGGAACAACAAGAAAAGATACGAGTACGTGACGAGGAAATAGATGTATTGGTAAACTTATTTTATTGCCCAACTGGCGATCACTATTTTCAGAGTTTCAATGATGATGAGAAAAGAATTCAAAACGCATATAGAGAATACCGTAAGAGAAAAGGATTTTTACAGCCCGAAGAAATAAAGCAAATAAGAGAACAATATGGATTAAGCCAGAGAAATTTTGCACGTTTGCTTGGATGGGGAGACATTACAATCCATAGGTATGAATCTGGTGCTATTCAAGAAAATGCACACAATGATATTTTATTATTAATAAAATCTTTTGAAGACTTTAAGAAATATTTCGAGAAAAAGAAGAATTCCACAGATTCTGAAATTGTGCGAAAAGTTGAGGATAAAATCACGGAAATTGAAAGAAAAAACAATATCCAAACGTTTAATTTATGGATTAAATGTTGCTCCACAAAAAAGAAGGAACATGTCATACCATTTCTAACAAAAGACATTATAATGCCTGATTATTGGGGACATAATAAGTATTACCAATATTGTGCAAATAACGAGTTAGCCCTTGCAGCTTGAAATGAAGTTTAAAGAATTTGCTTTGTTGAAATTGAATTTTGACCTTAATGATGATTTTAAGGTTGAAGATACTGATACAAATATAGAAATGACCCCCGAGATAACAATGAGTCACCAATTCATAGAAGAAAAAAAACAATTAGTTGTAGTTTTAGGGTTACGGCAACTTACAGGGAATATTCCTTATCGTTTTGAAATTAAAGCAGGAAGTCTTTTCCAATTTGCTAATATTCCAGAAGAAAACATATTAAAACAATTAGCAACCATTAATTGTCCTGCCATTATTTTCCCCTATGTTAGGGAAACAATTGCTGATTTAACAAGAAGGGCAGGTTTCCCCCCGCTTCATTTAGATCCTATTAACTTTATTCAATTAGCCAAAGAACGAGAAATCCAACAAAAGAAAAAGGTTGGAGAAAGCGAAAAAATAGCTGAGTAGTTCAATAGTATTCTTCTAATATTTTCAAACTTACCCACTAATGAATTTTCTACATACCATGGGTGTAGATTTCGATAAATCTATGTCTTTCAATAAGTGGCTTAATACTAAATTTCGGGGCCTATTTTTGTAGATAATCGTGAATAATTTTAAGTTTAAGATTTAATGAAAAGTGTATCAAATAAAAAAAGCAGTATTATCATTTCTTAGAGGTCTCATGTTGCTGATATAACCAAAATTACAAGCTGTTTCTACCTATCGTATTAATCCCTCGGTATCACTTTTTCGCTAAACTCTTCTCTGTACCACTTCATTAATTCGAGAAATGAGTTTTTGCGTCTTTCCCGGCCATAATAATGACCACTATTCCCATTCCCATTCCCATTCCCATTCCCGTTCCCGTTACCATTTCCAGTTCCTCTTATCCGGTCAACACCTATAGTAACCCATCCATCTGAGCGGAGGAACTTTATTATCTTACCTGAGGCAATCAGCTTATCAAGAAGAAACGGCTTAACCATACCATATTCATTGTTCTTAAACAGTACCTTTATCAGCATAACTGCCTCCTTTTTTTACTTCATAAAACAAAAAAGTCGAAGTTTTTAAAGGTTGATTTCCCGCTGTCTCAGCCATTTTCAAAAAGATCCTCTACGTAGAAGCCCCCTCTTTTTTCTTTCTTTCAATTCAACTTATATAATAAATCGTTGCCCCTGTCAAGCCCTTAAAATATTAGTGTCAAGGCAAAATGAAAATGTCCGGTTCTCACGCTGCAAGCTATGGATATTTCTTCCATATTTTTGATTGTCTCAACAGAACTATTTTACAAAACCTGTCAAAAATCACACATCCAAATCTTGATAAAGTAACCGATTAAGGTTAATATATACAGTTATAATTTCATAAGTTCGCCGGCAATAAAGCATATCAGTTTCAACATCTTCATAGCGTTTACGGGCGATTAGCTCAGGGGTAGAGCGCTTCCTTCACACGGAAGAGGTCGCTGGTTCGAAACCAGCATCGCCTACCAGATTTAAAATCTAACTGCATTTTTCGGGTTAAGTTTTGTGTTTATACTTCAGGCAGGTCTATCTTGATATAAAGCTCTTTAAGCTGTTTCGGGTGCACTTTTGACGGACTGCCGCTCATTATGTCTGAGGCTTTCTGCGTCTTTGGAAATGCAATCACGTCCCTGATTGACGCTGCCCCGACCATAATCATCACGAGCCTGTCAAGCCCGAGCGCAATCCCTCCATGTGGAGGTGCACCATATTCAAGTGCATCCAGCAGAAAACCGAATTTTACTCTCGCATCCTCCCCTGATATCCCGAGGAGCTCGAACATTTTCCTCTGCAGATCACGCCTGTGAATACGGATACTGCCGCCGCCAATCTCATATCCATTGAGGACAATATCATAAGCTTTTGCCCTTAGTGAGGAAAGCACTTCCTTATTGCCAATATCTCCTGTGAGCATCTTTTCAATATCTTCATCAAGGGGAGACGTGAACGGGTGATGCATTGCCTCAAACCGGCCTTCGTCGTCATTCCATTCAAGGAGCGGGAAATCAGTAATCCATACAAATTTATATCCCTGCGTTATAAGGTCCAATCTCTTTCCCATCTCAAGTCTTAACCTTCCCAGCACATCGAGAACCACCTTCTCCTTATCAGCAACAAAGAGCATCAGATCACCTTCTTTTGCCTCAAGCCTCTGTGCCATCTGTCTCAGAATCTCTTCAGGAAAAAACTTTGCTATGGGAGATTCAAAACCGTTCTTCACCTTTATCCATGCAAGTCCCTTCGCCCCGAAAGAGACTGCCTCTTCTGTAAGCATATCTATCTCTTTTCTTGAAAGACCTGCCATGCCTTTGCCGTTAATTGCCTTGATCCTTCCGCCGGACTTGTGAGCATCGAGAAACACCTTGAAAGTCCCCTTTTCTGCCAGGTCAGCCATTTCCTTCAGTTCGAGCCCGAACCGCAGGTCAGGCTTGTCAGTCCCGAATCTTTCCATCGATTCATGGTAACTTAATCTATTAAAGGGCGTATCGAGTTCAACATCGAGAACATCCTTAAAAAGCTGCTTCATCATGCCCTCGATTTCCTCAATAATATCTTTCCTGTCGGCAAAAGACATCTCAATGTCAACCTGGGTAAATTCAGGCTGTCTGTCCGCACGCAAGTCCTCATCCCTGAAGCATTTCACAATCTGGAAATATTTTTCAAAGCCTGAGACCATTAATATCTGTTTGAAAAGCTGAGGGGACTGGGGCAGCGCATAAAAATGACCTGGATTCAGACGGCTCGGCACAAGGTAATCTCTTGCACCCTCTGGCGTGGATTTTGTCAGAACAGGCGTCTCTATCTCAATAAATCCTTTTTCATCAAGATAATCCCTTATGACTTTCGTACCCTTATGCCTGACAATCAGGTTTCTCTGCATCTCAGGCCTTCTCAGATCAAGATACCTGTGTTTGAGTCTCAGCGTGTCGGATGCATCAGCAGCATCTTCTATTGTGAACGGCAGGGGAGATGATTCATTCAGAACCTCGATTCTGTTTACATACATTTCGACCATGCCTGTTATCATGTTCGGGTTTTCAGTATCTGCCGGCCTTCTCCTGATTTCACCTGAGACAGATATTACAAATTCGCTCCTCAGGTCATGTGCAAGTTTATGCGCATTGCCTGATGCATCAGGGCTGAAAACAATCTGGAGTATACCGCTTCTGTCCCTTAAATCTATAAATATCAACCCGCCGTGGTCCCTCCGCCTGAAGACCCAGCCGCATATGGTAAGGGTTGAACCTGTATCAGATTCCCTTATATCTCCACATCCCTTGTCCCGAACCATTCAACCTCCATTCCACTATTCAACTTTCGGTCAACTAACAATTGTTATGGCAGGTAGATATGTCGAGGCATACCACCAGCCTTTATGAACATCATGATTTATTTTGAAAAATAATTTCCTTCCTTATCCTATCCATCTCCCCGGGTGTCAGATACCTGAATCTACCCGGCTCAAGTGTTCCCAGTTCAAGACCGTTTATTCTCACTCTCTTCAGCTTCAAAACCTGGTGTCCTGTCTCTTCGAGCATCCTTCTTATCTGTCTTTTTTTTCCTTCGTATATCGTGATCTCAAGCCATGAGTT
>Ga0154657_1086_pt2 | contig 23310 bp, 20 predicted proteins | sample Rifle2008BG13ft_FD_116086 | JGI IMG/M metagenome (GOLD analysis project Ga0154657, IMG submission 116086) | Nitrospirae bacterium RBG_13_39_12 | reverse complement strand
ACGGGGAAGAAACAATAAGAGTGTTTAATGAAAACAAGGACAGTATTCAGCTTCTCATCCTTGATGTGATAATGCCGAAGAAGAACGGCAAAGAGGTTTATGACAAGATAAAGGAAATCAAGCCTGACATTAAAGCTATTTTTACAAGCGGATATACTGCGGATATTATTCATAAAAAAGGAATCCTGGAGGAAGGGCTTGAATTTATCCTGAAACCTATTTTACCGGACAGACTCTTGAGAACAGTTAGAGAGGTTCTTGATAAATGAATCAGGAAATAATGGATGAAATATGTCTCTGAGGAGTCTACTTCTTCCTAACGCCTTCACGGGCAATAGCTACTTTACCGGTTCTTACAAACTCCTTTATTCCCATTGGCTTTAGTAGTTCAACAATAGCCTCTATCTTTTTCTCATCACCCGTAACCTCAATCGTATATGTACTTTGACTTGAATCAACAATCCTGCCCCTGAATATCTCTGCGAGCCTCAGCACCTCAGCTTTGTTTTCCTGTCTTGGAGCTACTTTTATCAGCACCATCTCCCTTTCAACATGGTCAAACTCAGTCATATCAATAACTTTTATAACATCTATGAGTTTATTCAGCTGTTTTGTTATCTGCTCAATTATCTGGTCATCACCGCTTGTAACTATAGTCATAACCGATATCTGCGGGTCTATCGTCTCCCCAACAGAAAGGCTCTCAATGTTATATCCCCTACCGCTGAACAGACTTGCAATTCTTGAAAGAACCCCAAATTTATTTTCAACCAGCAAAGAAATAGTATGCCGCATTTATTTCACCGCCTTTAGCTTCTTCTCTGATTTCTCTTTTTGTTCCTCAAACAACATATAGTCTATTGGCGCACCTGCTGGTACCATTGGAAATACTTTTTCCTTCCAGTCAACTACAAAGTCCATAAAAACCGTCCTTTTTATTTTGAATGCCTCTTTCAACAAAGGCTCAACTTCATCAGGTTTCGTTGCCCTCAGTCCAACTGCTCCGTATGCTTCAGCAATCTTAACAAAATCCGGCACACTTTCATCGAGTTTTGTATGAGAGTATCTTTCACTGAAGAATAATTCCTGCCACTGTCTTACCATTCCCAAGTATCTGTTATTTAGAATAGCCACCTTAACAGGCAGCTTGTTAATGACTGCAGTTGCAAGTTCCTGAATATTCATCTGTATGCTTCCATCGCCTGCAATATCAATTACAAGTTTATTGGGATGTGCAAGCTGTGCCCCGATCGCAGCAGGGAAACCATACCCCATTGTACCGAGCCCTCCCGATGTCAGCAGGGTTCTGGGTTTATCAAACTTATAGAACTGTGCTGCCCACATCTGGTTTTGACCAACCTCTGTTGTAATGATTGCATCCCCTTTTGTAAGTTCAAAAATCTTTTCAACAACAAACTGGGGCTTTATTACTTCGTCGCTATATGTATACGATAATGGCCTTTCCTTTTTCCATTCATTTATCTGTTTAAGCCATGCTTTGCGAACCTCTTCCCACTGTTCTTTGACCTCTTCCTTAAGCGCTTTGTTCAGTACTGTAAGAACTTTCTTTACATCTCCAACTATAGGAACATCGACACGCACGTTTTTTCTTATTGAGGTTGGGTCTATATCTATATGTATTATCTTTGCACCGGTGGCAAAGGCATCAAGTTTCCCTGTTACCCTGTCATCAAACCGCATACCTATTGCAACCAGCAGGTCAGATTCCTGTATAGCCTTATTTGCATAATAAGTACCATGCATTCCGGGCATCCCGAGCGAAAGTTTATGCGTTCCAGGGAACCCGCCTAGTCCCATCAACGTCATTGTTACAGGTATATTCGTATATTCAGCAAGCTCTCTCAGCTCTCTTGAACCACCGGAAAGTATTACACCGCCACCAGCTACTATAACCGCCTTTTTTGACTTAGCAATATTATGTGCTGCCTGTGTTATCATCCACTTGTTGCCTTCATATCTCGGGTTATAACTCCTTATTTTTACCTCCGGCCAAACGAACTCTTCTTTTGATGTTGTTACATCTTTAGGAAGGTCTATTAACACAGGTCCGGGACGTCCTGACGTAGCTATATAAAATGCTTCTCTTATAATTTTTGACAGGTCTTTTACATCCTTTACAAGAAAATTATACTTCGTACAAGGCCTTGAAATACCAACTATATCAGCTTCCTGAAATGCATCATTTCCGATAAGCATTGTGGGAACCTGGCCGGAGAAAACAACAATTGGGATGGAATCCATTGAAGCAGTAGCCAGACCTGTTATTGTGTTTGTAGCTCCAGGCCCTGAAGTTACAAGTGCAACACCGGCTTTCCCCGTGGACCTTGCATAACCATCTGCTGCATGAACCGCTCCCTGCTCATGCCTTGTTAAGATCAACTTTATCTCCTTATCTTCATACAATAAGTCGAATATATTAAGGATAACTCCACCGGGATAGCCGAAAATGTGTTTTATTCCTTCTCTTTTTAGACACTCAATAAATATCTCGGCACCTGAAATCTTCATAAGTCCTTATTACTCCTTTAAAAATTTACCTAATTTTAACACAAAACGTGATTAAGATGTCCATAGTCCCAACTAATACAGCTTATCATATTTTCAAATTTTCAAAACTTAAAAAGGGATCTTTTTCTTGACTAAATAGAATTTTTCGCAGTAAAATGCCGAAAAATGTCCTTTTTCAAGCAAAGCTTATAAGCTATATTTAAAAAAAAGAGACATTTAAATAACTTCCTTAATTAAAAAGAGGGTTCCTTTGAGTGATTTACACATTCGCTTGCATTCTGCTTGCATTGAGACTACTATCTAAATGAGAAACCACAATATGAACGATAAGAAAAAAACAAAAGACCAACTTATAAATGAATTAGCCGAATTGCGCAAAACAATTGCTGAACTGGAAAAAGCCGAAAAACAATACAAGCCAACAAAACAGTCACTAAATGAGAGTGAGCAGAAGCTTAGGAATATTATTGAACACAGCAACGAGCTCTTTTATATTCATGATATCCATCACAAACTTAATTATGTTAGCCCGCAATCTTTACAGATTCTTGGATACACTCCCGATGAAATGATTACAGAGTGGACAAATCTGATCACTAAAAACCCGATTAACAAAACAGGCGTTGAAATCACTGAAAAGGCATTGAAGACAGGCAAAAAGCAGAAGCCCTACATATTGGAGTTGTACAAGAAAGATGGCACCAAAGTTCTGCTTGAAATCGATGAATCTCCTTATAAGGATACTGAAGGTAAAGTAATCGGTATTATAGGTGCAGCAAGAGACATTACCGAACAAAAAAAGGCAGAGGAGGCTTTGAAAAAATCAGAAAGATTATATCGTAACCTCGCAGATAACGCTCTTGTCGGAATATATAAAACTAATTTAAAAGGGGATATCCTATATATAAACCATGCCCTTCTCAGGATGCTGGGATATGATTCAGTTGAAGAAATAACGTCAATCGGGGCTTTGACAACATATAAAAATCCTCATAACCGTAAATTATTAATTGAAAGACTTAAGAAGACTGGCATAGTCAGAAATTTCGAAACTGAATTAGTTACAAAAACAGGAACCTCTAAATATGTCATTTTGAATGCTACTCTGGAAGACCACGTAATATCAGGAATGATGATGGATATTACTGATCGCAGGCTTGCTGAGAGCGCGCTATTTGAAAGCGAAATGAAGTTCCGCACATTAGCAGAAACCAATACTGCTGCAATAGTTATCTTCCAGGATAGTAAATTTTTGTATATTAATCCTGCAACAGAAGCATTAACCGGATACACAAAAGAAGAACTTTTGGAGATGAATTTTTGGGATGCCATTGATCCAGATTTTCAAAAATTGATTAAAGAAAGAGAACTCGCACGCCAGCGTGGAGAAAAGGTCAGTCTAATAAACGAATTTAAGATTATTACTAAAAGCGGCAAGACGTGCTGGGTCAGTACCACCGCCGGCAATATTAAGTTAGAGGGGAAGCCGGCAGTTATAGGGACCGCTTTTGACATTACCAAGCGTAAGCTTGCAGAAGAAGCGCTTATCGAAAGCGAAGAGAAATATCGTACATTAGTCGAGCATTCATTACAGGGTATTATAATCGCACAGGGGTTGCCGCCACGTATCGCTTTCACCAACTCTGCATTAGCCGATCTCTTAGGTTATTCTGTTAAGGAACTCCTGTCCCTTTTACCAGAAAAAACACGTGGTTTAATACACCCTGAAGACCAGGCATTTTTTTTCAAACGCTATCAGGATCGACTGGAAGGAAAATCTGTACCCCCGCGCTATGAAATCCGTGCCATACGGAAAGACGGATCTGTGCGCTGGACAGAGATATTTTCCAGCCGCATCGAGTACAACAAAAAGCCTGCTGTGCAGGCTGCCTTTATTGATATTACCGAACGAAAAAACGCAGAAGAGGCGCTTACCGAAAGCGAAGAAAGATACCGCACTATTTTCGAGGATTCAAGAGAAGCGATTTATGTTACCACAAAAAACGGGAAATTCATCGAGGTCAACCAGGCTGCCTTGGACCTTTTTGATTATACAAGAGAAGAAATGTTTAAGCTTGACGCAAAGAAGTTATATGTGAATCCAGATGATCGGAAAATATTTCAAAAGGAAATAGAACAAATTGGGTCTGTAAGAAACTATGAGATAAGGTTCCGAAAAAAGGACGGAACTGAAATAATCTGCCTCGTTACTTCAACCGTGCGGAAATCAATTGACGGAACCATTACAGGATACCAGGGGATTATAAGAGACATTACTGAAATTAGAAAGGTAGAGGATAAACTAAGACACTTAAGCCTTCATGACCCTCTTACCGGACTTTACAACCGTGCATATTTTGAAGAAGAGATGCGCCGTATTGAAAGCAGTCGCTATAATTCAGTAGGTATAATTATGTGCGATGTAGACGGACTTAAATTTGTTAATGATGCTTTGGGTCATTACAACGGGGATAAAATGCTTTTGGCAACAGCAACTGCACTGAGGGAATCCTTTCGTGAGGCTGATGTCGTAGCCAGAGTCGGGGGTGACGAATTCGCAATATTGCTACCAAATAGTGACAGCAATTCTATAGAAATCGCATGTCAACGCATACAGGACTCTATAAAAAATTATAACTCATCTAATCCTGAACTTACGTTAAGTGTATCCATTGGGTCAGCTATAAGCACCAGAACACCTGTAATTATCAGTAATCTCTTTAAAGAAGCTGACAATAACATGTACAGGGAAAAGTTACAAAATAGTCTGAGCGCCCGGAGTACAATCGTTCAAACCCTGATGAAGGCACTTGAGACCCGGGACTTCACATCAGAAGGACACATAAATCGTTTAAAGAAATTGGTAACTTCTTTAGCCGCTGCAATTGATCTCCCAGAGCGTAGCTTAACCGATCTGCGCCTTCTTGCTGAATTTCATGATATCGGCAAAGTAGGCATTCCCACTGATATTCTTTTTAAACCGGATGCTCTTACACCTGAGGAAACTATCGAAATGCAGAGGCACTGCGAACTCGGCCATCGTATTGCCCGTTTCACGCCCGACCTTGTTCCCATTGCCGATTTGATTCTTAAACACCACGAATGGTGGAATGGTGAAGGCTATCCCTTCGGCATAAAAAGCGAAGCCATCCCGATAGAATGTCGCATCCTGGCTATATGTGAATCCTATGAAGCAATGACCAGTGACCGTCCTTACCATAAAGCTAAACCCCGCAATAAAGCTCTGGATGAAATCAAAAAGTCCTCCGGGACTAAGTTTGACCCTTATTTGGTATCCAAGTTCATACAGGTATTAGAAAGTCCTGATAATGACAAAAACAAATGACAATACTGTTTTTCCCTTCTGTTTTTATTTATAATTTAAGTTAATGCTGTTTTAATGGAGATTGAATTTGAGAGAACTCAAGAGACGATTGATACTCTCTGTGGTACTTATAGTACTTATTGTTTCTTTCGGTACTACAGGATATATGAGCATTGAGGGATGGAGTTTCTTAGACTCACTTTATATGACGATAATAACCCTGACCACTGTCGGGTTTAAAGAAATACATGACTTATCATTCAGAGGAAGGTTATTTACAATTATTCTCATTATAGGGGGTGTAGGTACCGTATTCTATACACTCAGTATAGGTGCAAAACTTATTTTAGAAGGTGAATTAAGAGAAATATTCGGGAGGAAAAGATTGGAAAAGAAATTAAAGGCATTAAAGGACCATTATATTATTTGCGGGCATGGGAGGATGGGAAAGATTATATCCAGGGAACTAAAGGGTGAGAATCTGAGTTTTGTAGTTATCGAAAAGAAATTAGACATGCTTGAGGAAAAAGAAGACATAATTTTACTTCAGGGAGACGCCACAAACGATGATATCCTGAAAATAGCTGGAATTGAAAAAGCAAAATGCTTGATATCAGTACTGCCGACTGATGCAGAAAACCTTTTTGTAGTTTTGAGTGCAAGGGGACTTAATCCCAAACTGTTAATTGTCGCAAGAGCTGGCGAGGAAGGGTCAGAACAGAAACTTTTCAGAGCCGGTGCTGATAAGGTCGTGTCACCATATCACATTGGCGGACTCAGAATAGCACATACTGTTCTAAAGCCTGCTGTCGTTGATTTCATAGAATTTGCTACAAAGAGTGGTAATATCGATTTACAGATGGAGGAAATAGTCATTCAGGAAGGTTCAAAGCTCGCAGAGTCTACACTGGATGAGTGCGGGATCGGAAGGGACCTTGGAGTTATTATTGTTGCCATTAAACAACTTAGTGGTGAGATGAGATTCAACCCCACATTTCGCAGTACCATAATGGTCGGAGATACTTTGATAGCTGTCGGCGAGAGATCAAAACTGAAGATACTCGAAAATATGGCAGCAGGGAAGAAATAGAAACCTGACTACTTCATCACCGCACCAGTTCCTGCAGAACTAACCATTCTTGCATATCTTGAAAGATAGCCTTTCGTTATTTTCTGTTTCTGAGGTTTCCATGTTTTAAACCGTTCTTTTATCTCTTTATCTGATAAAAGAACATCTATTTTCCTGTTCGGGATATTAATTCTAATTTTATCTCCATTCTTCAGAATCGCTATAGTTCCCCCTTCCATTGCCTCTGGTGATATATGCCCCACACAAGGCCCCCTTGTACCACCTGAAAACCTTCCGTCCGTTATTAATGCAACCGATTCACTTAATCCCATTCCGGTAATAGCAGCTGTTGAGGAAAGCATCTCCCTCATGCCGGGGCCTCCCTTTGGTCCTTCATATCTGATTACAACAACATCCCCTTTCATAATCTTTCCGGAAAGAATTGCCTTCATACACTCCTCTTCCGAATTAAATACCCGTGCTGCACCCTCAAATTTCATCACGTTCTTACTCACAGCAGACTGTTTGACAACCGCTCCATCAGGTGCGAGATTACCTCTGAGTATTGCTATCCCTCCTTCTTTGTGATAAGCCTTATCAAGCGGTCTTATGACATTCTCATTAATCACTTCAGCAGAATCAGCAATTTTAAAAATTGTCCTGCCGCTGACTGTAATATTGTTATGCAGACCTTTCCGTAATCTTTTCATTAAAGCAGGAATCCCTCCAGCCCAGTTAAGGTCTTCCAGGTAATGTTCCCCACCCGGAAGCATATTTGCAAGGTGAGGTGTCTTTTTGCTCAATACATCAAATATCTCAAGCGGAAGCTCCACGCCTGCATCGTAAGCTATCGCGGGGATATGAAGTACAGTATTCGTTGAACCTCCGAGTGCCAGATCGACCATTATTGCGTTTTCAAAAGCTTTTCTTGTCATTATCTTTCTCGAAGTAATGTTTTTCCTTATCAATTCGACAATTCTTCGCCCGCTTTCAAAAGCTATCCTTCTTTTATCAGCAGATACAGCAAGTGAAGTAGCGCATCCAGCAAGACTCATACCAAGTGCTTCTGTAACACATGCCATTGTATTTGCTGTGTACATACCCTGACAGGAACCTGCACCTGGACATGCACATATCTCAAGCGCTTCGAGTTCATCATGTCCTATCAGCCCCTTTTTATATTTTCCTATTGCCTCAAAGGTATCATTAACCAATGATAACCTCCTGCCTCTCAACTGTCCTGAGAGCATTGGGCCTGCGGTAACAACTATTGAGGGGATATCTATCCTTGCTGCAGCCATAAGCATCCCGGGTGTAATCTTGTCACAATTTGTAAGGAGCACAAGTCCGTCAAGCTGGTGTGCCTGAGTAATGGTTTCCACCATATCTGCGATAAGTTCCCTGGATGGAAGCGAATAATGCATCCCCGAGTGACCCATTGCAATGCCATCACAAATACCAGGTATCCCAAAAAAGAAAGGGTAACCACCAGCAGTATGTATTCCCTTTTCAATAAATCTTTCGAGGTCCCGCATTCCGATATGGCCCGGGATAATATCAGTGTAGCTTGTTGCGACACCAATAAATGGTTTTTTCATCTCGCTTTTGGCAATACCTGTCGCATAAAGAAGTGCCCTGTGCGGAACCCGCTCAAGTCCCTCTTTTATTGTCCTGCTTCTCATAAAAAATTGTTCCTCCTAAAAATATAAATTATGGATTATGGAATGAAAACTGAGAAACATGAAATGAGACACAAAAAATTTAGAAAACTTCTTAATCCTCAGTTCCTACTTTTCAGTTTATTATTATAGTTTTAATTCGTCGGTTGGCTTTTCTTATATTCCCTTATAAGTTCTGCCATCCTGTCCTTCTTGAGAAGTTTCTGCTTCTGAATCTTCTTCCTCTCAACTTCTTCTTCCGGTGTTAGGTAACGCTTGCTGTCAATTTCAATAAGAAGTCCATCAAGGTTTCTGTGTTCCTCACTGAGTCTTCTGAATTCCTCATTCTCTTTTTTTAATAATTCAACAATCTCATATTCCTTCAATGTTCCCTCCTTTTTTTAAATAAAATAACTTTGTGCTTATGTAATTTTGGTTTGTAACTCAAAATAGTCTGATATTCGAGGATAATTTCACTAAAATTATTATGTTGAATTATATCTTCTTGATAATTTTTCTGCAAGTTTATATGAATTTTCTATACAATCATTAACGCTTATTCCTCGATATGCATTCCCTATAAGATACAAGCCTTTGATTTTATTAACAATATTGTCTATTGCTTCAAGTTTCCTCTCGTGCCCCAATGAATACTGAGGTATACCCTTCTCATGCCTGTAGACCCTCACAAAATCAGGCTGCGCCTTTATCCCCATGATATCATTCAGTTCATCCATGACTGTATTTAAAAGCCTGTCCTCATCCTGCATTGCAAGCTCCGACCTCCTTACACCGCCTATCATGCTTCTCAGTAGCACATAACCTTCGGGTGCCCTGTTAGGAAATACGCTTGAATCCCACAGTGTCCCAAGTATTTTTCTTCCTTCCCTGTTAGGTACAAGAAAGCCGAATCCATCAAGAGGCTGGCTTATCCTGTCCTTTCTATAACCAAAACAAACAACAGAAATTGAGGGATAGAAAACTTCACTAAGGATCAATGAAAGGTTTCTGTCAAAGTCCTTTACTATTTCTGATGTCGCGTAAACAGGTGTTGCAACAACAACTGCCTCTGCCTCAACATTTGAATTATCAGAAAGATGAATAACATATTTTTCATTTTTTTTATCAATCGAAACCACTCTGCTGCTCGTTTTTAGCCTGCTACCCATATAATTCTTAAGAGCATTTATTATTACTTCCATACCTTCATAAAACGATGTAAGAACCCCGCCAGGCCCTGGCCCGACTTTCCTTCCTGATTTCTTAGAATCTTTCTGGAGTTTTATCAGCGCCTTTATAAGACTCCCGTATTTATTTTCCAGTTCATATATCCTCGGGAAACAACTCTTAAGACTCATATTTTCAGGGTCGCCTGCATAAATACCCGACGCCATCGGGTCTATTAATTTTTCATAAGCTTCTCTGCCAAGACGCCTCCTTGCAAAATCAGCAAGTGTTTCATCATTTTTCTCCTTCTTTGGCACAAGAATTTCAAATAAAATCCTCAACCGTCCGTAGAAGCTCAGCAGGTTTGAAGAAAAAAATGAAACTGGCGAATCAGGTAAAAGGTGAAGCTTGCTATCAGAAAATATGTATCTCTTTCTTGCTGTATCATTACTTCTTAAAGAAGCGATAGACAGCCTTCCAATAAGTTCAAGTGTCCTTGGCCTGTTATCAAGAAAGCCGTTAACTCCACCTTCACACAAAAACCCATCTACCTTATCCGTCCAAATCTTCCCGCCTGCTTTTTTTTCGGATTCAAAGATAATTATATCCAAAGACGGCTTCTGCTTAAGGAGAAAGTATGCGAGAGAAAGGCCGGAAATTCCTCCTCCGATAATAACCAGACTCATTTTATATCCTTAAAACGGATAACGTTTTTGAGAGAAAACATTATTATATATATGGAGAGAAGGATTAAAAAAATAATTTCTATTTAAAATTCATTCCACCCGGCATCTGAAATTTCTGATACCCTGAAGGAACATCAAAAAGACTGTCTGGCTGTGAACCTATCCTTATATTCTTAAATTCCTGAACCCACGAATTGTCAACGGCTGCGGTCTTCACAGGGAAGTTTATATCTGTTGCAAACCACTGATAGACCTGCTCATTTTTTTTGCCTGACTTATATGTAATCAAATATTTTTTTGCTGGATGCCCGTCTATTGTTTCATTACCAATATATTTCCTTTCTATTTCACCTTCAAACTTTTCTTCCACCATAGGTTTATTCTGCTGGGAAAAAGGCATCTCCATATACATTTTCTCCCCGGGCATGATATTCCATATAACCTTCTTGTCTATCCTTGTTATAACAATCATCTCCTCCGGAGCTTTTATCTCCATCCTGAACTTATCAGGCTTAGAATACATTTTGCTCGTAGTCTTACCGCCTGTCTCATGTGTCATTATCATGTCAGCAGAAAATTCAAACGCTGAAACCGCCACTGAAGATAAAAAGAGGAATGCTATAACAGTAAAAATCTTTTTAAACATACTTACCCCCTACTTTTTCCGGAAAATCTGTATATCCTGTTCAGTCTTACCAAGTACACTAATTTTAATGCTTAAATTTTACTTTTGTCAATTTAGGCAAGTGTAAAACAATCATCCCTGTTCCTCTTCTTTCTCATATATAAGAAATTCTACAGAGAGGAGAAGTCTTCCGTAAATTGAACGGGAGCTTTGACTTCATATTGTCAAAATTGCTGGTTTATAGATCAATATCACTATATTTACATTGGACTGACAAATTTTGGCATTTGACATCCTAAAAAACTTTGCCTTGCTACTTAAAAATTTTTTCACTTGAATTCTTAACCTGACTGAAAATTATGATTACAATTGGACCAGATAAGCCAACTCATAATAAACATATAGCCTTTTAGCGCATTTGAGGCATTCTGTTTTATATTTAGCCACTTGAAAGTTCTGAGCTCCATAATTGTTTAATTAGAAATCTGAGCTCCATAATTGTTTAATTAGAAATATGTATATGTTTTTAAAATACAAACATTTGGTATAATATTTGCTAAGAAATTATTATACTTAGCTAAATAATGAGCATTAGTCAAGAAAATAGGCGAAAAAGGTGACAAAAAAGCAGCGATCAGTAAATTTTAGTGTTATTGGATTTGACTCTCGCCAGGGGTTTACTTTAATTGAATTACTTATAGTCGTTGCAATAATCGGTATCCTTGCTGCAATAGCAATACCTGGATATTTAGGTATGCAAGAGAGGGCAAGGAAGGGTACTGTAGTGAGGTCTGCTTCTGCATCAGAGTCAGAATTACAGACGTGGCTTCATTCTGCAGTAAAAGGACGTGCTAGTGGTTCAGGTGTTATAGGAGCGCTTTATGAAATTGACAGCAATGGAGATGGACAAATTCTATCTGCTTCAGATATGAATAATTCTTCTCTTGGGGAACTTTTAATCTCGGCCAACGCATTATGCAGTCAGTATGTAAATGCAAAGCAAGTTTCTCAGAGGGAAATGTCTCCCTGGGGAACCACTTTTGGTTCTTTATGGGCTTTTGGTGTTCCAGCAGCAGGAAGGATAACCTGTACCCACGATGCAGGTGCCGTACCTATTACTATTACTTCACAGGATTCAAGTGGACAAACTATTCATACCAAACAAATATATGCAGATTGATGATCAGGCAGTTAACTGGGATAAATTTATTCATTCTTTTTTTCACATCTTTTCTTTCTTAGCTAACATCTATAAATCTCAGGCCTTCTATCTTTGAATATATCATTAAATGGATTTAATTCTTTGTTCTTTGCCGTCTCCGGTTCGATTTCCGCACTCATTAACATCTCCTCATCCTCTGATGCTTTAATAAGGATATGCGCTTTAGGTGAGACTATCTGGCTCTGACCTATGAATTTCAAAGACTGCGCCTCTTTTCTTTTTTCTGTTCCGATCCTGTTTGCGGTTACAGCATATACCCTGTTTTCAAGACACCTGACAGGCATAGCATCCGGGCAATATGGCAGAACAAGATTTGAAGGGTGTGCAATAACTTCCGCCCCTAAAAGTGCAAGCGTTCTCATGGACTCAGGGAAGAACCAATCGAAACAAATCATGATGCCGATATTTCCAATTTTTGTATCCCAGACCCTGAATCCCGTATCGCCGGGCTTGAAGTAAAGCTTTTCTTCAAAAAAAAGATGAGTCTTTCTGTAAATACCTATCAATCCATCCGGACCTGAGAAGACTGCTGAGTTGTAGAAATTATCCCCATCCCTTTCAGGAAGGCCCGCTACAATGTAAAGGTTATTTTCGTGTGATAAATCTGATAGAAATTCAGTGGTATATCCCTTTTCTACGGGTTCAGAAAGCTCTGCTACTTCTTCAATAGAGATAAACTGGTAGCCTGTTGAAAAAAACTCCGGTAGGACAAGAAGTTCTAAATCCGTATCTCTTACTGCAGATGAAACCTTTTTCAGATTTTCATCTTTTTTTCCAAAAATGGGACCAAACTGATAAAAACCTGCCTTCATAATGATAAGATACTATTCATAAGTAGATAAAAACAAGTTTTAATAATATTTTCTTCTCCCCATCTGTTAAATATAGCAGTAAATGACTCAAGTCTGAAGAAAATTCGGGCTGAGATTATTCTGCAAACTGCAAACCTTACTATTAAATTCATTTAAACCTTTCATAATTGTCATTTTCTCCTTGTTTCGACCGATTTAGAGATTGCCCAAATTCTCAACCAAATTAAGACCATTTCATATAAAATATATAGTTATGGAAAATTCTAATGGAACCCTACTAAAAAAACAAAAAAACAGAAGAATTTTATATCTTTTAACAGTTCTGGTATTTCTCTTCTTACTGACATTAATATCAAGGAGTTCTTATATATCCAATACCTTAAAAGAAATAATAATACCTGAGTTAGAGGCTGCATCCGGTCAGAAAGTTACAATACAAAAGATCAATATCAATATATTCCCTCTGTTTATTGAGGCAAAAGACCTGAAATTATCTGATGAACGCGACAACAGTATATTAGTCTCAGACAGGGTTAAAGGATACATTAATCTTTCAGGCATCTTAACACGGAACATCTCTATCCAAAGGCTTGTAATAAAAGGGGCGATTATTTCTTCAAACAGGGGTCAAGTCGAAGAAGTAATAGAAAGTATCAAAACATATCTTGAAAAGGAAAGGGATACCGCATTTAAGGTCAAGATAAAGGTAATCGAGCTTGTCAATGGTGCTGTTTATTTCAGGGATAATGATCCAAAGGATACTGTTGATATTAACGGGATTACAGGTGAAATAATTTTAAAAAAATATCCCTGGCTAAGAATGTCTATAAAAAAATTACACATAAAAAAAAGGGGACTGCCTGAGCTTACAGGGAACATTGACGCTTCCCTTGTTTTTAAAAAAGATACAATTGAGATAAAGAGTCTCGAGGTAGGTTCGTATGGCTCTAAGTTCAAAGGTAAAGGTTTTTACTCAGGAGATCAAGGAACTGTAAAAGCCGATATATCACTGGCTGTTGATTCTATGAAACGCATTTTCAATTTATCGCACAGGGGTGAGGGAAAGATTTTTGTTAAGGGTGAAATAAAAATTGCAGTGAAAAGGGATTCAGCATTTGATGCACAGCGATTGAGAGATACATTTATCGATTTAAAAGTTCACGGGGATTTTTATCTTCAGACATTAATGGAACTGCTGAAAGTAGAAAATCAGTTAGAGGGGCTTGTTGATTTCAATGGCAATATAAAAGGATCCCTCTCCGATATTTCAGGTAAGGCAGCGGCAAGACTCAGAAATGGCAACCTTTTCAGTATTGATGTAGATTCACTCAGTTGCGATGTTATTTACAAAGATGGCGTAATGGAATTCGAAAACGGTAATGCATCTTTATATAACGGCAAGGCTCAAGCTGCTGCATCTTTAAATCTACCTGGGGCTGAATTCTTTTCTCTGAACATAAAATTCAATTCAATAGACAGCAGTGCTGCTCTAAAACTAATAAGATGGGAACCTGAAATACCATTTGGTAAAGTAGACGGGGAGTTAACAACATCAGGCAGTGAATTTAAGCCAGATGGCTGGTTTGTTTATAAAACGGTCCTCAACGAGCAGATAGCAAAGGATAAAGGGGATAAACCCTCACCCTACAACGTCATGGACCGAATAAAGGATATAAAAGGTAACTACTCAGAACAAAAAAACATCCTATCGCTAACAAAAATGCGTGTAAGCACATCTGCGTCATATCTTGACTTTGATGGTACAGTTGACATCTCCCAACAAACTCTAAAACTTGATACCAGGCTTACTACAAACGACGTCTCTGACTTGACCCTGCCTTATTACAAAGGAGTTAAAGGAAGTGGAAACTTTTCTGGAGAAATAACTGGTTCTTTTAATAATCCAAGAATATCCGGGGAATCCAAGATGTCGAATATCTCCATAGAAGGATACGTAATAAACGATATTACATCTTCCTTTTCATACGATAAATTTTTACTTGATATTCATGAAGCCGTTCTCAAGTCAGATGGGGAAAAGCATTTTATGAAAGGTAATATATCTTTTCCAGAAGCAAAGGAACTCTTTGATCTTTCAATGCCGGTATACAACCTGAAGGCCTCTTTCGACAATGCAGATTTCGAAAGGGTAACACAGATATTTTATAAAGATTTCCTTGCTAAAGGCAGACTTGATGCAGATATGAATATAACGGGGAAGGATAAAGAGTTCAGAATTGCTGGAAACGCTTATACTGGGAGCGCCTCCGTATATAAGATTCCTTTCGATTCTGCATCTACAGACTTTTCATATACAAATAAGGAGCTTTCTTTAAAAAATATTGAAATCAAAAATGGCAATTCCGTCCTGACTGCGGAAGGAAAGCTACTACCTGATAATAGTTTTTCCTATAGAGCTTCCTCCAAAAAGCTTTTTTTAAGAGATTTCAGTATCGCTCATATACCCGAAGATACTGCTTTAAGCCTGCAATCGGAAGGGTCTGGCACTTTTGATAACCCAACCATCGCGATGAATGCAGAGGTCACAGGTGGTACATTTAAAGACAGACCCATTGGAAGCGGAAAAATAGATTTTTCGATTAAGAACAGAAATATCACATTTAATGCAGCTCTGTTCAATGAGAAAATGATACTGAGTGGGAAAGGACATCTAGACGAAAAACTGCCATGGACTGCTGAACTCAATATTCTGCCGGGCAGATATGATTTTATTGTCAGTTCATTTCTGAAGGATGTACCTGAAGACCTCCAGCTTAATCTCGAAGGCCGTGTTAATCTGAGCGGTGATATAAAAAACATCACAGCCTCTGCAACTATTAAACACATCGTACTTTCGCTATTTGAACAAACACTTTCTAATGATTCCGACATAAATTTTATGATTAATAACAGGAACCTTTCTTTTAGCACATTCAAAATCAAGAGTGGCACAACTTCATTCAGGGCGAAGGGTACAGTAGAAATCGGCAAGGAATACAATATCCTCCTGGATGGGAGCTCTTCTCTATCACATTTGAAGGGCTTATCAAAAAAAATAGGATACCTTAAAGGAGATGCTGATTTTGTATTTTCAGTCTCCGGCAAATGGGAAAAACCCACTATAAATGGAGGGATGAATATATCAAACGCCTCTTTTGGACTTAAAGATTATCCTGCCTATATCAGTTCAATAAACGGCTATTTATATATAGACGAGGACAGGATAGTCTTGCAGAAGCTCTCAGGAGAAATCGGTGGAGGCACTATAAACATGTCAGGGTCACTATATCTCAAGGCATTCCGTATAAAAAGATTTTACCTAGAGGCAGGCCTCAATAACATAACAGCTATTATTTCAAAAGACTTCAGCATAAATTTTGATGGTAACCTCTTATATAAAGGGACGCCAGAAGCTCAGCGAGTTACAGGTGACATAGAGATAAACAGGGCAAACTATAAAGAGATGGTTGAGTGGAGGAGTTGGCTTATTGCCGCAAAAGAGATAGAGAGACCCAAGGCTGAGTCATCAATATTTGAAAAAGCAGAGCTTAATATAAAGATTTCCGGCAGCAAAAATATTTCTATCGACAATAATATCGCGCGGGCTCCTTTAAATGTTGATATGCTATTAAAAGGTTCAATATCAAAGCCGGTACTTTTTGGTAGGCTCGAATCTACAGAGGGGTATATCTATTTCAGAAATAACGAATTCAGGATAATCTTTGCCAGTACCGACTTTGCTGACCCAAACAGGATTAAGCCGGTTATAAATCTTACAGCCGAGACCGAAGTAAAGGGATATCATATAAGATTAAATCTTGAAGGGGAGATAGAGCATTTCAATCTTTCCATGTCCTCTGACCCACATCTTGAAGAAACTGACATACTTGCCCTTCTTACAGTAGGTCAGTTAGGGAAACAACTTAAAGGTCTTGAGGGAGGTATTGGTGCAGGAACTGCAACATCGTTTATTACAGGGAAGGCACAGGATGTTATAGAAGAAAGGCTTAGGTCTATAATAGGGGTGGACCGGTTTCAGGTTGAACCATATGTTTCAAAAGACACCGGCACGGTAGGAGCAAGGTTATCCGTTTCAAAACGATTAATCGGTGACAAGTTATTTGTAACATATGGAACTCTATTGGACTCTACAGAAGAACAGATACTAAAGCTTGAATATTTCCTTGACAAAAACATTTCCCTTATAGGAATCAGGGATGAAATAGGAAGTCTTGGAGGCGACATAAAATTCAGGTTCGAATTCAAATAATGAAGAAAACTGCAATAAAAAATAAAAATATTTTCTCTTTCAGTTTTTACTTCTTATTTTTAATCTTTTATTTACTGATTTTGTTTACTTCTAATGCAGCCTGTTCAGTTGTTGATGAAACAGAAATCAAAGGGCTTCATTCTATAAGTGAAGAAGAACTCCTCTATCTTCTTGATATTGGTCATGGGAAACCGATAGATGCAGAAACTGTAAAATCGGGCATCAAAAGGGCTTTTCTAAAAGGACTGTTTGAAGATATTTCTGTTGAGATAACCGATGGAGAAAAAACCAGAGCTATTATTAACGTTAAGGAAAGGGATCTTATAAATAATATTTATATAGAAGGTGAATACGAAATTTCCAGAAAGATCATAAAAGACATCTTTCCATTAAAAGAGGACAATGTCATGATGTGCAACATGCTCGAAAAAGCACTTGTTGATTTGAAGCACGAGTTAGCAAAACGAGGGTTTCCCGATGCTGCTGTTAATGCAGAAATCGAGCTCCTGGAGGAACCATACAGGATAAATATAGTCCTACAGGTCAATACAGGCAAGCCGGAAATAATAAAAAAGATAAATATTCACGGTGCAGGTGATGAGGTTAAGTCTGCAATGGAATTATCTGAAGGGGACATTTACGATCAGTTAAAACTGAAAGAAGACCTTGACAGGATAAAATCACAATACAAAAAAAATGAACATTTCAAGCCAGTGACAGGACCATATACATTTACCGGTGGAATCCTTGATATCCATGTTAACCCAGGCAGACGCCTGCAAATCTCTATAGTAGACAACCATGCTTTATCTACAAGAACCCTTTTAAAAGAGATGCCCTTTCCCCAATCCGAAGCCTTCAGCGATGACGTTGTTGAAGAAGCAGTTTACAGGATGTTATCCCTGTATCACAAAAAAGGATATCCATTTGCACAGATTGCTCCTGTAATTACATCAAAAGACGACATCCTAGAAGTAAACTTCTTTATATACGAAGGATCAGAGGTTGAGATAAATAAAATCTCTATAAGCGGCAGCAGTTTCCCGGATGAAAATCTTAAAGAGATTATGTCCCTCAAAGAAGGAAAAATTTATAACCCGGATGTTATCGATACCGACAAAGAAATACTTAAAGATTTTTACATCGCTCTAGGTTATCGCTCAGCAGAAATTGAAGAATTTCAGACAAAATACGATGAAAGCACCAAAGAAATGGATATTTCAATCAGGATAAATGAAGGATTAAAAACAGAAATTGAGAGTGTTAATATTACAGGATCGAATCTTGTCCCAGAAAAAGATATAAGAACTGTAATTAATATAAAATCCGGTGATGTATACAATGAAGTTGACATCTCTGATGCAAGATTCAGAGTTATCGATTTATACAATACATATGGTTTTACTAAAGCACTCGTGTCAATAAAGAGAGATTTTATTGGGCAGAAAGCATCTATTACATTTCAGATAGATGAAGGCACAAAAACACTATTTGGCAAAACAATAATTACCGGCAATTTCGATACAAAATATAAAGTAATAGAAAGAGAGTTGCAGCAAAAAGAAGGTATGCCTTTTGATTACCGTATCATCAATAAAGAAAGGGAGAGGCTTTACAAGTTAGGCTTGTTCACGTCTGTATATATGGAAGCACTTGATAAGTATGACCAGAAAAAAGATGTCCTTATTAAATTGCACGAGGCAAAAGCAGGTTCGATAGAGCTGAGTTTTGGTTATGCCGAATACGAGAAGTACAGGATAATTCTCGATTTGAGCTACAGGAATCTCTGGGGCATGAACAGGCAGTCCACATTAAGGCTTGAATTCAGTTCTCTTGAGAAACGTTATACTTTGCAGTATTTCGAACCATGGTTCATGGGAAATCCATTGCAATTCAGAGTATTCCTGCTCGGCGAAGATAGAAGAGAAATAAATATAGACACGAGAGAGACACGATACAGATTGACGCGCCATAATGCTACTGCCGGGGTTGAAAAGAAAATCGGTAAATCCCTAAAAGCAGAACTATATTATGACTTCTCCCTTGTGAATACCTATAATGTACAACCTGATGTCATACTCAGCAGGGAAGACACCGGCACACTTGTCATAAGCGGGTTAAGACCTGGAATTGTTTACGACACAAGGGATAATCTGTTTTATCCAGAGAGAGGAGTCCTCGCGGGGATATCAACTAAATTTACTTCACCAATCTTCTTATCAGAATCAAATTTTATAAAAGCCGAGTTCTTTGGTAATGTCTACAAAAAAATTACGAAAGGTGTGGTTTTTGCTTTATCCTTAAGAGGAGGGATAGCCCAGGGGTACCTTAAGACAAACGAACTCCCGATTGTCGAGAGATTCTTTTTAGGGGGCAGAACAACAGTTAGAGGTTATGAGCAGGATACTCTTGGACCAAAGGGATCTGATGGAAACCCAACCGGCGGGAATGTCTTTCTTATGGAAAATCTTGAAATAAGGACTTCTTTAAGCAAAAGCATAGGGATCGTTGCTTTCCTCGATGGAGGCAATGTATGGGTAAAGATTAACGATTTCAATCCAGGAGATTTCAAATTTACCACAGGTCTTGGTTTCAGGTACAACACACCGGTTGGCCCTCTGAGAGTTGATTATGGGCATAAACTTAATAAAGAAAAAGGTGAAAGCAGTGGTGAACTGCATTTCAGCATAGGCCATGCATTCTAAAACTAAAAGTTCAAGGTTCGAAGTTCAAAGTCCAAAGTTTAAAAGTCCGTATGTTTTCCGTATTTTCTGTTTCATCTTTTGTCTCTCTTCACTTATTTGCAACTTCTTACTTATTACTTCTTACTTATCAGTTGTAAACGCTGAAGTAAGGGATCGTGTTGTCGCATTTGTAGATAATACCGCAATAACCCTGAGCGATTTAGAGGATACTTATAACGACACACTCAGGGTTTCCCCAGACACTACGAAAGAAGAGGTCTTGATCACAATGATTAACAGAATACTTCTTCTCGGGGAAGCTAATAAGCTCAAGTTAGAGGCCCCCTCTAAGGATGACTTGCTCAGGGAATATATTGAACTTAGAATAAAGACTTTCATAAGGATAAAAGAGGAAGAATTGATTGACTTCTATAGAAACCATCTCGGTGAATTTCAGGGAAAAGAATTTGATGACGTAAGAGATGAGATCGAAAATTACTTAACCGAAAAAGAACTGAACCAACGTTTAAAGTCTCATATTAAAGAACTTCGTGAAAATAGTTGCATCAAGATACAATAGAAATAGAGACTGGAATATCTGGAATATTATGAAAAGCTATCGCAAAGAGGTTTGGTTTAATGTGCCGACGCGCCGTGCATTTATAAATATTACTCCAAAGGTCGAAGAATGTCTGATAGAAAGCGGTATTAAGGAAGGACTTATACTCGTAAACGCGATGCATATAACCGCATCTGTCTTTATAAACGATGACGAACCAGGACTTCACCATGACTATGATGTCTGGCTTGAAAAACTCGCCCCTCATCAACCAGTTTCCCAGTATCACCATAATGCAGGAGAGGATAATGCCGATGCACATATGAAGCGCCAGATTATGGGAAGAGAGGTAATGGTGGCTGTTACCAATGGTAAATTAGACTTCGGCACATGGGAGCAGATTTTCTATGGTGAATTCGATGGTAAAAGGGAAAAAAGGGTGCTGATCAAGATCATCGGGGAATAAGATATATAAACAATCTTTTCTTTTAAGTCCTATTTTACAACCTTGCTCAATAATGCAAAATTTCAAATGGGAACAAATAAGAACAATGTATTTGATAACATAAAGATTATAATATTTGATATAATAGAAAAAAGAAAGTGGAAGAAAACAAAAAGTCGAACAGGGAAGCTGATAAATAGAGTCTATTATTTTGCTATACTCCCCTTTTAGCGGTATCCCTAATCAATAAACAGATATTCTTTCATAGTTATAGGAAGTACTTTTCTACCATTTATATAAGCTGGTGCACATAAAAGAGTCAAGTTACAGGAGTCAAAGAGAAATGAAAGCATATCGTATTGGTAAATCTATCATCCTTCCTGATGTCCGTTATGTAAATCATGGTGGGTGTAACAGTATGATGTTCCATTCTGAAATTATAAGATTCAATGGATATTATCAGACTCTGGGATGTGATAGGATGGATGTCTCTGGTTTTTGTTTGGGACACAAGATAAGCAGGGAAGACTTTTTGGAAAGATACTGTGGTGGGATAGAGCCAGAGATAAATAATGATAAAAGCTCTGATATTTAAAATTCAAGGAGGTTGAAATACAATGCAAAAGATCTATGTTGGAAATATTCCGTTTAATGCAACGGAACAAGAGATCAAAGATCTCTTCTCAGAATATGGAGAGGTAAAAACAGTAAAAATGATAACTGATAAGTTTACAGGACAGTTCAGAGGGTTCTGCTTTATCGAGATGGAAGCCGAAGATGCTGCCCAGAAAGCGATTTCAGGACTAAATGGCAAACAGTTTATGGAAAAAACACTCAATGTATCTGAGGCAAGGCCTCAGCAACCGAGAGCTGGATTTCAGGATAATAGAAGGGGCGGTTATTCTAGTGGATATGGTGGGGGCAAGAGTTCAAAGAAGGGCTGGAGATAAGCTGTGGAGATTAGAGTCAACGGGAATGATGTTGAAAGGGCACTAAAAATACTTAAGCGCGAACTTCAGAAAGAAAGCCTTTTTAAAGAGATTAAACAGAGAAGTTATTACGAAAAGCCTTCTGTTAAGGAGAAGCGGAAACAAAGAGAGGCAAGAAAGAAAAGAATGAAGGCTTTCAGATTTAAGAAGCGCACTTAAACATTTCTATAAGACTGCAGATTTTTAGACCCTCCTCACTTTTACAGCTGATCAATATTTTTTGTAATTTAGAAGTCAGGATACTTGTAGATTCTGGAAAACAGCACAAAAATCTACCTGAAATTGTTAAGTTTTTCTTAAGGTGTGATTTTCGCTTGTCTAACGATAAAAACATTAACCACAGGAATCAAAAAAACAGACTTATCATTTTTTACAGCTGAAAAATATGACAAATCAGGCATTCCCGCAGTTGGATATACCATTCATATCAAAGGATATTCAACAGACTTTACACAGAAGATAGAATCTATTCAGATTGAACACAAGAATGCGGGAATAGCAAAAGAAAGGGATAATATTGGGATAAAGGTAAAGGACCCGGTAAGAGAACATGATATAATATACAGAGTAACAGTAGAGTGATTTTTTGAGGACTGTACAATAATCATGTGGAATTAACAATTTGCCAAAGGGGGAAAAATATGCAAGTTGAAGTAGAAATAGTTGAAGGTGGCCGATTAATAGAGAAAAAAAGGATGAAGCTAAAGATGGTAAAAGAATTCAGTGACGGTATCATCATGTATGAAAATGAAGATGGCAGAGCGGTTATATACTCAAAAAAGGATAATAAGTATACTCTTGTTTCTATCGACATGGCTTAGATGGGATTATAGTAATATGATTTCAGGTGACAATAGTAAATCAGGTGGTTGTTTTACCTGCCATACCCAGAAGAATCAGGTTCATTAATTTTAATATCTCTAACTGAGGGCAGCATTTCTAAAAAAAATCCAACCATCTTTAAGATTTAAGATTAAATATTAATATAATGTGCAACAATTAAAAGCAGAATCTCTCTCCATCCTTTAACAAAACAAACCCATAAAATACATTAATATTCTTAAGTTAATATCTATCCCATTTTCTCGATTACAGCTGCTGCCAGAAGAGGAAACATTATCTCATGGTGTCCGGTAAGGGCATATGCAGAGCCTTTTCTTACGGTAGGTCTTCTGAGAACATTCTCCATCGGCCTGTAATGCTGGAAAAAGTCCATGTTTACAGTGGTTATGTCTTCAACTTTTTTCCCAATATTCCTGGCTATTGTCAA
>Ga0154657_1069_pt4 | contig 23952 bp, 25 predicted proteins | sample Rifle2008BG13ft_FD_116086 | JGI IMG/M metagenome (GOLD analysis project Ga0154657, IMG submission 116086) | Nitrospirae bacterium RBG_13_39_12 | reverse complement strand
AAGCAGGATGGTGAATAAGGGAAGATGAGATTATGCAAGAAACAAGACCTGACCCTATTAGCTTCTATTAGCTTCCGTCATCACATGAAATTAAGATGACGCCGTCGTCGTCCACATAGATATTTTTCAGGTCGCCTGAGGTAAATCCCTCCACCTCAAACTCTCTTTGAAGACCCAATATAGGCACTATATTGATTTTGAAATCAAACTCGACAATCTCTTCAATGGTGACAGGGATGTCAGCGGATGGATGATACTTCAAAAGGAATTCATCTGCTTTTTTGCGTAGATCCTCATAACTGTATACGGGGATATCGGTCATGGATTACGCTTTTTTGATCAGATCAACCAGCTTTTCAAGTTTCTTTTCCGAAATCTTCTGCCCCCGCAGTGTCCTAAACAGGATAGGAAGACTTGCAACAACAGACTCGTTTTTCAGCAGTTCATCAGGGATACGGCCTGCCTCGATTCTGGCGAGGTCAAAAAACCTGTACCAGTCATCGGAGCCTTTCTTGATCTGTAAATAGCGTGCATACTCTACAAGCTTGTCGCTCCCCTGCGGCGGCGGCATAAGCCCGCGCTCAAGTCTGCTGATGTTTCCGGGATCGAGCTTATTTTCAGCGCAGAATTGACGCAAGGTTTTCTTGAGATCTATGCGTTTTTGTTTAAAAAACTCTCCGAATGTCATCTTAAAAGACATTGTTTCCCACCTCCTTCAATTGGTGTTGTAGTAATATTACAACGGAATTAAGTAAATTGTCAAGCTCGGCAGATAATAGACTGTAATCATGCAAGACGAATTTTATCTTACGCATTACTATTGGAAATTATCGTTCCCGTTGAGCCTTCTACAGTGTTTCTTTGCAGGTGCTATACACACTTGATGAAGAAAGTGAGAACTTTTTCACAACCTCTGAAAACGTTTGTTCCTAGGTGAAACTGAGAATAATTTTATTGAAAGAACTGTACATCCATTTCTTAACTTGCTCCATTTTATTCTATTACCAAAGTATTTTCGTTCAGCTATTGTTTATTTAGAATCTGTCCATAAACTAACAGATTTATAAAAAGGATCATTCCCGTGAAAACGGGAATCCAGAAAAGCACTGGATTCCGTGTCAAGCACGGAATGACAGACAGAAGTTAACTTAAAGTGTGTTTTAATATAGATATGATAATTAGGCTCAAATGGTGGGTTAAATCCCGAATCTAAATTTATCCCTTGTAAACCGACAGGAAAATATCTTCCTTTTCATGCATCAATGTTACAGATCGTGAAAGCTCGGTAATAGCAAAATGTAATATCTCCTCAGGCTTAACATAAAACAGCTCTACATTTCTTTGCGTTATATAATATGACAAGAGATTAACGTGAAGGGCCTCTTTGCATAGTCTGAAAAGTTTTTTCAGAACATTCTTCATTGACTCCTCAATCCCTGCTACCCTGAGGTTAAAAACCCCACAAACAAAGATTAAGTCAAATGCCCGCTCAAATTCTGACTCTTCTAAATCCACGGCAATAAACTCTGTCTCCGGGTACTTACTTTTCGCTAGTTTAATCAGTTTTTCATTTACATCAATACCACAATAATTTATGGAGATAGCCCTCTCTTTAATAAATCCATATAGGTCCCCCTTGCCGCATCCAAAATCGAGGATTTTTTTACCTGAGATATCTCCTGCTATCTTAAGAAAAGTCTCATATCTATAACGCTGTCCCTCAGGTGTCCATCTGACTGCCTGTGGTGCATCACCGAAGTCCTTTAAATGCCTATTATAAAAAGATAGGAGTTCCTTCTTGCCTAATGGGTCCATTGTTATCTTTGCAATAATAATTTTAATTGCTGATATAGTATCACAGTGATACTCGATTAATAACCAAAATTCTTAAATAATATTTATTTTTTTACTACGCTCTTGCTGCATATATATATTGTTTTACTATTACCTTTCTATTTTTAATAAACCCGGGGATTTTTGAAGAATCTTTGTATCTCCATGTGTAGATAAAACTCTTTTTAATATGTTAAATTATTATCTATCAATAAAGGATTTTAATGGAAGAATTTAAGTACAAACAATATACAGATGAAGAAAATAAAATCTATTATGAGGCTATGGCGAAAATAATGGATGGATTAAAAAATGGTTTGAGTTTTAATGAGGCATGCAACGATACATATGTTGAGGACAAAGAACTAAAGGAATTTATAAAGGACGACGCCTTAAAAATTATGATTGCAGATTTACATTATATGAAGGGTCTTTCGTTGCCCGATGTTGCTGACATCTTAAAGGTCCCGATAGAATCCATTAACAAGGCAAATCTGGAAATGCTTGATGACATCGAAATTACGTCAAGAGAGTTTTATAAGATGAAAACGCCAGGCAATCCAATAGGAAACGCATAGCAACAAAAATGGAAGAGCCGATTAAAAAAGCAAGACTTTATGCCCTTAGTACATGCCCTGTATGCAAAGAGGTAAAGTCATTTCTTGATGACCACAATATAAAATATGAAGCTGTAGATGTTGACTTGCTCGACAGCGGTGAACAATGGGTCACATCCAAAGAACTTAAGAGGTACAATCCATCAGCTTCTTACCCAACCCTGGTAATAGAAGAAGTTATAAAAGGGTTTGATGAAGAAGCTATAAAAAGGGCATTGGGCATAAACAATCCCTGACAGTCTATAATATAAAATTTCGAATAAAAAAGATTGAGAAAAAAACTTTATATTAATAATATCAGAAGTTATGCTTAATCCTGAATTTCTTACCTTTATCAAAAAATTATCCATGGAGGCTGCATAAGATGATGTTCGATGATAGAATATCATTTTTTGATGATATCAAAAAGGATAAATTTATTCTTTCAAATATTATATGGGACATTGAGCCAAAACAATTAATGGAACCAAGAATTATTAAAACAGATAAAGGGATTGAATACAAAAAACCAATCAGCGGATATTTTTTCTATGTAGATATAATTGATAAAAAGCCAGCCCTTTTTTTGATGCGCCATACCTCTTCAGATTACGCTGAAACAGTCGCAAGGATAAATGAAATTCCTGTGGAATTACTGGTCGAAGCTGTTGATGAGAATAAAGACAAGAAATTTTTTGGCATGTATCCGATTAACAAAAAAGTTGAAAACTGGCTCAAAAAAGCGTTATGCATTGAAGATTAACTATCTGTTTTAAATTTGGAAAATGGCTACAACTATAATAAAAGCATCAGGGAAACCAGAAGAATTTCATATTCAAAAGCTTATAAATTCACTAATACGATCGGGAGCACCTGAAGATGTTGCATTAAGTATTGCGAAAAAAGTTGAAACACAGATATCACCTTTCTCGCATACGAAACATATCTTCCGAATGGCAAAGAGGCTTCTGAGACAATACAACACAACCTCGGGCATGAGATACTCCATAAAGAAAGCTATCTATTCCCTGGGCCCCTCCGGCTATTCATTTGAGAAATATTTTGCAAGGATACTTACTGCTTATGGCTATTTAGTGGAAACAAACCGGTTTATCGAGGGTTACTGTGTCACTCATGAAGTAGATGTCTTTGCAAGCAAGGGTACCGGGCGTTTCGTGATTGAATGCAAATATCACAGTAACGGTGGCATCCCTACTGATGTAAAAGAGGCGCTTTATATTCACTCGAGATTTTCTGATATCAAGAGGGCATCCGAATTACTATCTGAACAAAGTGCGACAGTTTATCAGGGATGGCTTGTAACAAACACTCGGTGTACCAGTGATGCAATAAAATATGCAGAATGTGTCGGACTTAAAATTGTTAGCTGGAGATATCCTGAAAAAAATAGCCTTGAAAAAATGATTGAAGACAATAGGCTTTATCCTGTTACCATTCTTCCTGCAACAAAAAAGGATTCGCTTGATACCTTATTCCGAAAAGATATTATCCTTGCCCAGGATATTGCTGAAATGGATGAACAGACTTTCATTAAAAAAAGTGGTCTTGATTCAATCACTTCCAGGATGCTGAAAAAACAGGCTGACGAACTCTGTAACCGCTTATAACCATTTGTTTTTATAAAATATAAGTTTTTTTAAATATATTCTGCTCTCCTAAGTGTTGCACTTCATTATTGAATTGGCTTAAATATCAAGATGATTGGACAAGCACAAAGTATAACAATTTCTTTCTACAGACAATTATTGACAGTTCTTATAAAAAACTGTAAATTAAAAAATAAGGTTTTTGGGGAATAAAGGATTTATACAAGTAGTCGTTTGTTATAAAAAAGGGGGTCTTTAAATGAGAAAGTTAGCTTTATGGATAATAATTTGTGTATTGATAGTTTCATCTTTTTTCCTTCAGGGTTGCGCAACAGATAAACCTTTTGCAAAAAAAGACATTGAATCACTCTCACCTATTAAGGTCGTACGGTATGAAACACCAGGTATTTTGAGAAGTACAGTGGCAGAGACATTCCTTCTCACCGGTGCTGCTGTTGCATTGCCCGGCGGGTCTGCTTTGTTTTTTTTAAGCGATGAATACTGCAAAGCAAGAGGCGGGGATATGCAAACGAGGATACCTGATTTCGGATACCTTGTTATGCAAAAATTTACAGAGAAGATGAATCAGGGGACGTCCAAGTGGCCGGAGTTAACTTTTAAATCTGATCCGGTAGTAGATGACTTTACTGAACCATGCACTTTGATAGAAATTAAAGTAAAAAGACTTGCTTACGGCTATCTCGACTTCATCAGAGGCGGGGGTAATGGTTTTTTAAGTAAAACAACTATAACTATGAAAGATTCTCAGGATGAGGTGCTCTGGCAAAAAAGTTTCACATATCTATCTAAAGATTTCGAGAGGGATAAGGACATCGATGAGTTCGAAGCTGATGACGCCAAGCTCCTTAAAGAGGAAATTGATTTCGCTGCAGAAAAAACCGTTTCAGACTTTATCAACCATTTAAACGGAGAAAAGCCTCAAGAATACGCTCAACAATAAAGTCTTCATATTTTTGCCTTTCAACTTTCAGAAAGTGGCTATACTTCTGTGTTTTAGCCCGCAGTTAATTATTCAAGCCTCGGTAATTAATCAGGTTTGATATTACATCTCATTTAGTTTACACTTTTTAAGGGAAATAAATTAGTACGAAAGAGAATTTCGATTAACATGGAAACAGACTTTCAGAATATGGATAATCTGATTAATGAACTTTCCGAACTGTATGGAATATTTCCGGAATACTGGGATAATTTTAAGAAAAAGCATATAACTTCTATTGAGACTAAAAAGGCTATACTCAGGTCAATGAAACTAAAGATTGACTCTGTTGAGAATATATTAAAAGAAATTAATGAACGAAGATGGAAAGCATGGAAAAATGTTATTGAACCTGTTTATATCCTATCAGTAAATGACCAGCCACTGACAATCCCCGTTCATATACCAATCAGAGAAGATGAAGAAGCTGAACTAACGATTTCGTGGTCAATAGAGAACGAAAAGGGACAAAAAACCTCCTTTATTATATCACGTGATAATATTACTGCGACTGGACAGCAATTGATAGATAACATTCGATACTTAAAAATCAATATATCTGATACGATACAAAGGGATATCGGATATTATGTAATAAGTATTATATGTAAACATCCCAGGCATATCTTTCCTGGAGAGAATAATATACTGCGGAAAGAAGCAAAAGTAATCATAACTCCTGACACCTGTTATATACGCCCCGACCTTCATGAAGGAAGAACTTGGGGACTTTCCATCAACCTCTACTCAATTCGTTCAGAACGAAACTGGGGCGCCGGCGATTTCACCGACCTAAAGAAAATCGCCAGATGGGTTTCCGCCTTAGGGGGAAATTTCGTTGGAATCAACCCCCTGCATGCTATTCCTAACACACATCCCTTCGGTTTAAGTCCATACTCCCCTGTAAGCAGACTTTACAAAAATTTTATCTACCTTGATGTTGAAGACATTCCTGAAGTAGCCGAATCAGAAGATACCAGGACAACCATAACATCTGCAAATTTTTATGAACAACTGGATGAATGCAGGAAAGGAGACCTAATTGATTACGAAAAGGTCGCAACACTTAAAGAAAAAATATTAAGACATGCCTTTGATATCTTCTATCAAAGGCACTGTTTTCAAGATACTCCTCCGGGCAAGGATTTCAGAAGTTATATGTTAGGAGAAGGGATTGCCCTTGAGTTCTTTTCTATTTTCTTGACGCTTCACGAATATATGAGGAGAACTAACGGGGTCTATAACTGGCAGGAATGGCCCGCTGTTTACCACGATCTTTCGAGCAATGCAATTCAGGAATTTAAGAAATTACATGAAAAGGAAATACTTTTCTATACTTACATTCAGTGGCTAATTGATAAACAACTCAAAGAAAGTTCAGGACTCTGCGGGAGTCTTGGAATGAACATAGGTCTTTACTTTGACCTTGCTATCGGCTCTTTTGGCGGAGGGAGCGATGCATGGAGCTATCAGGACGTTATTGCATGCAATATTGATGTTGGTGCTCCTCCTGATGATTTTAGTCCAGGCGGACAGAACTGGGGGTTCCCTCCCATGATTCCGGAAAAACTGAGGGATTCAGGATATGAGCTTTTTATCCATACTATAAGGAAAAATATGAAATATGGCGGAGCCTTGAGAATAGACCATGCTCTAGGCCTGTTCAGGCTATTCTGGATACCTAACGGTATATCAACTGAAAATGGTACTTATATAAGTTATCCATCAGAGGAACTTCTTCGAATTATTGCTTTGGAAAGTGTCAGGAACAGAACTATAGTGATTGCCGAAGATCTTGGTACAATAGGTGAAAATGTCAGAGAAACCCTAAAGAGATTTCACATGCTTTCTTACAGACTTTTTTATTTTGAAAGGAATTATCCTGACCCATCGTTTATTCTACCTGAAAATTATCCTGACATGGCATTATGCGCTGTAACAACCCATGATCTGCCGACAATATACGGTTACTGGGCAGGTCAGGATTTAAAGGTAAAAAAACAGATTGGTATAGTTAGCGAGAAGACCACCTGGCAGGAACAATTCAACGAGAGAGAAAAAGACAAAAAACGCATTCTCTCTGTCTTAAAATCTAAAGGGACTATTCCTGACGATTATACTTTACATTTGGAGATGACACCTGAATTATGTCTTGCAATATATAATTATCTTGCGTTGACACCATGCAGGCTGGTGCTGGTTTATCTGGACGATATTATTGGCATGTTGAATCAGCAGAACATGCCCGGTACAGTCGGTTCACATCCCAATTGGCAGCAAAAAACACCCCTGACTCTCGAGGAAATACTTTTAAGCAGGCGTTTTGAATCTCTTTCTGAGATGTTCAGAAAAACCATTTTTAACCTTATCACTCCTGTACAATCTTTTCCACAAGGTAATATTAAATCAGTATAAAAACATACACTCATTACACAGTCTGAGGAAAAGGTTGCCTGAAAAAGAAACACTAAGGTAAAATAGTTAACACAGATAATACAGTTATTGGTCATAACTTGTTTTTTGAAATATACTGTGCAAATTTAAAATACTAAGTCTATATGGAGGTGTAATGCCACACCCGAAAGTGCTAGCATTTGTCCTTGCCGGAGGTAAAGGCGAGAGACTTTTCCCTTTAACGTCATTCCGTTCAAAACCTTCAGTCCCATTTGGGGGCAGGTACAGGATAGCAGATTTTGCCCTTAGTAACCTTATAAATTCACAGATTTATTCAATCTATCTCCCCGTGCAATATAAATCCCAGTCACTTATTGAACATGTAAGACTGAATTGGGTATTATCTTCTGTTATCAAAGACCATTTTGTTGCAGTTGTCCCGCCACAGATGCGTATGGGTCCTGAATGGTTCCAGGGTACGGCGGATGCGATTTTCCAGAACATAAATCTAATCCGCCAACACAATCCAGAGCTTGTCATAATTTTCGGAGCAGACCATATTTACAGAATGGATATCCGCCAGATGATAGATTTTCATGCTAAAAAAGATGCCCATGTTACTGTTGCCGCGAGACCTTCTACCCTTGAACAGGCGTCTTCGTTTGGAGTTATCATATCTGACAGCGAAAATCGAATTGTAGGATTTCAGGAAAAACCCAAAAAGCCTACTCCCATGCCTAATGACCCAAGTCATGCTTATGTCTCCATGGGAAATTACATATTTAACACAGATATTCTGCTTGAAGCACTTGCAAAGGCACAAAGAAAAAAGCAACATGACTTTGGAGCTCATGTAATACCAGGCCTTGTTGAAACAGAGAAAGTATTTGCCTATGACTTTGCAACAAATAAAATACCCGGGACCATGCCTTATGAGGAAGAAGGTTACTGGCGGGACGTAGGTACTATACCTGCTTTTTTTGAAGCCAATATGGATATGCTGGGAGAATCACCCTTATTTGAACTCGACAATAAATTATGGCCGATCCATCCTTCAGGCTACGAGGGGCCTGCTACAAAGATACTGAGAGGTGATATAAGGAACAGTATAATTGCAGAGGGAACGGTTATTCATAAGGCAAAGATTCGCAATTCCATTATCCGCAGTGATGTGACAATCGAGAATGACGTCAGCGTTGAAGATTGCATAATCATGGATAATGCTGTTCTTAAAAAGGGATGCAAACTAAGGAAGGTAATCGTGGATAAATTGAATGTGATAGATGAAGGCGAAGAAATTGGTTTTGAACCCGAAAAGGACCGTTTCCGCTGTCATATAGACTCATCAGGGATTGCCTTAATCCCGAGAGGTGGCAAACTTGTAAGGAGTTCTGAAAAATAACTTTGGTAAGTCTTCAAAAATGTTCTGGCCAAATAGCTTTTTATTTCAAATAAACTTTTCAGCTATAAATGAAGCCGTAACAATAACAGCAGTAATCATCTGAAACTGAATGGTCCCTGCCTGAGCTGGAACTATTGCAACAGGATCTGAATGGTTTTTCCACATATGTACAGTAGTTTTTATGGCAATAGGGATAGAGAGCAGAATTAAAAGAGACCAGAGAGGATAAATTCTAAAAATTACGAGTAAAAATACAGATATATAAAAAAGAGATTCTAAAGCAATGTAACCATATCTCGCATTAGAAGTTCCCATCCTGACTACAATATTTTTTTTGCCTGAATTTTCATCCGCCTCATAATCAGGAAATTCATTTATCCATAAAATATTTGCAACAACAAGACCATTAGGAATCCCGATAAGAAAAAATTCCGGCTTGAATACTCCTAAAGCAACATATCCTATCCCGAGTGTTATAAGTGGTCCAAAAGCAAGAAAGATTATCGGTTCTCCAATGCCCCTTGATTGCAGGGAAAACGGTTGCATCGAGTATAAAAGACCGCAAAGTCCTCCAACAGTTCCAATTAATAATACTAACGGTCGATCCATAACAAATAAAATTCCGCCTGCTCCGAATGCTATGAGAAAAAATAAAATTGCCATATATAAAAAAGCTTTCTTTGACAAAACATTTTCGATTCGACTTCTGCTTCCGCCGCTGAACGGCGTGGGGAACTTGTTTATTTTATCGCTCATATCCCAGTCAAAATAATCATTTATTGTATTTGCCCCGAGGTGCAAAAAGAGAACTCCAAGAATTCCCAATAATGCATGTATGAGATGAAATTCACTTCCGTACACCCAGCACCAGAAAGTTCCCAGGATTGCAGGCAGTACCGAAGCAGACACAAACGGAAGCCTTGTTCCTATAATATATGACTTGTTTTTTGAGATTGCTACATCCGCCATTATTCTATTTCTTTTTGTTGTTAGTTATCTTTATCCTTGTAATTTAAAATGAATTTTCCTTGTAATCCCTTGCATCCCATTTATACATTTTTATATCTCTTTTCTCGTACTATTTTTTCAAACATATGAATACCAAAGATTTGCAACGCATTATACTAAGGACCTATCGGGCAAAGCTGTTACTGTTCAAATTAAAAAAGGAACAAACATTTTACTCCTTTTCATGTAATCCCTGTATTTTTCTCCAAAGTAAGTTATATTTTCCTTTTCTTCAACCCTTGCTGTAAGATAAAGAAAGATTGTTGAAATAACAGATACCATTAATAGTACCGGCGTCGTGTTTTTAAAATATATTCCCCAGGTCAAAAAGAGCAATGATCCATATAAAGGATGACGAACATATTTATAAATACCTGTTTCAATCAGCTCTGTAGTTTTTTCAAATCGATATAGAGCATTATCGACTCTGTTTTTCTGCGTTTTCTCTGCTCTTTTCATTAACTTTATTCCAATAATCACAAGAAATAATGAATAGAACAAAGAAATCCATGAAAATATTTGTTTTATACAGAAAGGATTATCAAACCAATACCTGTAATTGTTTACTGCTAACCATAAAATACACTCCCAGCTGAAAAACCTGTAAAACCCATGACTCTTAATGTTAAATAGGGTCCGCCATGAAATAATAACCAATAGTATACTCAGAATTCCAAAAACAATTAATTCCGCCATCCGATATACAGTCTTTCAGGTTTAATATGCCGTCAGACTTTCACATTGCAAAAGAAGCCGAAGGGTTTAAACATTGTCTTTTCTGCTGTGCATCTGAAATATCCAATATCATTTTTTCCCGCCAAATATTGTAAATATTCCATATTTATAATAGCAGTCAACTTCTTTAAAGCCGGCTCTTTTCAATGCATTAATCTGGTTATCCAGAGTATCAGGCTTGTTATCTTTGTTGTCCTTATATCTGCACATAATATCATCACCGTAACTGCTTTCAATTCCAAGCAATGCTTTTCTTTCAGCAATCCATTCCTGCCACAAGGACATATACCACTGTTCAATGCTTTCTGTTGGTGCGAGAATGACATCAACATTCAGAAAATAGCCGTCATAGTTTAAATAAGAATACATCTTCTGGTACAGTGATTTCTTCTCTTCCATTGTCAGGTGATGTATGGACAGTGAAGAGACTATAAAGTCAAAATGTTCCCTTAAGATATTCCCTGCTATGATTTCCTGAAAACTTGCCCTGATAAAACAGACGTCTCTGAACCCTTTCAGTCGTTTCTTTGCCTTTTCCAGCATATCTGTGGAACCATCTACAAGGGTAGCTGACAGATAGTCCCCTGTCTTCAAAAGCTCCTCTGTAATAACTCCATCCCCACACCCCAAATCAAGTATCCTGCGTTGTGGTTTATCTTTAAGGAAATGCTTGTAAAACGACTTTACAATGCTGTGCGACCTTCTGCGCTCAACAATGCATATGTCGGCATTATAGACATATTCCTGGCTGAACTCCGCGCTTGCCCAATTCGATTTTTTGAATTCTGTCATAATTCTATCTTTTTTCACATGATGGATATTTGAAATAAATATTTTACAACCGAACAATCTCTAATATACCTTGGTCTATGGTTATCATATTTAATGTGATAGAACTCTTCTAAATAAATTCAGCAGCATTTTAGCAATCTGTACAGTTCCAGGTCAAGATAATACACATCTATGCTAAAAGGGATAATTTTGAAGCAAGGATAGGATGAAAAACAGCAATCTTTAAAAAACAGTTAATTAAGTTATAAACCGGTTTGAGAAACTAAATTAAAAACCTGCTGCTATTGCTGACCTGGCCAGCTCAAGGAGAAATGATGGGAACACACCGATTGCAAGCACAGCAAATGTAGACACTGCAAGGGCAACACTTGTTTCAGGAGACGTTGTGAGCACAACTTCTTCCTTAGGATCCCTCATGTACATGTATATGACTATCCTCAGATAGAAATATGCAGATATTGCACTGAAGATTACGGCTACAACAACAAGCCATGTGTACCCGGCATTTATCGCAGTAATAAATAGATACAATTTACCTATGAAACCTGCTGTGGGAGGGATGCCTGTAAGTGAAAACATGAATATAAGCATAAGAGCTGCTGCTAATGGATGTTTCTTGGAAAGACCTTCATAGTCAGATATGTTCTCGCCACTGAACCCTTCGCTCCTTAGCATGATTATTACTGCAAAGGCACCGATATTCATAAAGGCATAAATCATAAGATAATTCATCACGCTTGCAAGCCCTTCATTGTTTGCGGCGATTATTCCAAGCAGGGCATAACCGGCATGTGCAATTGATGAGTAGGCGAGCATTCTCTTAATGTTTGTCTGAGATAAAGCAACTATGTTACCAACACCCATTGTGAGTATTGCTATTGGAATCAGTATCGCAGTCCAGTTAACTGATACTGAAGCAAAAGCAACCATTAATACCCTTCCAAGAACCGCAAAACCTGCTGCCTTGGGACCGACCGACATAAATGCTGTTATAGAGGTCGGGGCGCCTTCATATGCATCAGGTGCCCACATATGGAACGGTACAGCAGCAATTTTAAATCCAAATGCAACTACAAAGAATATGACTGAAAGTAATAGCGCAGGGTTTCCCATAAGACCCTTTTCGCTGATAAAAAGTGATATTGCCTTTATATCGGTAGTACCTGTCATCCCATAAATCAAGGATGTCCCGTAAAGTAGGAATGCCGAAGAGAAAGCACCCAGAAGGAAATACTTTAGTGCTCCTTCACTTGATTTGACATTATGCCTGTTAAAACCTGCAAGCACGTAGGTGCTCAGGGCCATAAGTTCTAGTCCTAAATAGAGCACTATAAGGTCAGAAGCTGATGCCATAATCATCATTCCAACTGTTGAAAACAGGATTAACACATAATATTCACCGAAATTGACCTTTTCTACAGCAATATACTTAATAGATATTGCAACAGTAAGCACGACATTAATCAAAAATATAAGCTTGAAAAACGTACTGTAACCATCAGAGATAAACATGCCTCCGAATGTCATACCGGATGAAGCTTTCAGAGTATATGCAACAGCAGCCACACCTACAATACTAAAAAGTGCAAGAATTTCTTTTTTCTTTATCAACAGGTCTGCAATTAAAACTGCAAGAGCAAGAGCGGTCATAGTAATCTCGGGTATTATAGGATTGATATCCGGAAGCTGAAAATTCATCTGACCACCTCCAATATAGCTTTTGCTATATTTATCTCCTGTCCGCCTGTCATATTAACTCTATCCAATAAATGCTGTGCTGAGGCATGTATAAGGCCGAGGAAAGCATTCGGATAAACCCCTATCCAGAACACAAGGATTAACATCGGGAGAAGAGCGAGCGTTTCTCTTATGTTCATATCGGGCAGACCGACAATCTTGCTGTTTATTTCCATGAAGAATACTCTCTGATAAAGCCAGAGCATGTAACCTGCGCCTACGATAATACCGGTGCATGCTAGTACTCCTGCGAGTTTGCTTTTGGTAAATCCACCAAGAAGGATAAGAAATTCACCGACAAACCCGTTTGTTGCAGGCAATCCGACAGCTGCAAGGGTAAATACCATAAAGAAGGCTGCATAAATTGGCATTACAGATGCAAGTCCTCCATAATCGGCAATTTTTCGTGTATGGGTTCTATCATATACAACACCGACGGACAAGAAGAGCGCACCTGTTATCACCCCATGGTTGAGCATCTGAAGGATGCCTCCTTCAACCCCCTGACTGTTAAGTGCAAATATGCCGAGCGTGACAAATCCCATATGGCTCACTGAACTATAAGCGATGAGTCTTTTGAGGTCTGTCTGTGCAAGACATATAACCGCTCCATAAATTATTGCTATAACTGAAAGAGTAAGCATTACGGGAACCATGTCCCTTGAAGCATCGGGGAAAAGCGGTATCGAGAACCTGAGGAAACCGTATGCCCCCATTTTAATAAGAACCGCAGCAAGTATTACTGAACCTGCAGTAGGTGCCTCTGTATGTGCATCCGGTAACCATGTATGCACAGGCCACATCGGGACTTTTACTGCAAATGCTGAGAAAAATGCCCAGAAAAGCCAGAACTGCATGGTATAAGGATATGTCTTTGTCATTAACTCAAGAATATTAAATGTTTTTCCTGCATAGAGGTAAATAACGATTATTCCGACAAGCATCAGTAAACTACCAACCAAAGTATACAGGAAGAACTTGATTGCAGCATAAACCCTGTTCGGTCCTCCCCATACCCCGATTATAAGGAACATCGGGATAAGCATTGCCTCCCAGAAGATATAGAAAAGGAAAAAGTCAAGGGAACAGAAGACACCGATCATGAATGCAGTGGTCAGCAGTATGGATATGTAAAATTCCTTCACCTTTTTCGTAATGGATTCCCATGAGATAAGGACACAGAGAATTGCCGTCAATGTGGAGAGAAGTACAAAGAGGACACTAATGCCGTCGACTCCGATAAAATAATTAATATTCCAGTCCGTTATCCAACTATGCTTTTCAGCAAACTGCATCTTGTGCGTTGTTCTGTCGAAGTTCGTAAAAAGAGGCAATGAGATTAAAAAGGTTGCAAAGCTTGTTACCAGCGCAATCCACTTTGTGAGCAACTCCCATGAACGTCTACAAAATAGGATAAGAAGCGCACCGAAAATGGGCAGGAATATCAATGCACTCAAAATCGGATAATTTAACTGATTCATTATTACCTGTTCCATTTTTCTCCTCTATGGGTCACGAGACTACCGTAAAAAAATCGCTATAATAATGACAAAGACTGCCCCTGCTGCCATAATGATTGCATAATGCTGGGTTAGTCCTGTCTGAATTTTTCTAAGTTTCTGACTGAATTGTCCGATTGCCCCGGGGACACCGTTTACAATTCCCTCTATTATCTTTGCATCAGTAACACCAACCAGGACCTTCTGCGCTATCCAGAGTGTAGGTTTTATAATCGTATAATTATATAGTTCATCAACATAGTATTTGTTATAAAGCACCTTGTAGAGAAAACTGAATTGCTGTGCGATCCTTTTCGGCAAATCGGTTTGTCTAAGATAGAGAAATGCTGAAAGCCCCAGCCCTATCACAACAAGACTTGTCGACAGAGCCATAACACCCCATTCTTCCGCATGCGATGCGTGAAATTCGGGATGTCCTACCACAGGTTTCAGGAATTCGGCAAAATGTGCTCCTCCGCCAAGCAGCGGGGGAATTCCTACCCAGCCCGCAGCAACCGCTCCGAGCGCAAGAAACATTAACGGGATGGTCATTACTTTCGGTGATTCATGTATATGGTGTTCACCTTGATGGGCCCCGTGAGAATCGTGGCCACCACCATGTCCATGTTCACTGCCATGGTGTGCACCGCGGTTTTTTCCGTGGAAAGTCAAGAATATAAGCCGGAATGTGTAAAATGGCGTAAAGAATGCGCCTGCAAGACCAAGAACCCACACAAATTTTCCTACAGGGGAATGCGCTGCATATGCTGACCATATTATTTCATCCTTGCTGAAGAAACCTGATAGCCCGGGGAATCCTCCTGCACTTAATCCGCCAATTACGAATACCGCATATGTAATCGGCAGATATTTCTTAAGTCCACCCATCTCCTGAATATTATTTGTATGTACAGCATGTATAACGCTACCTGCTGCAAGGAAGAGCAGGGCTTTGAAGAACGCATGGGTATAAAGGTGGAAAATACCGGCAGCATAGGCTCCCATACCGCATGCGATGAACATATATCCTAAATGGCTACATGTAGAATAAGCGATGATTCTCTTAATATCGTTTTGCACTATTGCAATGGTTGCGGCAAAAAACATTGTAAGTGCACCAATAATCCCTACAGTACTCATTGCAACTTCAGAGAGATTGAAGATCGGATTACATCTTGCCACCATGAAAACTCCTGCAGTGACCATTGTTGCGGCATGGATCAGGGCACTGACCGGTGTAGGACCTTCCATTGCGTCAGGTAGCCAGACGTGGAGCGGTATCTGGGCTGATTTTCCGATTGCACCGCAAAACAGGAGAAGTGCGATCAGTGTCGGAAGATCTACATTGAACCCGAGGAAGTTTACGGTTTGTCCGGCAATCATGGAAACATTCGAGAAGACATCTGCATAATGAAGCGTTCCGAAAGTTAGGAATACCATAAATACACCGAGGCCAAAGCCAAAGTCTCCGAACCTGTTTACAATAAAGGCCTTTTTCCCGGCATCAGCAGCCGCTTTCTTATGAAAGAAATATCCTATCAGAAAGTATGAGCAGAGACCAACACCTTCCCACCCGAGATAGAGCAACAGGAAGTTGTTACCCATAACCAGCATCAGCATGAAGAAGCAAAAGAGATTAAGGTAAGCAAAGAACCTGTAGTAGCCTGTATCTCCGTGCATATAACCAACAGCATAAATATGGATAAGCGTGCCACACGTGGTGACAACTATCAACATTACAGCTGTAAGAGGGTCTATGAGGAAACCGACAGAGACTTTAAAGGTTCCTGAAACCATCCACGTATAAAGGTCTGCATCGATAATTTTGCCAGCCATGACATCTCTTAATGTAAACAGGGCACATACCCATGAGCCGGCAATAGAGAGGACAGCCGGCCAGTGGGCTTTGTATCTGGTGACTTCCTTGCCGAGAAGAATATTGATTAAAAATCCTATTAACGGCAGAGTTGGTATTAAAACATGATAAAATTGAAGTTCCATTGATTACCCCTTACCCCTGCATCTCATGTACTTCATCCACATGCGCCGTGGCCTTGTTTCTGAATAAAGCAATTACTATCGCAAGTCCAATTGCTGCCTCAGCAGCTGCAACAGCAATAATGAAAAAAGCGAGTATCTGTCCCCTTAAATCCTGAATATACTGGCTGAAAGATATCAGGCTGATATTTACAGCATTCAGCATCAGTTCTATGGACATAAACATGATAATAACATTCCTTCTTGAAAGGAATCCAAACACTCCAATCGCGAAGATTGCCGCACTAAGTAATATATACCAGTTTAATGGAACCATTGTTTAAATTTTAATCCTCTTCTTTGCAAGGACTATCGCGCCAATTATTGCAATAAGAAGTATGAGTGAAGCCACCTCAAAAGGGAACAGGAATTCTGTATATAGTACTTTTCCCAGAACCTGTATATTTGATTCACTCTTTATAAGATCAACTGTATATTTGCCTGGTGGCGCAGCTATAAACGATCTTATTGACAGCATAAAAACCACGAAAAGCGCAACAGCAAATGTAAAGCCTGCAGACCAGGCACTGATAAATCTCTTTGCTTTCACTTCTTCTTTCAGGTTCAAAAGGAAAACTACGAAAAGGAATAATACAAGTATCGCACCTGCATAAACAATTATTTGTATTGCCGCCAAAAACTCAGCGTTTAAAAACAGGTAGAGACCTGCGATATGGAAAAAGAGCAGAAGCATCCATAGTACGCTGTGAACAGGATTTCTCCTCGTTACAACAAGAATTGATATTAAAACCATTGCAAACGCAAAATATGCAAAGAATAACTTAGGAAGCATCCCTTCTCCCTCTAAATGAAGCCTGGGTTGGAGGGGTTTCAAAATCCTCTGACATAGGCCTCCAGAATCTCTTGAAATATTCCTCTCCCTTTTTACCAGCCATATATTTATCCCAGTTTGATAAAAGTTTGTCCTTTGTCATGTAAAGTGCTTCTCTTGAGTAATCACTGTATTCGTAATTTTCTGTCAATACAATAGCGCCATAAGGACAGGCCTCTACACAAAAAGCACAGTATATGCATCTCAAAACTTCTATCTCATATTTTTCAACTTTCCCTTTTTCTCTTACGATTTTAATACACTGTGAAGGACAGATTGCAGCACAAAGCCCGCATCCGACACACTTCGCCTGTCCGATCGTAGGGTGTTTCGCAAGTGCATGCAATCCCCTGTACCCCGGGGCTATGTCTCTCCTTTCCTTTGGATACTGAATGGTAACTGCCTTAGATAACATCCTGCTGAAGGTAAGTGCCATACCTTTCAGGATCTCTATAAAGGTTATTTTCTTTACAAGTTCTTTAATAGTCACTCAGAAATCCCCTTATCATCATAAGAGTATTTTTATTAATCCTGTAATTAAAATATTTGCAAGTGCCACAGGTATTAGTATTTTCCAGCCGATAGCCATTAGCTGGTCGTACCTGTATCTCGGCACAGTAGCCCTGATCCAGTAATAAAAGAATATAAATGCATAAACTTTCAAAAGAAACCAGAAAATACCGGGGACATACGACAGAAACGGAATCTTCATTATATACCATGGCATAGTCCAGCCGCCTAAAAAGCATACTGCACATATTGAGGACATGATAAACATTCCAATATACTCTCCGAGGAAGAAAAGGGCAAATCTGAAACCGCTATATTCAGTAAAATATCCGGCAACGAGTTCGCTCTCAGCTTCAGGGAGGTCAAAAGGCGTCCTGTTTGTCTCAGCTACTGCTGCTATTACAAACACCACGAAACCTACAATCTGAGGGATCGCAAAAATCCCGAAAGGAGAATTTTCCTGCGCCTTTACTATATCTGATAAATTCAAAGAACCTGCCATCATCATTACGCCAACAAGACTCAGACCCATGGCAATCTCGTAACTGATGACCTGTGATGTTGACCTCAGGCCTCCTATAAATGAGTATTTGGAGTTTGATGACCATCCTGACATAAATATGCCATAGACACCGAGTCCTGACATGGCAAAGAGGAACAACAGGCCTAAATTGACATCAGCTATTACAAAATTGCCGGTGAAAGGTATAAAAGACAGTGATACCATAGCTGCAGCCATGAAGATTACAGGTGAAAGGTAAAACACAGGTTTATCAGCTTTTGCAGGGATAATATCTTCCTTGAAGAACAATTTTACCCCATCTGCAATAGGCTGAAGCAGTCCATGCGGTCCTACCCTCATAGGCCCGAGCCTCACCTGCATGTGGCCTATAACTTTACGCTCAAAGTATGTTGCATATGCCACATGGAGCAAAGTAATACCCAGAACCACTACAATCTTTAACAATATGATTCCAACATTAATCCCGAATTTGATTAATGCATCAAGTACTGAAGGTTCAATTAAATTTTCGAACATGTTGATCCTTTATTTACCTGTCACATTCTCCGAGCACAATATCAATCGTCCCAATATTAGCTATTACATCAGCAACCATATGTCCAATACACAACCTTGGTAAAGCAGATGCATGGATAAAAGAAGGAGATCTTAGCCGCATCCTGTAAGGCTTCCCTGTGCCGTCGCTGACAAAATAAAACCCGAGTTCTCCTTTAGGGACCTCTGTTGCAACATAGAGCTCTCCTTCCGGTACTCTCGGTCCTTTCTTAACAAAATTGAAGTGTTCGACAAGGAGTGCCTGTGCCTCCTTTATGTCATCCGGAACCTGAGCCTTAGCCAAATCCGCCAGCTTTTCATCGCTTTCGCCTTTGGCGCCCGGGACGATCTTCATCGCCTTGAACTTGCATGTCACAAAGCAGTTTGCACAGCTCAGGCAAAGTTCCTGTTTTATCTTGTGTGGTTTTTTCTTCTCACCAAAAATAGCCTTTGCAGGACATGCCCTCAGACACATACCGCAACCCTTGCATGCTTTTTCATCAATAAAATATGCATGCTGCTTTTGCGGGTGGGTAATAGGCATCATTTTATCTTTTGGTTGAAGTGTAAATTTAGGGGCATCAGCCATAATAGGACCTGGTGGTAATTTTTCAATGCACTGCCTGATTATGTTATTTGATTGCCTGAATTCCAGCATCCTGCAGCGGTATCTGTCATATGTATCGCCCTCTGTCCCTATCGGCACATCAAAATCTACTTTGTCGTAAGCGTCATAAGGGGCATGTTTTCTTATATCATAAGGAACACCTGAACCTCTTAATGTCGGTCCTGTCATACCCCAGCTAATTGCTTCTTCTGCTGATATTACGCCAATGCCAACTGTCCTCTTCAGCCAGATCCTGTTCTGGTCAATCAGGGTTTCATACTCCAATATCCTTGAAGGGAATTCCTCTGTGAATTTATAGAGGCTGTCAAGAAATTCCTGTGTAATGTCGTTTCTTACACCACCTATCCTTGGATAGGTCACAGTAAGCCTTGCACCGCAGATCTTTTCAAACAGTTCCAGTATCCACTCCCTCTCTCTAAAGCAATAAAGGAATACGGTCATTGCACCTATATCAAGGGCATGTGTTGCAAGCCACAAAAGATGGTTTGATATCCTTGACATCTCACCAACTATTGTTCTTATAAATTTTGCCCTCTCAGGCGCTTCTATACCACAAAGTTTCTCAATTGCAACAACATAACCAATATTGTTTGACATGGCAGAAACATAATCCAGCCTGTCTGTCAAAGGAAGAGCCTGGAAGTAAGAAAGGCTTTCACCGAGTTTCTCTACGCCCCTGTGCAGATATCCCACATAGGGTGTGACCTTAACAATTCGTTCACCATCTATATCAAGCAAAAGCCTTAAAACACCATGCGTAGCAGGGTGCTGGGGGCCCATGCTGACATTGAGTTCCCTTGTTTCAAGTATTTTGCTTACATCTTCCATACTATCCTTCCCATTCGAACTCTCTTAAAGCTTTGGATCTTTCAATAACTTCAACCAAACCAGGCCATTCGTTTTCAGGTTCAGGGCCTTTAAGCGGGTAATCTTTTCTCAATGGATAACCTTCCCAATCCTCCGGCATAAGTATTCTTCTTAAATCGTAATGCCCGTTGAATATAATGCCGAACATGTCAAAACATTCCCTTTCATGCCAGTCAGCACCGGACCAGATAGACGTTACAGAATTTATCTTTGGGTCTTCCTCAGGAACCTCTGCTCTCAGGCGAATCATGTGACGGTGCTTTATGGAATAAAGGTTATAAACAACTTCAAATCTGACCTCTTTTTTACCTTTATAATCAACACCACAGAGATCTTTTAAATGATGAAAAAGCAAATCTTCTTCATCGTGGAGATATCTGCAGATCTCAACTATCCTGTTCCTCTTTAAAATGACAGAAACCTGTCCTGCAAAATCCTTAACATCAACTACCTCTGAAGGAAACTTTTCCTTTATCCGCTCAGCTATTTGAGCAGGTTCCATCCCTTTTTGAGGTAAAGATAATCTTACTTCAACTACCGCCACGGGCTCCACCTCGCTCTTTCTTTTCTCATCTTTTCCTGAAGTTTCATTACTCCTTCCAGCAATGTTTCAGGTCTTGGGGGACAACCGGGCACATAAACATCCACTGGCAGGAAGGTATCACAACCCTGCACCGTATTATATGTTCTGAATACTCCGCCAGTGCAAGCACAGCTTCCCATTGCTATTACGTACCTCGGTTCAGGGATCTGGTCATAAACCCTTCTCACAACAGGAGCCATCTTTTTTGTAACTGTGCCGGCAACAATCAAACAATCCGATTGTCTTGGCGAACCTCTGAATATAACACCGAACCTGTCAAAGTCATAATGGGCTGCACCCACTGCCATCATCTCAATTGCGCAGCAGGCGAGACCGAAAGTCGCTGGCCATAAAGAAGATAACCTTGACCAGTTAACAATTTTATCCAGAGATGTAATAATTACATTCGGAGGTAATATCTTTGTTCCTTCTTCTACCTCAACAAGCCCGATTGTTGATGCATCAATTAACAATTCCTACCTCCATTTTAATGATATAAAACAACTAATTTAAAACTATATTTTCAATCCCACTGAAACGCCTCTTTATCCCAGGCGTAAATATATCCGATTAAAAGAATTACTATAAAAATAACCATTTCAATAAATGCATAAATACCGATTTTATCAAAGACTACAGCCCATGGATATATAAAAACTGCCTCAACATCGAATATTACAAAAAGCATGGCAATTATATAAAACCTTATGGAAAATCTGTACCGTGGCTCTCCGATTGGATTAACACCTGACTCATAAGGCATGAGTTTTTCAGGATACGGCTTTTTCAGCCTGAAGATCGTACCAATTAATAAAGCGCCGACGCCAAAGGCCGCACCGATAATAATAAAGATCAAAACTGGTAAATAATTTGATGGTATATAAGCTCCGGGCATAAGCGGATATGTTATACTTAAAAATATCAGTTCTTGTCAAGTAAAAAATTAAAAGATAATTTGAGATGTTAAACAGGTTTTGAAAAAACCTGAATTAATGTAAAATTGTTTGAAATTTATTAATTTATCTAAGACCTGTTGAGTCGGCGTACATTAGCTAAAAATGCTCTATTTTTTAATTATAGAATTAAGATATTGAAAGCTATAGGTCATAGAAACATCAAAGTATCAAAAAAAGCTTTCCATAAAAATTAAACACTAAGGGTCACAGATTATTAGTTGCCTGCATTTTTCTAATTATTTTAGTTTTTTACTTTTTAGGGTCAAGAAATAAAGGAGGGGAATCTTAATGTTTAAAATCCTAAAGAAAGTGGAATTATCAGATCTGGTAACTTTGTTCGAGATAGATGCAAAAGATATTGCTAAAAAAGCACAGGCAGGTAATTTTTTCGTTCTTAGAATCCATGAAGAAGGCGAGAGAGTACCCTTAACTATTGCTGATTTCGACAGGGAAAAAGGTACTTTAATCACAGTCTTCCAGAAAGTCGGGAAGACAACAAATCAATTAGGGTCATTAAATGAAGGTGACTATATTTCTGATGTAATCGGCCCAATGGGTTTGAGTACCCACATAGAAAATTTCGGGAAGGTAGTCTGTGTTGGCGGCGGGGTTGGAATAGCACCTGTCTATCCAATAGCCAGGGCATTAAAAGAGGCAGGGAATACAATAATTTCCATAATAGGTGCAAGATCAAAGGATCTCATTTTCTGGGAAGAAAAAATGCGCAATGTCTCAGATACGCTGATTGTAACAACAGATGACGGTTCTTATGGCAGAAAAGCAGTGGTAACCATTCCTCTGGAAGAATTCCTGAGAGAGGACAAAGACATAAAATTGGTAATTGCCATAGGTCCGGCTATCATGATGAAATTTGTCTGCATCACTACAGAGAAATACAATGTAAAAACCATTGTAAGTTTAAATTCAATTATGGTAGATGCAACAGGAATGTGCGGCGCATGCAGGGTTGAAGTTGGAGGAGAAACAAAATTTGCATGTGTTCATGGCCCTGAATTTGACGGGCACAAGGTTAATTTCGACCTGCTCATGGCAAGACAGAGAATGTATCCTGAAGAAGAAAAGATGGCTATGGAAAGATATAAAGAAATGACGGGGGTTAAATAAGATGGCTGAGGCTGGAAAAGAAGAGAAAAAAACAAAACCAAGAGTGAAAATGAGGGAGCAGGAATCTCTCGAAAGGGCCAGAAATTTCATGGAAGTGCCTTACGGATATACTCCTGACGAGGCAGTTAATGAAGCTTCCAGATGTTTGACCTGCCTGAAACCTTCATGCAGAAAAGGCTGTCCTGTAGAAGTAGATATCCCTTCATTCGTCAAATTAGTCAAAGAGGGGAAATTCATAGAAGCCGCCTGGAAAGTAAAAGAGAAAAATGCATTACCCGCTGTATGCGGAAGGGTATGTCCCCAGGAGATTCAATGTGAGTCCTTATGTATCCTCGGTAAAAAAGGAGAGCCGGTTGCAATTGGCAATCTGGAAAGGTTCGTTGCTGACCATGAAAGAGAAAAAGGTGACATAAAAATTCCTGAAAAACCAAAGCCTACCGGCAGGAAAGTCGCAATAATAGGATCCGGACCAGGCGGTCTGACATGCGCAGCAGATTTAATAAAATCAGGACATCAGGTCACCATATTCGAAGCATTACACAAACCAGGCGGTGTTTTAATCTATGGCATCCCGGAATTCAGGCTTCCGAAGGCAATAGTAGAAAGAGAGGTTGAATATATAAAACAGCTCGGAGTCGAGCTAAAGCTTAACACCGTGATTGGCAAGCTCCATACAGTAGATGAACTCTTGAATGACCACGGATATGATGCATGCTTTATTGTGACAGGTGCAGGACTACCCATATTCCTTGGA
>Ga0154657_1116_pt1 | contig 25893 bp, 20 predicted proteins | sample Rifle2008BG13ft_FD_116086 | JGI IMG/M metagenome (GOLD analysis project Ga0154657, IMG submission 116086) | Nitrospirae bacterium RBG_13_39_12 | reverse complement strand
ACCCTGGAGGATTTCTGTTATTGTTATATCAGCGAGCGCTAAATCTTCTTCTTTTCTTATAAGATATTCAATTTCTTTATCGAAGGGAGAGCCGGTGTGATTAAGGAATTCAATGAAAGCGCTCGTATCAATTAGTATCAAATCTCTTCCTTCTCATTTCTCTAAGGTTCCCTTCCCATAATCCTTTATGTCTTATTGTAAGAAGCTTCTTTCTCTTTAGATGTTTTACAAGCTCCCTCAAGGCTAAATCAACAATATCTTTTTTTGTTTTTAAAGAGGTCAGCCCTTTAGCCTCTTTTATAATTTCATCATCAAGGACAATATTGGTTCTTATCTGCATATTCACCTCCTTACATTAAAAGATAACATATGATGTGTATATTTTCAAGGAAATTATGTGTATAGAAACCGAAATATGACAATATTAACTCAGATTATTCATAGAAGTGGCATTATCAACTGAGGATAGAGTATCCTCGCTCATTCTCGGAGGCCCCGATCCCGAAAGCATTCGGGAGGAATGACAGAAACAGATTATGGAAACCCGAAGCAGGTCGCCGAGGAATTCTTTTTACTAAAGCTTATACCCTATTTTTCTCAGGAACTCTTTTCTCTGGGCTTTATCTTCAGCCCTCTCTACGCCTTTAGGAGAAAACCCATCAATCACACCAAGAATACCATTGCCTTGTGATGTTGCTGCTGCAATTACCTCAACAGGATTTGCTGTTGCACAAAAAACCCTGCATACCTCAGCACAATATTTTATCTGGTTGAGAACATTAATAGGAAATGCGTTTTTAAGTATAATGCAAAATACATGGCCTGCGTTTATTTCCTGAAGATTCTTCACACATGCACTAACAAGTTCATCATCGTTACCCTCAGTCCTTATCAGACAAGGCCCTGAAGCCTCTGTGAATGCAACCCCAAATTTTGCCTGTGGGACAGTCGTTACTACAGTCTCATAAAGATCCTCTGCGGTCTTAATGAAATGTGTCTGTCCAAGTATAATATTACAGCCTTCCGGGATATCCAACTTTATTACTTTCAATTCCATGCAATACCTCCTTTATCTTTGCATCCTAAAGTCTAAAAAGCCCGGCATGAAGGAAATCTGATGGTTAATCATCTTTCCTCAGCTACGCCTATAATTTTAAGTATGCTATAATGAAAATAAATTTTTCTGAAGATGTCAAGCCTTAATTGTGAAAAACCCTGCGGCAGAGACCGCAGGGCGTCCATTATTTGAATGTTTATTTTTTGTGTCATTCCCGCAATCCCGTCCCGAAGGCTTTCGGGATTCGGGAGGTCGGGTCACCTCAGCGACTCGCCGAGGAGAGAATCCTTCCGGAAAGATTCCGGACAAGCCGGAATGACAGAAAATTGGAACTGTGGCAGAGACCACAGGGTTTAATAATTATCAAAATATAAATAATAGATCATGTATGATGAAAATAAAACTCAAATCAGTCTTTTATTCTTTAATTTTCACTTGCTGCTTTCTGCTAGTACCTTCACCTTCTAGCGGAAGCCCTGAAATTAAAGGGCCTGAAGTAAAACTGCAGAATAATGAAATTTATGTTACAACTTCTTTTTTACCTGACGAAAACTATATCCAGGAACTGAGGAACGGAATAACGAAAGAATTAAGATTCTATATTGACCTTTTCAAGGTCTGGAAAATATGGCCTGATGAATTTGTGCTCGGTGAATCCTTTGTAAGAACTCTAGAATGTGACCCTGTAAAGATGGAATATATTGCCACTTCCAGCAATAGAAATACCATCATTGAAAAAAGGTTTAAGTCGTTCGAGTCAATGGTAAAATGGGCAGTAAGCATCGATAATCTTAAATTTACCAGCACACAAGAACTTGAACCCGGTTCATATTTTGTCAGAGTAACCGTTGAATCCAAAATAAGGAAATTGCCGCCTGTAATAGGTTATTTTTTAATTTTCTTACCTGAAAATGAATTCAAGATTAAAAAGGACTCTTTTCTTTTTATAAAAAGGGATAAAAGATGAAAAATCTCCGTTTCAGTATTTTTTTAGCGACTATATCCCTTTTCGTCATTTTCTCCTTCATGATTGAATTGCATTACATGAGACTCAAGTCCGTTCCGTTTTTAACAAAACTCATCATAATTTCAATGTTAAACCTGACCATTATCGCTCTTCTGGTTCTCATGTTCTTTGTTGGGAAAACGCTTGTAAAGCTCTACTTTGAGAGAAGATATAAAATACTCGGATATAAATTTAAAACAAAACTTGTAGTCATTCTTGTTGTCCTGACATTGATCCCGACCTCATTTTTATTTATTTTGTCCAGTGGATTAATCACAAATTATATAGACCGATGGTTCGCTCCACAAATAAGGCATCCTCTGGACAGTTCAATAGAAATAGCAAAATCTGTTTATGATACCGAAAGAAAGAAGTCGCTTGATTACGCTAAAGCACTATCCGAAGGTAAAACAACCTCCGGCAATTTTAATGTTAAACACCTTAAAAAGATACCCTACGATGCCTCTGAAACAATGCGGTCTGCATTCGAAGGCAAGTCAGATGCAGAAGTCATATCCGGTAAAAAAGGAGATACAGTAAGGGCGGTAGTACCGGAATATAAAGATGGCAAACAGACAGGTGTAATAGTTGTTGAATCTGCCATACCCAGGAAAATTACTGATAATGTAGAAAATATCAAGGATGCCTATGAAAATTACCTGGCACTTGAATCATGGAAAGTGCCTATAAAAATAAACTACCTCTTAATACTTGGATTCCTTACATTTATTGTTGTCTTTATGGCGCTATGGGTTGCCCTTAGGATTTCAAGAGGAATTACGGATTCTATACAGAGCCTTGCTCTGGCTACAGAACAGGTTGCTGCCGGTAACTTAGATACAAGCGTTGCACTTGAAAGGGAGGATGAAATAGGACTTCTTGTAAATTCATTCAACGATATGGTAAAGAAGCTAAAAGCAGGGCAGGAATCGCTTCAATCTGCATATCTTTACATAAAAAATATAATCGACAACATAAATTCCGGTGTTATTATGCTTAATACTTCCGGGAATATATCCATGATAAACGGTTCTGCATGTACGATACTTAATATTAAACCTGAAGAGGTCATTAATAAGCATTACAGGGAACTTATGTCAATGATAAAATCGGAAGACCTCCATAATCTTGTCAGCGGGATAGAAGGAAGGGAATTCAGAGGTATCGAAAAAGAAATACGGACAGTCATAGGTGAAAAAAAAGTTATCCTAAGGGTCTTCATTACAGGGCTCAAAGACTCCCAAAAATATATTGGTCTTCTTGTTGTCTTTGATGATCTTACTGACATCATAAAGGCTGAGAAGTTAGTCGCATGGCAGGAAATCGCAAGAAGGGTCGCCCATGAGATAAAAAACCCTCTGACACCTATTAAACTATCTGCGGAACGTATGATAAAAAAATGGGAACATAAAGACACCGATTTCGACCAGGTCTTCAGCCGGTCTGCAAAAACCATAGTAAAAGAAGTAGACAGTCTAAGGAGATTAGTTGACGAGTTTTCGAGATTTGGCAAGATGCCCGAGATAAACAAAACCCCAACTTCCATAGCTATTATAATAGATGAGGTAGTTAATTTGTATAAAGGCTATAAAGGTTTAGAGATTAGTGTATCAGTACAAGATAATCCTCCAATGATAGAACTTGATGGAGAGCAATTCAGACGGGTTATGATAAATATATTTGACAACGCAGTACAGGCAATGCCTGATGGTGGCAGTATCAACGTAACAGCTAATTTTGATATTCCATCTAATATTGTATACATAAGCATTTCAGACAGCGGACCAGGGATAAGAGATGAAGACAAAGAGAAACTATTTCTTCCATATTTCTCAACTAAAAAAGATGGCACCGGCCTCGGCCTTGCAATAGCAAACAGGATAATAGCAGAGCACCGTGGATATATAAGGGTCAGGGATAATGAACCAATCGGCACTGTTTTTACAATAGAATTACCTATAAAGGAGAGATAAATGATAAAATCCCTCGTGCTTATAGTAGATGACGAAGAAGGTATACGTGAAAGCCTGTCGGATATATTTGAGGACGAAGGATATGACGTTCTTACATCAAGTTCAGGGGAAGATGCGCTAAAGGCTTTAAAAGAACAAAATCCTGATCTGATAATGCTTGATGTATGGCTGCCGGGTATTGACGGCATACAGACACTTAGGGAGATGAAAGATTTGAAACCAGACCTTCCTGTAATCATGATTTCAGGTCACGGGAACATTGAACTTGCTGTAAAGGCAACAAGAATGGGTGCGTATGATTTTCTTGAAAAACCCCTATCACTTGAAAGGGTTTTGTTAGCTGCGAAAAGGGCTCTCGAAAAAAGATCGCTGGAGATGGAAAATAAAGCCCTTAAACAAAATTTAACAAAAAAATACAGGCTTATTGGGAACTCATCAATAATGGCTCTTTTGAAGGGACAGATAGAAATGGCTGCACAGGGCAATAGCAGAGTGTTGATCCTGGGAGAAAGTGGCTCCGGCAAGGAACTTGTAGCACGTCTGCTGCACGAAAACAGCAAAAGGTCCGGCAAATCCTTTATAGAGGTAAACTGTGCTGCAATACCACAGGAACTCATAGAAAGCGAACTTTTCGGACATGAAAAAGGTTCTTTTACCGGTGCATTTGAAAAAAAGAAAGGTAAATTTGAGCTTGCGGATGAAGGCACTTTGTTTCTTGATGAAGTCGGGGATATGTCACTCTCTACTCAGTCAAAGGTGCTTAGAGTTATAGAGACACAGGAGTTTCAGCGTGTTGGAGGAAGCAGGAATATAAAAGTTGATGTAAGGGTTATCTCAGCTACAAACAAGGACCTCTCAGAAGAAGTAAAAAAGGGTAATTTCAGAGAAGATCTGCTTTACAGGCTTAATGTCATACCAATAGTTGTTCCTCATTTGAGAAATCGAAAAGAAGATATACCGGAACTCATCGAGTATTTCCTTGAGTATTTTTCTGCAGAATATGGGCAGAGGCAGAAGAAGATAACATCCGAGGCATTAAAACTACTTGAAGCATATGACTGGCCTGGAAACATAAGGGAACTCAGGAACGTTATAGAAAGGCTAGTTATAATGACCCCATCGGATCTAATAACACCTAAAAACCTTATTATAGGTGAATCAGCACGTTCAGACTATTTTGCTCTCAAAACCCTGCGGGATGCAAGAGAGTCATTTGAAAAAGATTTTATTACAAAAAAGCTCGAAGAAAACAACTGGAACATATCAAAGACTGCGGAATACCTCGATATTGAACGGAGCAACCTTCATAGGAAAATCAAGGCATATAATATAAAGACTCCTTGATCAGCTGCTTTCTTTTATTGCGTAGTTTCATAAATGATAACAGGGAAAAAGTTCTACGTTCTACAAAGAAATCTACATTAATTAAAAGCTGTTTTTAGTCTACTCCCCTATCCTGTGCAGTTTCATGAAGTTCGTTTTCCCAAGGGTTGACAGAGGAGAGCTCGAAATGACAACAATTCTGTCACCTTTCCTTACAATGTGTTCTTCGACAAGGGATCTTTCAACCTCTCCTATCATTTCATCGGTAGTTGTGAGAGGCCTCATATTTTTAGGGGTAACACCCCAGTAAAGGCACATCTTTTTTCTTGTTTTTTCATCAGGTGTATAAGCAATAAACGGCACCCTGGGCCTGAATTTTGAGACAAGCCTGGCTGTAAAACCTGAATGTGTAAAAGCAACGAGTACTTTTGTATTAATATCCTCGGCAGCCCTGCATGCCGCATCAGCAACTGCATCTGCAAAAGTGTTCCCACGTAAATATGAAGATTCAGCACTTTTTATAGACTCAGTGTATCTTATAATCCTGTCCATCATCTTCAGCGTATCAACAGGATAATTTCCAGTTGCTGTTTCAGCAGAAAGCATCAGTGCGTCCGTCCCATCAATTACAGCATTGGCAACATCTGTCGTCTCGGCCCTCGTCGGCCTTAGATGTTCTGTCATTGACTCAAGCATTTGTGTCGCAGTGATTACAATTTTTCCCTTTTTATTTGCCTTGTCAATTAACCCCTTCTGTATCAACGGAACCTCTTCTGAAGGGATCTCAACGCCGAGGTCACCCCGCGCGACCATTATCCCGTCAGCCTCAGAGAGGATTTCATCAATATTACACAGCGCTTCCGGCTTTTCTATCTTAGCGATGATGGGCACCTGACGTTTCATGTTCTTAAGCCATCTCTTAACCTTTCTGATATCACCGGCATCCCTCACAAAAGATATAGCCACATAATCAATATCCATCTTCATTCCAAACAATAGGTCTTTTTTATCTTTCTCCGTAAAAGATGTTGCGGATAACTTTATGCCGGGCAGGTTGACTCCTTTTCTATCTCTTAAAATTCCGCCCTCAAGCACCTTTGTTTTCAGTGCATTTTTTGTTCTGCCAAAAACAGAAAGCTGGATCAAGCCATCATCAAGAAGGATCCTGTCTCCTTTTTTAGCATCCCTTAGGAGCGAAGGGTAAGAGATAAATATCCTTTTTTGATTTCCGATCCCTTCTCCCGGGATTATGTGGATTGTTTTCCCCTTCTTCAATTCGACCGCACCGCCATCCATAAGCCCAACCCTTATTTTTATACCCTGAAGATCCTGTAAGATTGCAACAGGCTTGTTAACCCTATCTGAAATATCTCGTATGATATCGATACTTTTTTTGTGAGTATCATAGTCTCCATGAGAAAAATTTAATCTGGCAACATCCATCCCGTTTCTTATAAGAGAGGAAATAACCTTTTTTTTGGCCGATGAAGGTCCGATTGTACAGACTATTTTGGCCATCCTTTTTTTATTATTTTCCGGCAAACTCACACCTTACCCCCTCTTCTTGCTTGCTAAGCGTTATATGCTTCATCCATCTTTTTCCTTTTTTTGGATAATCGGATCTGTAATGGGCGCCGACACTACTCTTTCTCAAATAAGCAGCTTCAGTAATCAATTTAGCAACTGTAAGCATATTTTTTAGTTCAATTTCAGGCCTTGTCAGAACATTTTTATTCAGAATATATGACCATTGTTCAAGTTTTGTTCTGGCTTCACTGAGAGATTCTCCACATCTTATTATGCCAACCCTCTCCCACATTAATTTCCTCATAGAATGTCTTGTTTCCCCAAAATCAAGTATTAGAGACTGATAATCATTATGCATAAGATACCGGTTCAGTTCTCTACTACTCAACTCTGTCAATTCATTTTTAAAGGAGTAATCTAAAGCTGCCCTGCCGGCCCTTGCACCAAAAACAAGCCCTTCGAGAAGACTATTTGACGCAAGTCTGTTTGCTCCATGCACACCAGTACATGCAACTTCCCCTGCTGTATACAAACCCCTTATATTTGTAGCACCGTCCAGGTCTGTTTTAACACCGCCCATCATATAATGAACTGCAGGAGAAACAGGGATTAAATCCTTTATTATGTTTACATCATATTGAAGGCATGTTGCATAAATCCTCGGGAACCTATTCTTAATAAACTTGCCATCCATGTGGGTGAGGTCTAAGTAAACATGTTTGCTCTTTGTTCTTACCATCTGTGATATTATTGCCCTTGATACTATATCCCTCGGTGCAAGCTCTGCATCCGGATGATAATCTTCCATGAATTGTTCTTTATTAATATTTCTTAAAATCGCCCCCTCTCCCCTCATTGCTTCACTCAATAAAAACTGAGGGGCAGACGGCGCAAAAAGAACAGTAGGGTGGAACTGGACAAATTCCATGTCTTCAAGTAAAGCGTCTGCTCTATATGCCATAGCCATCCCGTCACCAGTTGCCACAGCAGGGTTTGTAGTTCTTGAAAAAACCTGACCTGCACCTCCTGAAGCCAGTATCGTAACCTTTGCTAAAAGAGAAATAACCTCCCTCCCGCTTAATACGTATGCCCCAAAACATTTTCCATTTCTTACAATCATATCGATTGCGAGTGCAAAGGGGTATTTCCTAACAGAAGGAAATGAACGGGCCTTTTTTAGAAGGACCCTCTCCAGTTCTTTTCCAGTTGAATCTCCATGGGCATGCAGTATCCTTTTCCTCGAATGAGCTGCCTCAATTGTAAAATCAAGTTTTGTGCCTTCCTTATCAAACTCGGCCCCCCATGATATGAGCTCAAGTATTCTCTCGGGACCCTCTTCAACAAGTACCTTAACTGCATCTTCCCTGCAGAGACCGTCACCAGCTTTTAATGTGTCCTCGAAATGTATGCCTACCTCATCTTCATCACTTAAAGCAACAGCAATCCCACCCTGTGCATATTCGGTGCTGCTTTCAGCAGGTCTTTCCTTTGTCACAACGACAACATTTCCATAGTCCGCGAGTTCTATCGTAGCCCTTAGCCCTGCAACGCCGCTACCTATAATAAGAAAATCCACAATTTCTTTTTTCATAATAGGAAGGATAAATAATAAAGCTTTATAAATCAAGCACAGTTTTATATTATTATTACAAATGTTAACCAAAATAATGCAATTCACGGTAGGCATATGTGCCTACCAGCTTTAAAATCCAAATACATTTTTCGGGGTCAATCTACCCTATTGCCAAAAATACTTCAAATCTATTAATATTAAATAAACTATTTGCTGGAGGGAGATCGATATTGAAAGAAAAAATTCATCCGTCATATAATGAGGTTACAGTTGTATGTGCCTGCGGTGAGACTTTTACAACAAGATCGACAAAATCGAATATAAAAGTAGATATCTGTTCGAAATGCCATCCGTTTTTCACGGGAAAACAGAAGATTGTTGATGCTGAAGGAAGGGTAGAGAAATTTAAGAAAAAATACGCAAAGTCAGAATCGGCTCGTACCAAGAAGTAGATACACTTAAAGGTACTAATCGTTAGTCGAAAGTCTTAGGACTAACGATTTTTTTTTGGAATATCAGGATGAAAAACATAGGCGGACAGGCAGTAATAGAAGGCGTCATGATGAAAGGCCGAAAAGGCTGGACAGTAGCGGTCAGAGGGCCCAAAGGGGATATCCATGTAAAAAGAGAGGGACTTGCTAAACTCCCAAAGTTTCTAATGCTCCCAGTCATACGCGGGGTAATTGCACTGTTTCATGCCCTGTTCATCGGAATCAAGGCTATAGAATTTTCTGCGAGCAAAGCATATGAGGAAGAAGAAGGAAAAAACTTGAATCCGTTTGCCATTGGGTTCACCATCGGTTTGTCCGTAATTCTTGGAGTATTTCTTTTTATACTTCTGCCATTATATTCAACAAAGCTTTTGGGATTGTTATTCGTATCAATTTCTGAAAGTTCCTTTATGTTCAACCTTATTGATGGGTTTATCAGGATATTTTTCTTCTTGATATATATAATCTTAATCGGGCTATGGAAAGAGATGCGGCGTATATTTGAGTATCACGGAGCAGAACATAAGGTAATCCATGCATATGAGAACGGGAAAGAGCTAACAATAAATAATATAAAGATTCACAGCCCTCTTCATCCACGTTGTGGTACAAGTTTCCTGCTTATAGTAATGGTCACGAGCATATTAATCTTTTCATTTATTCCTAATGAGTGGTCATTCATTTATAAGTTCCTATCAAGAATTATACTTATACCTTTGATAGCCGGGCTCTCCTTTGAATTTTTAAAGTTATCTGCGAAAATGAAAACCAACAAGATAATGCATATGTTGATAAAGCCGGGATTGCTCTTACAGAAGCTTACAACAAGAGAGCCTGATGATGCTCAAATTGAGGTTGCTGTCAGGGCACTCGAAGAAGTGCTCGCAATGGAGAGAAAAAATGCTTGACAAACTTAAGGCTATAGAAAACAAATATGAAGAGTTAACTACGCTTCTGATGGACCCCGGAGTGCTGTCAAACCCGTCTGAAATGCAAAAGTACCTAAAAGAACAGGCTGACCTCCAGCATCTTGTCGGGAAAATCAGAGAATATATGAAATTGCTTGCCGATATAGTAGACACGGAGGAACTTTTAAAAGGAGACGACGGTGACCTGCGTGAGCTTGCTCTGGTAGAACTTGCTGAACTAAAAGACAAAAAGCCGGTTATAGAAGAAGAGCTTAAGATTATGCTTCTTCCAAAAGATCCCAGGGATGCAAAAAACGTAATACTTGAAATAAGGGCAGGTACAGGAGGCGAAGAGGCTGCTTTATTTGCCTCGAACCTGTTTAAAATGTATTTAAAATATGCTGAGCACAAGAGATGGAAAGTTGAGATGATAGATTTGAATTCCACAGGGCTTGGTGGAATAAAAGAAGTAATCGCATCTATACAGGGGAAAAATGCATACAGCAGACTTAAATATGAAAGCGGCGTTCACAGGGTCCAACGAGTACCTGTAACAGAGGCGTCCGGAAGAATCCACACATCAGCAGCAACAGTTGCTGTACTCCCTGAAGCAGAAGAAGTTGATATTAAGGTTGATGAAAAAGACCTCAGAATAGATACATTCTGTTCTTCGGGACCAGGAGGACAGGGAGTTAATACAACATATTCCGCTGTAAGGATTGTTCATGTCCCTACAGGACTAATTGTACAATGCCAGGATGAACGTTCCCAGATCAAGAATAAAGAAAAGGCAATGAAGGTCCTCCGCTCAAGGCTTTACGAGATCGAAATGGAAAGGCAGGAAAAAGAGAGAGCCTCGGAAAGAAAATTACAGGTAGGAACTGGAGACAGAAGCGAAAAAATAAGGACATACAATTTTCCCCAGAACCGTGTCTCCGAGCATAGGATTGGGTTTACACTTCACAAGCTTGATCAGGTGCTGGAAGGCAATCTTGATGAAATAATAGATAGTTTGATTACACACTATCAGTCAGAACAACTCAAAAACCTTTGATGCAAATATAAAATATAAGGGGAGTTTAATATTTTCTGTGTTTTTTTTAAATTTGTGATATAGTATTCAAATGCGGAAATTTATAATATTCTTTTTCATACTAATTTTTATTTCCTGTTTTTTTGTTTTTCCATATTCATACAGTGACGAGAAATGTGAACATGATTGCACAAAGTGCCATCAGATAACGAATGACGATGTACAGACCCTGATTAAGGAAGCCTTCCCTGATGCGAAGATTCTCGAAGTACGTCCGGCTCAAATTAAAGGACTATGGGAGATTTCAATTGATAAAAACGGGAAAAAGGGAATAACTTATGTCGACTTCTCAAAAAAGATGGTAGTATCAGGTTCTATTTTTAATATCGAAACAAAGACAAATCTCACTGGAGAAAGACTTTCAAGCATCAGTAAGATTGACCCCTCTCAAATACCTCTTGAAGAAGCAATATTAATGGGCGAAAAAACTTCATCAAAGAAAGTGATTGTTTTTACTGATCCTGAATGTCCGTATTGCAAAAAATTTCATAATGAAATTAAAAAGGTTTTGGAAAAAAGGAAAGATATCGCTTTCTATATAAAGATGTATCCTTTAATAAAACTGCATCCAAAATCATACGAAAAATCGATGGCAATAGTTTGCGGGAAATCATTAAACCTGCTTGACGACAGTTTTGAAGGGAAAACCCTCCCGGAACCAACCTGTAAAACCTCAGAGGTTGACGAAAACATAAAACTGGCTGAAAAACTCGGTATAAGAGGAACACCCGCAATTATCCTTCCAGATGGTACTGTAATCCCTGGCTATAAAGATGCTGATTCTCTGATATCCATGATTGACAAACCATCCTAAAAAAACTGCTTTTATAAAATTTTACCCTTAAAAAGTATTCACCATCTTCCAATAATATTTTAAAAAACATAAGTTTTACATTAACCAGAAAAATGCATTTGGATAGAAAGATGGCAGGCACATATGCATCTCTCCTCAGCGAGTCGCCGGGGCGACAAAACCTCTTAAATGCAGAATTTACGTCTGTATAGTATTTAATGGATAATAATGAAAACGTGTCTGTATAGTATTTAATGGATAATAATGAAAACGTGCAGGAAATCCGGGTCATTAAACCGCTCACAAAGGTGCTGTCCGCCTCGGCGGATTCGCTGAGGAGAACTCAAGAGCTTTTGCTGCACACATGCCCGCCGTTAATTGCATTTTTCGGTTTAAGTTACATTGATTCCTGATTTGAGAAAGTTAGAGACTGCGGATTTCCAGAATATCCCCTCTCTTTAAACACTCTACTTAGTGTCTGTCTATAAATTGCCTTAGTTTCATTTATTTGTCATTCCCGTGAAAACGGGAATCCAGTATTTTCAATAGTTTCTGTCCCGAAAGCTTTCGGGACTGCTTCCGCAGAAATGACAAAGAACCTTACTTTAAGGACAGACTCTACTTATACCAGACAAAAAAATACTAATAATTTACTGTTTTTTAAAATAATTTTGATGATAAATCCTGCAAAAAATGTTTAATAAAAAGCAAAAAATGTTTAATGTTTTTACTTTTTAATAATCATTCTAATTGTTATTATTAACTGCAAACATGAACAATTTTTAAATTTGCAATATGTTGTTCCGATTTAATATGAACAAAAATAACTCAACAGAAATGAAAAATATTCTTCTTGTGGAAGACGATACAATGGTTAGGACAATGATAATGGATGCTCTTGAAAAGGAATATAATGTATTTGAAGCATCCGGGTATTCAGAAGCTGTAGAGCAACTCGGTCACCAAATAGACCTTGCCCTTATTGATTATGTTCTCCCGGATTCTGACGGATTCGAGTTACTTAAAAAAATCAGGGAGGTTAAGCCGGCACTGCCTGCTATTATAATGACAGCCTACAGCAACGAAACCCTAGTAATAAAAGCACTCCGTACCGAGGTAGCCGATTATATAAAGAAACCTCTGGAAATTGCATATCTGAGGAAAAGGTTATCCGAGATTCTCGGTGGCAAAGAGAACTATGACATTTCTGAAAGTGTGGAAAGCAGGGAAGAATTCATACTGGATGCCATAACTGCACATATAGAAGAAAATTATATGAAAGACCTGACACTTAATAAACTTGCGAGCATGGCATGTATGAACAGATTTAAATTCTGCAGATCCTTCAAGGAAAGAGCAGGTCAGACATTCACTTCATATCTAAACAGAATAAGGGTTAAAAATGCAGCTGAACTATTAAAAAACCATAATTTAAACATAACAGACATTGCTTTTTTTGTAGGATATAAGAATATCGTGCATTTCGACCGGGTGTTCAGGGCATTTTACGGTGTAGCGCCCAGCGAATACCGGAAAAAGGTAAGTAAAAAGATTATTCCAGAGAAATAGGGCATTTAAGAAAGTTACCGATTAGGAAGCGTTAACAGGATAACTATTATATAAGTCTTCAGTGAAAAACCCTGCGGCAGAGACCACAGGGCGTCCATTATTTGAATGTTTATTTTTTGTGTCATTCCCGCTCTTGTCACCGCTTTGTCGGTGATCGGTCGGGTCTCCTCAGCGACTCGCCGAGGAGAGAATCCTTCCGGAAAGATTCCGGACAAGCCGGAATGACAGAAATTTGGAACTGTGGCAGAGACCACAGGGTGTAATAATTATAAAACATAAAGTTTATACAGAATAATTCATATCCGTACTAAAACAGCTGCGATTTGGTTTTTAAAACAGGTGGCAAATTAATCTCTAAATAATTTATTAGAACATGGTTAACAGGATACTCATCATAGAAGAAAATGACAACAATCTGAAGCTTTTCAGCACCATACTAAATGTTAACGGTTATGAGACACTCGGGGCAAAAACCGGGTCAGATGGTATCAGACTTGCAATTAGTGAAAAACCCAACCTCATACTTATGGATTTACAGATGCCGGATATGGATGGCTTTGAGATACTCAAAAATATAAAATCTGAACCGTCTTTAAAAGATATCCCTCTTATAGCCCTCTTTCCTTTTGCCAGAGAAACCGATAAATCTAGATTTCGCAAGCTCGGTTTTGCAGACTGCATTGCCAAACCATTTGTCCTGCACGATTTTATTAAAACAATCGGCGAACATCTCAATTGTGGACCGTAAACAGTATACCAAGAAAAGGCTGTATAAATTTCCTTTTATCGTTTATAGACTATTGAATCTTCTTCTGCAAAACTAAAGATTCATCAATAAACCCGGAATTTAAGATTCAGTATTTATAAGTTTATTCCAAATGGTTATATATATAGGAATCTGAAGTAAATACCTGCATTTCTGTTTCAACTTTTTCACACCTATTAACCTGAATAATGCAATTAGATTTTAAAGCTGGTAGGCACATATGCCTATCATGAATTGCATTTATTGGTGCAAGAGCTTAGGGTAAAAGAGAAGAATCCATAATGAAATGTTAAAATAGCCTATGTTTGATAAGACATGTAAAAACTTGCTTGTCAGAGGGGTTAACTGGATAGGTGATTCTGTTATGACACTTCCAGCTTTGAGGGCATTAAGAAAGGCAATGCCTGAAACAAAGATTTCACTTCTTATAAAGCCCTGGGTCACGCCTATTTTTGAAAATAATCCCAATATAGATGAGATAATCACCTATAACGACGAATTTAATAGCTTCACAGGCAAGTTAAAATTATCCAGGATGCTAAGCAAAAATAAATTCTGCAGTTCAATCCTGTTCCAGAATGCATTTGACGCTGCTCTGATTACATTTCTTGCAGGTATAAAAGAAAGGGCTGGATACAACAGGGATGGAAGAGGTTTTCTTATTACAACTGTAGTACCTGTACCTGAAAATGAGAAGAAAGTGCATCAAATCAACTATTATCTTAATCTTCTTGAGAAGATAGGAATAAATACTGGATATTCAGACCCGTACATATATCTCGCACTTGATGAAAGATTGCATGCTAGGGATATTTTGAAGGATTTGAAAAGGCCTATCCTTGGCATAAATCCAGGCGCAACATACGGTTCAGCAAAAAGGTGGCTTCCAGAGAGGTTTTCTGAGATTGCAAACTGGTTTATAAAAGACACCTCGGGAAGCGTGGTAATTTTCGGGGGTGATAATGAAGTAGACATAGCACAGGAAATTGACAAAAATATTCTTGAAAATAAACTCTTTCTCGCAGGAAAGACTTCCCTTAGAGAACTTATTCCACTGATTTCAGAGTGTGATGTCTTCGTCACCAATGATTCTGGACCTCTGCACATTGCTTATGCAGTAAAAACCCCTTTAGTGGCAATTTTTGGCTCAACAGACCCTAAATTAACTGGGCCTCCACCCGAGATGTCCGATAACGGCGGAGATAAGTATGTGGTAGTTACCCCGGATCTTCCGTGCAGTCCATGTTTTGGAAGAACATGTAAGAATAACGACATGAGATGCATGTATGCAATAACATCAGACGATATATATTTCGAAATAAAAAGGGTATTGCCATGCAATATTGCGGTTTTCTTTGATCGGGACGGGACACTATGCAAAGATACCGGCTATCTTAATAAATACGACGACTTTGATATCTTTAAAGATATCAACAGCATAAATCTTTTAAAACAAAAGGGGTTTAAACTTATAGGTATATCTAACCAGTCAGGCATTGCAAGAGGTAAAGTCAATGAAGAATTTGTGAAAGAGGTTAATAATATATTTGTAAAGCAATATGGTTTTGACGATTTTTATTACTGCCCACACCATCCTGACGATCACTGTCCGTGCAGGAAACCCGAGCCGGACATGCTTCTTAAGGCAAGGGTTAAACATGGAATAGACCTTAAAAAATCATATGTTGTAGGAGACAAAGAAGCAGACATGCTTCTTGCAAGAGCAGTTGGCGCAAAAAGTATTCTTGTTCTGACAGGTGAATCAAAAGAATCGGATAATGCTGATTTTGTAGCTAAAGACCTGAAAGAGGCAGTAAACTGGATTTTGGAAAATGAAAAGAGTTACTAAAAAATTCATAAATAAGACGACTTGTTTATCACTTTTTGTCATTGTCCCGAAAGCATTCGGGATCCGCAATCCTTCCGACTTGTTCGGAATCATTCAGAAAGATTCTCTCCTTGGCGAGTCGCTGAGGCTACCAGACCGATCACCGACAAAGCGGTGACAAGAGCGGGAATGACAGAAATTGCCATGTTAACCGAGGGAGTCTTTGATTAAAATACCCATAAAATATCCCCGAAAAATCCTTGTCGTTAAACCCAGTTCGCTCGGTGATGTCGTGCACAGCCTGCCTTTTCTGAATGTAATAAGAACCTGCTTCCCGAATGCCGAGATACACTGGATTATCGCCAAAGGAATCGAAGAACTTCTTGAAGGGCATCCAATGATTAAGAGACTATGGATTATCAACAAGGATACATGGAAAAACATTAAAAATGTTGGGAATACCATTAAGGAACTAAGGGTTTTGTTCAGGGATTTAAAAAAAGAAAAATTTGACATTGTAATCGATCTGCAGGGACTCTTGAGGAGTGGGGTTATTACATCAGCCACAGGCGCTCCTGTCAGAATAGGTTTTTCAGAGGCAAGAGAAGGCAGCAGAGTTTTTTATACACATAAAATTAAAGGGGGGAAGGATATCCATGCTGTTGACAGATATTTAAAGATAGCTGCATTTATAGGATGCGATACGTCTGATATATGTTTCCCATTCCCTCTTTATAGTAAGTTATCGTCTTCGATTTTTCATCTTTCATCCTTCATCCCTTATCTTTCTGAAGGTTATGCTGTCATTGTTCCTGGCGCAAGATGGAAAACAAAAATTTGGCCTGCTGAATATTTCGGGGAACTTTCATTCAAATTGCCTATTCGTACAGTAATAGCAGGAAGCAAAAAGGACATGGATATTGCAAATAAGATTGTAGTTCTCTCTAATGGGAATTCGATATCCCTTGCCGGGAAAACAGACCTTAAAGAATTAATCGAAGTAATAAGAGGCGCAAAGTTTGTGGTTAGCAATGACTCAGGCCCGATGCATATTGCTGCAGCACTTGGTATCCCTGTCTTTGCAATCTTCGGCCCTACTGACCCGTTGAGGACAGGCCCATATGGGAAAATGCATACTGTAATTAAAGAAGATACTCCATGTGCACCGTGCTTCAAGAAGACATGCAGCGAAATGAAATGCATGAACGACCTGTCTACGGAGAAAGTTTACGAGGCAATTAAAAGAAATTTCCCATCATGCCATTAATCCAATTATGCAATTAACCCAAAAAATGCATTTAGATTTTAAAGCTGGTAGGCACATATGCATCTCTCCTCGGCGAGTCGCCGGGGCGACAAAATCTCTTGAATGCAGAATTTGAGCATGCATGGTTATTAAAACGATATGAATGAAAACGTACACGTTATCTGAGTCATTAAACCCCTCACAAAGGCGCTGCTCAAGAGCTTTTGCTACAAATATGCCTACCGTGAATTGCATTTTTCGGGTTAATACGCATATATGCCTATTAACCCAGATTATTCGTAAACTATTTTGATTAAACTGAGGATAAAGTATTTGAGCGGATTTTTTTGCCGATAATCAAATACAGCATGTGAAAATAAAGAGGCAAAAGCCTCGGACCCTGTGGAGTAAGTTTTTCCACTCCATAGGGGAGAATGAGCGAAAATACTTTATCCTCAGTTGCTGTTACCAATTTTATGTATAATCCGGGTTAACTTTAAAATCCAACTGCATCTGTAGGGTTAATTTTCCATTGCGTAAAGGGCTGCTCCATAAGCGGCATGCATGTAAGGGTTCTTATGTACATATATTTTTCTTTTCAAACGTTCTTCGAGCATTACTTTAAGACAGGAATTTTTTGCACATCCGCCTGTAAAAATTATATCGTCTCTGATTTCAAGCCGTTTTATCAAAGAAATAACCCTGCTCACGATAGACTCATGGAGGGCGTAAGTGATTGTCTCTCTTTTTTCACCTTTGCTTATTAAGCTTACAACTTCTGACTCTGCAAACACAGTACATAAACTATTTATTTTAATGCTGCCATTTTTATCAACGCAGTTGTATCCAAAACTTTCTAAATCATATCCTAAAGTCTTTGCCATGATTTCAAGAAACCTTCCGGTTCCTGCTGCGCAGCGATCATTCATTTCAAAATTTATGACATCTCCATCCTTATTAAGACTGACTACCTTTGTGTCCTGCCCCCCGATATCAATAATTGTCCTGACGTTTGGAAATATTGCTTTTGCACCTTTTGCTACAGCTTTTATTTCAGTAATGGTTTTTACATTTTCATATATTTCGATCAAATCGCGTCCATAACCTGTTGCAACAAGTTTTTCCGGTCTGGCAAATGCTAATAATTCTTCACAAACTGATAGAGGATTGTGTCCGGTTTCTTTTCTCTGAAATTCAATAACTTTAGTTCCCCTTAAGAGAACATACTTTATGTACCTAGAACCGATATCTATGCCGCCAATTTTCATTCATGCACTCCGTCACCCATCATCTCAAGAAATGCTTCAATTCGCGTCTTCAACTGTCCCATGTCCTCCATGCTGTAGTCAGTTTCAATTCGTAAAAACGGAACTTTCATTATATCGACAACTTTTTTTGCTTTATATGCTTCCATCATATATGGAGTACAGAACTGAATAGCATAATGAATTACCCCGCCCGCTTTAAGCCTTCTTGTCATATCTCCTATGTCTTTCATACGTTCCTCATTTGGAGTAAAGCAGGCACAATGTATATTCATATACCTGTCGGCAATCTTTTGAATTCCCTCTTCCACAGAAGAGAAACCATCATCAAGAGAAGCCATGAAATTTCTCTCTCCGACACATGACTCTTCTCCGACAACTGATGCCTTACACCCTTCAATAATCGCATGCAATTTCCAGTTAGGAATAGCCATAGGTGAACCGGAAATGAGAATTCTTTTGCTTCCTTTCTCAGTAACACCTGTCCCTTTCTTTACTCTTTCATCAAGCTCGTCACAGAGTTCAGTCAGCTTTTCCGTAAAACGCACAGGGTCATCATAAAATGAGACCTGGTTTATAAGAAGTGCATCAAGTCCTGAAACAGGAGAGGGGTCAAAAGCTCTTAAAAGAGACAGTCTCTGTAAAGCCCTTCTTTTTTCTTTCACAATCTGTGAGGCTTCTTTTAATTTTTCCAGATTAATTTTTTTATTAGATAATTCTTCAAGTTTCTTAGCAAACCGTTTTACCTCGTTACGCCAAAGCAAAAGACCGTCAGCATCTTTTTTGTTCGGTACTTCCATCACATATACTTTCCCACCCGTTAATTCATTAAAAATTTCATATGCCTTTTTCTTTCCATCACAGGTAGTTTCACCCACAATAAGATCAGTTGTCTGAATATACGGACAGAGACCAGCCAGCTTAAACCCCATGAATGCTTTTATGAGGGCACAGGTGTTTCTCGGAATATATTTTTCTGCCTCATCTGTACCAACTTCTGCACCGGCACAGAGACCGATATCAACACCATCAACAGCGAGAATAAGTTCTTCCGGCACATATACGCAAAATGTTCCGATCACCTTTCTCTTTTCCTTTTTTGCCTCCAATATCTCCTCAATCCTCAGGCCATGAACTTCTGATATGACAAAATCAAAATATTTCATGCCTTCCGGACGATTTCTTTGCGAGAGATAAATATTCTTGTAAGCATCTGTAAGTACTCCTAACAAACCTTCATGAGCAGTAAGATTCATGTCAAGACCACTCCACATCGTTTTATAGTCTTTCGGCATAAACTCCTCCTAAATATAATAAAGTTTGTTAATTCTTACATAGCTATTCTCAATATGTCCAATAGATATTATCTATTTAAATAGACCAACTCATAGGGAAGACTGATCATTTTCTTGTTCGGGAATCGCTAAAGATCATCACAGATTGTTTATAAAATGGATTAAACAAACTGAGGATAAAGTATTCGAGCGGATTCTTTTGCCGATAGTCGAATAGGTATATGAAAATAAAGAGGCAAAAGCCCTCGGAGCGAGAATATTATATCCTCAGTTTATTCAGAAAATTTATTGAACTTAAGGGGACGGTTCTAATTAAATGAAAAATAATGCAAATAAGAGGAATAAATAGAACCGTCCCCTTTTCTGTTTAAAACGTCCTTCTATTAGTACGCCGACTAGATGGTGCGGCGCTGTCTGTCGAGCCATGAAAGTGGCAACAATTACAATTAATGGGATTCCGGGTCATGCCGCTCCCACTGTGACAGTCATTGCACATACCACCACCATAAGGCGCATCACTACTATCATGGTGGACATATTGCCATTCATTGGCAGACCCAACCCCAGCATCAGCATCATCCTTATGGCATCTATTACAGAGGTATCCCAGCTCCTTACTGCCAGATGGAAATGTTGGTGTACAAGCTCCTGCTGGTGGGGTAATTGTAGAGATAGTTCCGGAAAGTACTGCTCCGTTTACCTCTTTTCTTATCAACATCACATTAGGTGCGCCATGAGGTTCGTGACAGTCGGTGCAGGCAAGTACATACTGAGCACCATAAGTATTTGAATAAGGATTATCTATATCAATATAATTGCCACTCGTGGCATCAGCGCCCCTTTTCCCGTGCTTATCACCGGATGATGTAGCCCAATCAACAGGAGTATTGGAAAGGCTATAGGGAGCGCCGGTCATAGAGTCTGAATGGCAATCCTGACAGAAAGTTGCGTAGTCTGTAAGGTTGGTCCCAAGCTGTGTTGTCGACCCATCTGGTTCATATGCACTGGTAGAACCATTCCGATAGGGAGCCTGATATCTCAAGCCGCTTGCATAGTCACTCATCTTTTCACCTGTACCATCTCCCCAGAGACCCCACGCATTGTTATCCTTACTGTGCTGACTTGGAAGAGATACAGGCCAGCCTCTTGTTGTAGAACTCTTTGGACTACTTCCATATAACGATGAATTTGCAGGGTCTCCCTGTAACCTGTGTGGGTTATGGCAGGCTACACAAGGATTAGAATAATTTGTGTATCCCCAAGATTGAGCAGTAATGTATGTCCTTATATCACCGAGGTCGTGCGATGAATCCGGTGAGGTAAATGAGAAGGCTTCAAGAATATCATTCAGGCCGTCATTATAATTGCCGGCACGATAGCTGTAACTGCGGTTGATAATGCCTCCTGTTTGATAAGAATTCAGGTCTGTATGACATTTGTAACAAAAGTTATCTGTCTGACTAACATAATTACTGTAAAATAACTCATATATAGAAGGGCTTCCGCCAGTAGGAGCTGGCTCAGCACCACCTATACTTGCGTGCTGCTCATGGCAGTGGGCACAGTTTCCTCGGCTATACCCATCTAATTGAGGCACAAGGGTGGGATCTCTCTTTACACCATAGGCAGGAAGTGGAGTGTAATTCCCATGTGCAGAATCAAGATAAGGGCTACTGCTTGCCCTGTCAGGACATAACATTAATAATAGAATACTCCCTGCATACATGAAAAAAATGATTAATAAGTTTCTACCCTTATTGTTCATTAAAATATTTCTCACTTTCTTGCAAATATTCACATTTTAGGAGTGCTTGGAATTGATAATCCCGATATAAAACTTGCAATTCTCAAATAATTTTTCTTTTACATTTTATTTATCCAGCACTTCTCTCACTTTTTTTAAAAGCTCTTGCGGCAAGAAAGGTTTTGTTATAAAGCCTAATCCTTTTTCTAATATCCCTTTTTTATGAATAATCTCTGCATTATATCCACTGGTGAAAATAGCCTTTATATCAGGTCTTATTTTTTTAATCTCATCATAAACCTCTTTCCCGTTTTTTTTCGGCATTACCACATCAAGGATAAGAAGCTGTATCCTGTCTTTATTTTCGTTAAAAACACTTATTGCTTCCTCTCCGTCCCCTGCCTCCATAACCTGATAGCCAAATCCTTCAAGTACATGTTTTGTGAGATCTCTGATCTGTGCATCATCCTCTGCTACGAGGACTGTCTCTGTCCCTCTCTCCACAATGGAAATATCTGCTGACTTTTCCTCTTCAATCCTTGATCTAATTAATGGCAAATATACCTTGAATGTCGTCCCTTTTCCGGATTCGCTGTATACATTTATATAGCCATCATGCTGTTTTATTATTCCATATACCATTGCCAGCCCAAGACCTGTTCCCTTCCCAACTTCCTTGGTCGTATAAAATGGCTCAAATATCCTATCCCTCGTCTTCACATCCATCCCTACACCTGAGTCCTCAAATGATATAAGAGCATAAAGCCCGGGCTTGCCATAACCATGTGTCTTTATGTATTCGTTATCAAATGGCGCAATTTCTGTCCTGATTGTCAATTGCCCGCCATCAGGCATTGCATCTCTTGCATTCGTGGCAAGGTTCATCAATACCTGCTCTATTTGTGTGCTGTCTCCCATTACAGTTAAGTCCTCATCTGCGAGAACCGTGGAGAGTTCTATATCTTCACCAATGAGCCTGGATAGAAGTTTCTCTAATGCTATTATGATTTCATTAAGATTTATAGCACGTAGATTGATTATCTGCTTTCTGCTGAAGGCAAGGAGGGCTTGTGTTAATTTAGTAGCCCTCTCTGAGGAAGCCAATATTTGTTTTACATAATTACTCAATGGGTCATCCTTGCTCATCTCTGTTTTCAAGAGGGTTCCAAAGCCTATTATTGCTGTCAATATATTGTTGAAATCATGTGCTATGCCTCCTGCAAGCTGACCAACTGCCTCCATCTTCTGGGCCTGAAGGAGCTGTTCCTCAAGCTTCTTGCGTTCGGTGATATCAGTGAAATTTTCGACAATCCCAATCAATGCTCCATCAGGGCCCCGAAAGGGGTTTGCCGTCACAATACATGGAATCCTGATACCATCATTTCGCTCCTTTTCCGTATCTATTTCCACTCGATCCTCTCCGCCCAGAATCCGGGTCAGAGGACAGTTCGGCGTATGACACTCTGAGCTGCGAAACACTTCATAGCACTTCTTGCCCACAGCTTCATCCTGGCCTATGCCTGATAACTTGGCAAATGTGTTGTTCACTCGAAGCACGTTGAACTCTTTATCAACCACGCTCATACCATCCGCAGACGTATTAAATATCTGGTCGAGTTCTGCGTGAGCAAGTTTAATTGACTCCTCTGCAAGTCTCCACTCGGTAATATCCCTTATGAGCTCAATGCCTGCTACGATTTTCCCGCTAGAATCTCTTAAAGGGGATACGGTATTCACGACATATAACGGCGGGCCATCTCCTCTCGGCACAACTCTTTCCTTTGAATGGACATTGCCGTCCCTGAAACACTCAGCCAATTGACAACCTTCGCAGATTTTATCTCTATTCTTAATCGCCTTGTAACATAGCTTGCCTGAATGTTCTCCATAAGTATCTCTGTGAACCTTGTTTTGATACACAAACCTGAAGTCAGTGTCTATAATACCCAGCGGCTCCCCAATGCTTTCGATAATTGATTTTGATTTGAGCCTCTCATCTTCCGCTGTCATGAGGGCTGCCCGAAGCGCCTCCTCTGCCTTCTTACGCTCGGTGATGTCGACATTCACCTCGGCAACCAACCACTCTCCCTTCTCATTCTGAAATGGTATGGTGGTAACTTGTATCGGCCGGTTGCCCTCTTTAACGAGAACTTCTTCGGTTACAGTAATGGTCTTTGTCTCCAGTGCTTTAGGAATACCACAGCCAGGACATATCTCACTTCTTCCCATATAGTACTCGTAACACTTCCTTCCAGCAGGGTCGCCGTATATCTTTCCCCACTCTGGATCAATGTATCGCATGTTAAATTCTGAATCTATAATGTCAAGACCTGTCTTTGTAGCGCCTAAAATGAATTCCATCTGTTGCTTTAGGGATTGGACCTCCTTTTCAATTCGCTTACGTTCGGTGATATCTCTTAATATTCCTATTGAATGCCATTTGCCCTTTACCTTTACTGATGAAACAGAAAGTTCTACCGGAAACTCTTCACCCCCTTTTCTGATGGCAGATAATTCAAGGGTATTACCAACCACAGAGCCCTGTCCTGTTTCCTTAAAATCACTGAACCCTTTTTTATATGCTTCATGGTAGCCCTCGGGTCCAATAAAGATGTGTGCTTCTTTGCCAATTGCTTCTTCTTTGGTATAACCAAATATCCTTTCAGCAGCCTCATTCCAATATGAGATATTCCCTTCATTATCTATCATAATAATGCCGTCTTGAGCAGAGGTGCTTATGCTTCGGAATCTCTCCTCACTCTCATGTATCGCCTCTTCTGCTTGTTTATGTATGGTAACGTCCTTGAAATCTTCCACAATGCCGATCAGCTCACCATCAGGTTCCCGAAAGGGAGTACCGGTCACAATACAGGGAATTTTGGTCCCGTCTTTTCGTTCCTTTTCTACCTCATATTCAACGCATTTCTCACCACCGAGAATCCGGATCAGCGGGCAATCAGGTGTAAAACACATTGGTCCACGAAACACCTCATAGCACTTTTTTCCTGTTGCTTCATCTCTGCTTACACCTGATAATGTTGAAAACGTATCGTTAACTCGCAGCACATTGAAGTCTTTATCAATCAGGCGCATCCCGTCGGCTGCAGTATTGAATATCTGATTAAGCTCTACGTAGGCAAGTTTAGTTCTCTCCTCTGCCTGCTTTCGCTCTGATATTTGCAGCATCAATGGACGAAGCACAAAGAAGTAAAGAGCTGGGGAAAGGAGTATGACGAGCAATGTGGCATCGAGCATAGCCCACATCCACGTAGGGAGAGAAGGGATAACAGAAAGAAGAATCATTATGAATGCTTCAGTGATAAAGACACAGAAGAATATTATGAATAGAAGTCGCCCAGGCGACCGATAGATTAACATTTAATTAATTTACAAAATAGTCTTACATAGATACAATCAGGGGAATCCTGATATAGGGCTTCGGAAAACCTTATATATATATATTTATATGATCAGGTATCGAGGGAGGTCAATCCTTCACGGATAGCATATTTGGTTAGTTCGGCGACACTGCGAATTTTCAGCTTATCCATTATTTTTTGCTTGTATGTCTCTACTGTTTTCACGCTTATTTTAAGATGAGAGGCAATTTCTTTTATTGTTTTACCTTCTGTTAGAAGCTGAAGCACCTCACGTTCTCTTGCAGTAAGAATGGAGAAAACAGAGAATTTTTCTTTTGATAAAAGGTGAGTATAGTCCTTAATCACAGAGTCAAATATAGCCGGGCTCAAGTAAGTATGATTTGTGATCACAGATTGTATAGCGTTAATCAACTCTTCAAATGCACAATCTTTTAGCAGATAGCCTGATGCACCTGCCCTAAACATCCCAGTCACAAATCTCCTGTCTGAATGCATTGATAGAGCAATAATTTTTACATTGGGGGCATTGGCAATAATCTGGCGGGTGGCTTCAATGCCATTCATATCAGGCATACCGACATCCATAATAACGACATCGGGTAATAACTGGAGAGCAAGTTGAACAGTCGTTCTTCCGTCTTCTGTTTCAGTAATCACTTCCATGTTGGTATGCTTCTCGATCAAGGCTTTAATACCTTCACGAACAATCCTGTGGTCGTCTGCTAAAAGAATCCTTATATTCACTGTAATTTCCTCAATTTTATCTACTTAGTGTATGTGTATAAACTCGGGTCATTTGTCATTCCGCACTTGATGCGGAATCCAGAACCTATTGAAAACACTGGATTCCTGCCTTCGCAGGAATGACGACTTTTACAGAAAACAGCAATTTATACATACACAGCTATTTAAGTTCCAACGGCACAACGATGGAAATACGAGTTCCATGCCCTGGCCCGGACTCAACATTTATATATCCATTAATGTATTTCAATCGTTCATGTATGCTGAATAAGCCAAACCCTCTGCTTTTATTTAAATAGGACTCTGTTTTTG